>Ga0065711_1027421_pt1 | contig 49703 bp, 30 predicted proteins | sample Hoacrofraction12_FD_59098 | JGI IMG/M metagenome (GOLD analysis project Ga0065711, IMG submission 59098) | Hoatzin crop microbial communities from Cojedes, Venezuela - Epithelial fraction 12 v2 (version 2) | ecosystem: Host-associated > Birds > Digestive system > Esophagus > Crop | place... | reverse complement strand
CTGAACATGAGGAAGAATTTCTTCCCTCTGAGGGTGATGGAGCCCTGGAACAGGCTGCCCAGGGAGGTTGTGGAGTCTCCTTCTCTGGAGATATTCAAGACCCGCCTGGACAAGGTCCTCTACAGCCTGCTGTAGGTAACCCTGCTTCGGCAGCAGGGTTGGACTAGATGACCCACAGAGGTCCCTTCCAACCCCTACCATTCTGTGATTCTGTGAAAACAAGTTAGATTAACTTTTAAAAATACCAGGTTTAAGAAAAGTGTTTTTGAATAAGTATTGATGTTAACAACAAAGTCCTATTGTTCAAGATAATATAGTAGCACGGTACGTAAAGTAGGAGACCAAAAATCCACTGTGCTTGTATATATGTGTTTTAATCTGACTGGAAATACTGCTGAAACAGTTCACAGTCCAATGGAAGCCTTCTACAGGGAGTGGGGGGAAATACTGCCAGAGTTCACGTAGCCATGGAAAATTTATGGTGCCTGACCTCACGGTTAGAAACGATCTCAGAAGTATATATTTACCCATTTGTCTCACCCTTACCTCAACCTAGATGTGTCAATAAATGTGTATGAGGTCATTTATTCCCTTCAAATTAATCAAGTGATGCTTCAGAGTCACCAGCACTAGCAGCAGGTAGAAGGATCATTCACTGGCTGAGAGGGGTTAGTACATCTGTTTGGATTTTTGGCATTAAGACTTTTCTCAAATTCTAACCAAATTTACTAATGCGGCAGGGGGGAAACGTGCTGTATGTATCTTTTATCAACTGTTGATGTAAAGGCATTTGTAATGTAACCAAATAGCTTTGCTTTTATAGGCCCCCAGACTAGTGTCAGCATCTGGGTTTTTTGATTGCTTTTGGTTGAGAACCCTTCACAAAGCTGTAATAAAATGGATTAACAGTGTCACTTCTATTACTGGAAACAATATATATTTGCTTGGAGGTAAGGAAACCGTATTTCCTACCAGTTTCTGGCATCACATCATAGAAGAAAGCAACATAACTATGAAAAAGATTGCATAACAGAAAAAAACACAAAAAAGTGCTGCAAATTACGGCAAAGACCATAAAGAGCAGTGACTTTTAAAAAGCAAAACCTCAAACCAACTCAAATCTGGACATCAGCATTGCATCACATTAGTGTATTTTTAGAAACATTTAAAACGCGGCTCTCCTGGAGGTTATCCAGTGGCTCTGTCATGATTGCTCATGTGAAATTCAGCGGATACCAAGTGATGGAGTTTTCAGCTCTTACAGATGAAACAGCGGTGTGTTCGATGCGGGGAAGAGGCGACGTGGGAAGCACTTGCTGTCCTGGGGGCGTGCGATGTGGGAGCACGTACAGTTCTCCCCAGCCAGCATCCCGGGGAGCTGACAGCTCCCTTAGGTTTGCTCCCACTGAGCTTCCTTGAGATCCTACGCTTGTCATCCTGGCTGGGTGGAGAACGATCTTTGCTGGCAGCCCCGGGGCTGCAGTGCTGCTTGCTATCACAGGGCCAGTCGGGTGTCCAGCACAGGGCTCATGTCGCAAGTGGCACCCTGTCCCCAGCTAGTGGCCATGAAGCCTGCGGCACTACATTCCCGGGAACATTTGTGCCTGCGTGGTGAGCTTGCGGTCTCATGGGAAATGTTGTCATCGTAGCTGTTTCTTCTTTGCAAAAAAAGAGATGATGCTTTCCCATGCTTGCCAATCAGTCAGCTTTCCCCAGCACTGAATTTCAGCAGGCTTTTTAAAAATTCTTTAAAAATAAAATAATTTAAGGCAGCACCACATTTGACATTTAACACTCTGGTTACCATGGAAATAGCACCAGGTATTTTGCAAACTCCTGACAGGTACAAGTTACAGTGAATAGTGGGGAATCTAAATAAATAGGAAGGGAAAGAAAACTCCAGGCAAAAAAAGATGCGGACCTACTTTTATTGTCATACAACACTTGAACCAAAATTATAGAGTTTAAAACAACTAGTGCTTTCTTTTGAAATTATTCAGTTCTCTGAACACTTTCTGAAATCCAAAATTAACTATTATGTCTATTTTTTTCAGTAAAGTCATGGAAGCCACAGTTCTCTTGCAAAAATTGAATGTCTCAAGTAATCAACAGTCAAGTTGTAGCTATTCCTACTGTCCAAATTTTCAGGCTCTCCATAGTTTGTCTTTTTTAAGCAACGATGTGATAATTGCCACCCCTCTGCCTTCTGAGTCAGCACAGGTGAATCGCACAGTCCTCACTGAGCAAGTCTCCACCGCAGTCATTGCTAGAGAAGATTAAAGGGTTTGATCTTGTGCAATAAACTCCTGTCTTTCTGGACAAAACATTCCACGTGTAAACCTGCCTATCGTTTTAGCTAGAGAATGTATTCAAAACAAGGAACTAACCAGCCTGTTGTTTAGCCTAGTTACATGCTGCGCTTCTGTGTTCTTGTTACCGGCACTAAGCTTGAATGAAACCTTTCTGACAGATCCTGTGCAAACTTTGCAGTAAGCTCTAGTTACAACCAAGATTCAAAACCAGCTCTAATAACAAACCCAAAGACTTTGTCCAAACTTCAGGAAAATTACTGTCAAGGATAAAATTTGCAGCTAACGTTAGGGTAGAGGAAACGATTTTGTCACAATCTGCAGTACCATTACCCTTAATAGATACACAGTTAAGTTGTTGGCAAGATTTACATGCTTTCCTTAGGAATTAGCATATTCCTGGGAATGTGCTCTTGCAAGTGTGGAAAATTATTTGCTTGTGCCTCCAAGCAAGAGAAAGGTGTCCTTTATTCCTATAGCTTCAAGGAGCTTCAAGGCTCCTGTTCTTCAACTAGGTCGCTCTGTGTGTCATTTTGTTGCAGATGCGCCAGTCTCTTTTTTTTTTTTTTTAATACCCTCTATGTCATCCTGTCTGAAATTATTCAGTTTGATTCAGTTTATTAAAAAGAAAACAGATGTCTCCATTTTGGAATGCTTCCTGTGTTTACACAGGTTGTGGTGATTATTCAAAACAAGCAAAGGAATAAAATGGTGCGCACCACTTAGGGGCAAGTGTTCTGAAAATGAGAATAAAAAGAAATACTGGACTTGGAGTGTTCCTGATCAGCAGCCGCTTCATAAAGTTCAAGGCGCAAAGCCAGCTTCTGAAGTCAGAGATCAAAAGTGAGAGATGCTTGGAGAATGACTGCCATGTAAATGTTTCAAAGTTTTTTCCTTGTTTCTCTCTCATTTGTATTTCAGAAAGATGAGAAAGCCACAATAGCCAAGATGAACCGTCAACGCGCGAATTCCATCAGCCATAACCCACCACACTGGGGTGTTGACCGACCCTTTTATAACCACCTTGGAGCTCACCAGGTCTCCAAGGAGATGAAGAGAATGGTAATGCCTTGCTTTATGGACATTAATTTATTTTCTTCTTAATACAGCATTATATATCCCTCCCTGCTTTATCTGAAGGTTTTTGCAGCCCCGAGGGTGTTTTCCAAATGGGGGTGGTAAATTCTACTTTGACTCCAGAAGTAATAATAATTGGTACATCTGGAGGTGAGTGATTGTGGGATGAGACACAAGGTTGTTTCAGAGTGGAAGGGAGGCTGAATGGCACAAAGAAGGCTCTTTTGTCTGACTTGTCCCACATTCTGAAAACTCATCCAGGCTGTGTGAGAAGACGTGACTGTCTACAAAAATTGCTCAGTAACCCAAACTTTCAAACAGCAGCTGGCATACATTTGTACTAGATCATTACAGACTTCAGCACCTGCAAAGGTTTCTTGCTTGCATTATAACAGCCAGATGCTGTTTGCCTTCTGTAAGCTACTTGCCCATGTATACTATATGGGTCCCCAGGAATCATGCTGCTGTGTTTGACTCTTGAGAATACATTGCTGAATACACGGATTAATTGGTCTAATGTAGCAGGCATCTTTATTTCTTGCTTATACCTTCCAGTCCTTCTAAATTAAAATGAACAAGAGGTAGTTACTGACACAGTTGGACTGAGAGCACTTTTGTGACTTATTTTGCATAAAGTTGTAGCTGATATCTTTGTTTCCTGCAATAAAGATGAAGAGAGTTTCTATTATAACGGCTATTTGCAATATAATAAAAATATTTAGCACCTCTCTAATTGCACTTGTAATCAGATTGCTGTATGACCTTATTAGTCTTTAGTTGAAGTTTTAAACAAATGAATCCTCTTTAACATTCTATATGTGAGCCTAATTTAGGACAAAACTGAAATACATTTACCTTGGTAACACAAGTTGGAGTCCTTCTACAAAGAGCCTATCATGCTGTTTTGACCCTTCCTACACAGTCAGAAGTGTGTATTTGTTGCCCACTTCATTGCCCAAAGTCGAAGTTCTGCCTCAGGTTACCAAAACCTTAAAGTACTCAAGGAAGTTTTTGACATGAGATTCATTCCCACAGCTTAAAAATTTTGGCATAGCTATAAGGAACCACATATGGTGTCTTCTGATGGGAAATGCTGGCACATTTATTAATAGTTGGTGCTAATATTATTCAATCGTAATATTATTTTACAGTGCTAAACCGCATTCCTTAATCTCCATAGTAATGTTTCTTTCATTTCTCAGATCTCCAAATGAGGGCTTCTGACATAAGCATACAGATCAGTGGAACTGTGCATTTTTATGTGGGCTTTTCAATAGGGTGTACTCAATAGGCATGACATTATTAGAAGAGCCTAATCACGCTAGCACATAATTATAATTATAAGTTTCTTTGAATGGCTTTTAAGGGGTTCTTGCAGCCTCCTGTTCAGAAACAAGGTGTAAGCATGCCAAATGGTATTATGCTTCTTGGTGTTAATTACAGTTTGCCGTGTCTAGCTGGTTGTTCAGTTGGAAAAACATAATTATTTCTTGAAATATCAAGCTGAGTCCTAAAAACTTCACTGCCCCTTGCTTGTAGGAGGAAAAGCTTCTCTTGTGTTTTGGTTTTTTTTGCTTTCCATATCTTGAACCTTTTCCTGTAAGGGTATTTACCTTTTTATAAGTTCAGCAGCTCACAAAATCTTTTTCACTCAATCTGCTTCTGTACTGCCACTTGTATTAAGCTCTTTTTTGAGAGGCTCATGTTGTCTGTGTTCCATGCATCAGGCTATTTTCTGAAAACCAATTTAAACCTCATTCAGATGTATTACTTTCAGATAGACTTTTAGTTGTTCTTGTGGAATATTTTTTTAAAATCTGTTATTTCCAGTATTCCCTGATGCTTTATGTTTGAGATGCATTAGTCAAAATGAAAACATGCTGCTCTCCATGGCCTAGAGACTATTTTAATACCTGCTAGATGGACATTTTATTGATTAGATCATAGGAACAATTTCTCCATCTCCTGTCTCAACTCTTTCTCTCTCTTTCTGATAAATTCTAATTTAAACACACATTTCTTTGCACCACCCAGCTTTGCACACTACTTACTTATCTGTATTTTCCAACATTGTGTTACATAGATGCTGTCTGTCCTTAAATGCTCTCTGCATGCACATGCACACGGTCTGCAAACTGCCTGCTTAGGAATACAAAATACAGACAGAAGGGGAGCAGAACTACAAAGGCTTTTTTTAGCACTCCTCTGAGATGACATGTCATTGATCTTGGTAAGCTGCACCAGCTTTCAAAGCTCCTGAAAATGTGCTCTTTGTTCCACATCACCCACCTTTCCCCTAGCCCTCTTGCATGTAATTATATGTAGCCTTTTTTCTTGGAAACTATGAACAATGTAAGGTTGGATTAGCCAAAGTAGTATGCCGAAGGCAGGCAATGCAACATTGCCTTTCTCTTTAAAACCTGGAGCTCCTTAGCCCTGTAATTGCAAAATAGGTGTTTATAAGGGTAGTTGTGAGATAGTCCTCGGGCAGGAACAGTAAAATGTTGCAGTGATGTGCAGTTACATTATATTGATCTGTAGAGATGAATATATTTGCATGTAGGGAGTGATATGGATGGTTATAAAGGTCACAGGTTTTTGTCACAGAATTGGAACATTTTGCGTTCTGAAGACAACCATATTTCGAGAAAAAAAGAGAGACAGGTTTTTTTGTGGTGCTACTTACAATTCCCTGAAAGAGAATATTAAAGTTCCCTGAACTGCATTTTTGGGGCAACTGCTATATTTAGTAGAAAACAAAATTATTTGGGCCATTGTTCTTTCATTTGAACACTGGCTCTGGTAGCTGTCTCTGTTCTTAGGATATATTAGCTGTAGTCCTGGATGAGATGGATTAGTATCAAAGTTAGCCATGTACTACTTTTTTTTCCCTTCCTCCTTTTTTGTCATGGCATTTCAACTCCCTGCCATGTCTGGGCACATCGGCAGTGCATCCAGCGGGGTTTGTGTGGAGGGCAGCCTGGCCAGCAGCATGGGGAGGTCTTTTGCTTCTCTCTGCATTGTGGCTTGGAGCTTAACTTCTGCCGGGTCCAGCTGACTTTCAGCAATGGTCCTAGGCTAAGTTGTTCCCCTGGGCACACAGGAGTTTATTCAGGCACTTGCACACACATGTAAATAAGACAAAATATCCTACACATGTCCTGGAAAACTGGAGTTATTTTCCTAGTCCTCCCCTAGCTAACTGGGGCCCACATCAGCTGGTATTGTAACTGTGCCATCTCATCCTGCCCTGCCCAACAGCCCCTCCGTCGGACTCAAGACGGAGTCTCCCTCATGCACCAGTCTGCTGTCCAGACCATCCCCAATCCTTCTTTTTCCCCTCCCATTGCTTAGCGGTGGCCTTTTTGCCATGCCTCCAGGGAGGCAGCAAGCAGGAGACACCAACGTTGCCCATTGCTGACCCTGATCCCCGTTAGCTCATGGGGCCACTGCCTGGAGAAAGCTGTTCCTGGGGACTGTGCTAAGCTGTGCTGCTGGGTCAGTGGCTGCCCCTAAAAAACTGGTAAATTTGCAGCAGAGGAAGATCAGTTACAAATGGCGTAGGCGGGCAAAGAGCGCTGCTCTGAGTTGGCAGCCTCAGCTGTAGCCCTGGCCCTGGGAGCTTGTGTTGTTGGATGGGGCGATGTGGCTAGCATAGTATAGAACCTTAGAATCATTTGGGTTGGAAAAGACCTTTAAGATCATAGAGTCCCACCGTTAACCTAGCACTGCCATGTCTACCACTAAACCAAGTCCCTAAGCACCAGGTCCACACATCTTTTAAATACCCCCAGGGGTGGTGACTCACCCACTTCCCTGGGCAGCATGTTCTGATGCCTGACAACACTTTTGGTGAAGAAATTTTTCCTAATATCCAATGTAAACCTCCCCTGCCATGCCTTGAGGCCATTTCCTCTCATCCTATGGCCAGTTACTTGGAAGAAGAGACTGACCCCCACCTCGCTACAGCCTCCTTTCAGGTAGTTGTAGAGAGCAACAAGGTCTCCCCTGAGCCTCCTTTTCTGCAGACTGAACAACCCCAGTTACCTCAGCTGCTCATCCCAAGACTTATGTTCTAGGCCCTTCACCAGCCTCGTTGCCTGCCTTTGGCAGTCATGGAGCGGGTGGAAGGCTGTCCAGAGAAACCTGGATGGCATCAGCTTCATGGCTGTATACAGAGCATGAAAAGAGCCAGAGCACAGCAGAAGAGGAGCACAGCTTCTTTCTATTTTTATTCCTTTTTACAGCATGTTTTCTTCTTTCCTAAACAAAAGCAGTCAGTCCAGGACCAGTGACTGTATCTCTCTGGAAATGCAGATTTTTGTACTGCCTGTGATGTACACAAAGGAGCAGCGTTCCCCCAGGTCTCCGTACGCCAGCCTTGTCTTCTCTACTGTCTCTCTGGTCCAGTTTTTAATTGCAAAATGGTCAAAAATAAATGGACTTGAAGGCGTTTGAAAGTACGGGTATATTTATAGCTCTAACAATATTTATATGCCACTAAGAAATACTTTGCCTTTCCCAGTATAGATTTCAGTGTGCTTTTATAAATATTGATGGATTTTAGACTTCTGGAAATAATACTCGTCTTAAGTTTTCATCAGCAAAGCAAAACTACTATGAAAAAAACAATTTGGGGATTGTAGTTGAATGTAAACTGAAAGATGTTTGTCGTAAACAGCAATAAAAAGGCAAATGTTGATACCTTCCAAAATGGCAGGGCTGTTCTAGATGAAAAATGATTCTCTGGTATCTTTTACCCTGCCCAGCATTATTGAGGCAGTAGTTGGATAACCACATTCAGTTTGCGATTACAGTCTATTTAGGAGAATGTGGATGAACTGGAGATAGTCCAGTGGAGAAAATTACAAATTAGGAGAGTTTCAACAGTGTGACCTGTGTAGAAGTGTTGAAATACTGGGTTTGTTTAGTCTAGAAGGGAGAAGATTTGGTAGCAACAAAAGTCTTCAAATACATGAAGGTTTGTAAGGACAGAAGACAAATTATTCTCCATGACTGCAAAGGGCAGATTAAAAATAATCCTCTTCATTTGCTGTAAGGAAGATCTAACTTCAGAAAAGACCTAGATGCAAGGAATACGCCATGTAAGGAGCTTGTGGAATTGTTGATTTTCCTGAAAACATTTTATTTATTTTATTCAGGGCTTTTCAGTCTGGAGAGACATCACAAAAACTTTTGCAAATATAGAAACAATAACTTTAAAAAAAATCTATATCAGGAGAAATTATAGGGAATAAAGAATAGGAGATTGATATGAGATCGATGTAAAGATTTTATGAAGTTTCCAATCTAGGCTTCACAGAACTTTGAGGCATCGATCTCTCCCCTTGTGCAGGCGCCAGCTATACCCACAACGTTTCTAGCAGGTATTTAAACAAGGGTTATCTGTCTAGGTCTTGTTTAAACCCCTCAAAGGATGGTAATCCCACGGTCTTGCTGGGCATCCTTTTCAACAGTTTGATTATTTTGCTTAATGTTTTGCTTCAGATTTCCTCACTTCAATTTTAAAACACAGTGCTGCATGAGCTATTCACAGTAGGCAGAGGACAGTTTGCTTTTCTCTCATTTACAGTTATCTTCTCTGTATTTGAAGATATTACCACGTCTCTGCCCCGCTCCAACTCCCTCACCAAGTTTGTTCCCTAGTTGACGCTTTCCAGCCCTGTGTTTTTTCTTGTTCCCCTCTGAGCACTCGCTATTTAATCGATAAGAGGCAGTGCCCTCACTGAACCCAGCACTCCTAACTGAGGTTTTATTAGTGCTGCTCAGAAGATATTGGTCATTTTTGAGGTCTTACAACCAGACTTGACACAGCCTAACGCTGTCTGGCTTCCGAAATAAAACACATTAGTTGTGTCATGAGATCTACTCAGCTGTGGAAGGTCCTGCTGTTGGACCTCAAGGCTGCCATACAGCGTTTATATTTTTTTTACACTGGCTAGTATGACTGAGCAGCTTAGTTTGTTCCACTGATACACGTTCTGGGGAGGGTTTACTTCAGAAACAGGTACCTCTGAGTCCTTATAATCAAATGTGAGCACAGTGGCTAACGTGATTACTGAGCCCTGTTGTAGAAGCCTGGCAGATTTCCTTTTATTTTTTCAGCTGTTGGAAAGGTTTAACCTTAGGAAGTTTAGGAACAGAAAGAGGAAACCCTGAAGATCTGCAACACTGATATCAGTCTGACCATGCTTCTGTCCTGAGTATGAGTACAACTAATCAAGCATTGAAATGAAATTGTGTATGACGTTGATGTTAGTTACAAAGTCAAAAGCAAAATAAGATCAAATAGGGATTATACAAGTGTAGGAAATATGACTGCATGCAGATGTTAAAAATGTGAGACAAGGATAAAAAAATGCATCCTGCAAATAGCTGGTGCAATGAAGAACAAGCTCTTCTTTCAGGTAGGCACTGCCTGATTCCCTGTGGCGCTGCTCAGAGCTCTGCTCAGTCTTCTACACAGTATTTGATTATTTGGTGTTTACTTTCTAATGAAACAGCACTCATCTACAAGCATAGTCATTCAACCATAAAATATAATTCTCTGGCCTATTCACCCTGTCCTGAATCAAACTATTCTCTGCATGTTGCGTTACAAATACAGCTCACTTCCTCCCTTTGTGTCTCCAGGTTACCCTTACAATAGATTTTCTTGTTACTCGGAATTCAAAATTGGGGAACAGGTGCATCAGATGAACAGATGCTGTAGCTGGTTCTGTGCCAACTCTACCTCTTACATTATTGAAATATTAAAATAAAACTCAGTAGGGCAAGTTTTCCTCGGTTGATAGTGCAGCACCATCAAAGAGAAGTGGATTTGAGTCCATGAATGAGGCACCGAGGGTTTACCCTCCTTCTAAAAGTTTCATTTAACTGGAGGTCACCATCATCCTCTTTTCCAGCAATCATCTGCTAAATCTGGTAATGGCAACATTGACGTCAGCGGAGCTGTACAGGGGCACCCAATGGAGAAGAATTTGACCCACTATTTTTCCACTGCTATTGAAGTATGCAGAATCCCCTGAACTTGTAATCAACCAGGGAGAAACCCTTGAGCAATCCTTTCTGCTGTAATCTCCACATACTGCCGTAGACCTGGGAGGAAATTTTTAGCCTAGCTGGGGTTTTATAAAGCCAGTTTGGCTTAGATAGCTCACAAACAGCAAGGGGAGGAGTCCTATCCTGCAGTTATACTATATGATGATTGCTTTGGTGCTTCTGAAAAGAGGATTTGGCTGATTCACATGTTCCATGTGATCTCATATGAATGAGTGGGAGCCATGTAGAACATTGTACATGGCGCAAATTGTCAGAGGCTTGGACAGTTTTGTATCCTCGTTTGCAAACCTAAGTTTTATTCTAGTTGATCAGGGCTTGCAATCATCCTTGATTAAATTCTTTACGAGCGAGATAAGAGTCAGAGAGATGCAACAGCTGATCTGCAGCTGCTTTTGTGAAACTTAGGTAGAGTTTAGTATTTGCTTGGAAGTCTTGCACTGATAATTTTTCCACCATTCGATACCCTTTTCCTGAGTAAATCGTAGTCATATGGGAAAAGGTGTTTTGGATTGAGACACTACTAAAAAGTGTCAGGCAGTTTCTGAGTGGAACTAAATTAAGCCTACGGAAATAAAGATACCAGTTCACCTTTATTCACAGAAACATTTCCTCTGATGTTTGCAGCAGCGTAGCCCCAGACAGACATCAGAGGTGGAGTTGTGGCACTTACCAGAATGATTTCCTAATCTTCCTAAAGCGGGCAGTAAGCTTACTGGCAAAAGAATGCAGGTCAGCAGGTTGCAGTCTGGTTTTCAGAGAGGGTGAGCAGCTCCAACCAGTGCTGGTGGGTGATTTCAATTAAGGCTGGTTAGGCTTGGATTCAATCTGTCTGCATCTGGTGAGGCCGCACCTCGAGTACTGTGTTCAGTTTGGGGCCCCTCACTACAAGAAAGACCCTGAGTTGCTGGAGCGTGTCGAGAGAAGGGCAACGAGGCTGGTGAGGGGTCTAGAGAACAAGTCTGATGAGGAGCGGCTGAGGGACCTGGGGCTGTTTAGTCTGGAGAAGAGGAGGCTGAGGGGGGACCTTATTGCTCTCGACAACTACCTGACAGGAGGTTGTAGTGAGGCAGGTGTTGGTCTCTTCTCCCAATTAACTAGTGACAGGATGAGAGGCAATGGCTCCAGGGGAGGTTTAGACTGGATATTAGGAAAAATTTCTTTATTGAAAAAGTGGTCAGACATTGGAACAGGCTGCCCAGGGAGGTGATTGAGTCGCCATCCCTGAATGTGTTTAAAAAATGTGTAGATGTTGCACTTGGGGATATGGTTTAATAGGAATGGTGTTGTTGGGTGGATGATTGGACTTGATGATCTTAGAGGTCTCTTCCAAACTATGATTCTATGATCTGATTAGAAGGCTTTTTAACAGTAGTTTCTGTAGAAATTTGTTGTGTTTGGAGTGTAGAGATGAAAGGACAAAGATTAGGGAGCCAGGAACTGATTCAGAGCATTTCTAGGACTACCTATTTGTATGTCTTTTTCTGTTTTGCAAGTTCTGGTAACTGTTCATAAGTGAGGCACAGGACCACATAGCATTTCACTTGAAAACGTGACCTCTGAACTGAAGAAATTTGGATCCAGAGGTCTCAGAAAACTGGGAAGTGTAAGCAACCTGCACTTGTCAGAGGTGTGATTTCACAGCCAGAACTTAATTAGAAGTAAGAGGAGGAAACCTATTTCAAACACAACCACTTATGTTATATAGATATAAATCTGATGGGCCAAGTAAATTCAGGGGTTTGGCCAGGTCTGTCTAACAACCAGGGGCTACTTTTGAAATCATTTTGAGTAGAACAAAGTAGAGAGTTTCACCATCTGTGAGCTGTGCAGAGGAATGAAAGTCTATTTATCAAGTGGGATGGGTTGCAGAAAGGGAGCACTTCAGCTCTCCTTTTTGGAGCTCATTAGTCTGTGTTCCAGCTATAGCAGACACACTCATCATATAATCTGTTTCATAAACTGGTTTTCTGCCAGTTTGTTGTTCTGCACTTAGATGCTTGTTAAATATCCTTCCGATCAGGCTTAGTATTTTCTGTGCCAGTTCTTCTGGACTCTGGTACAGAAACTGCGTTATTTCTGGCTTGAGTGCTTTGGAGTCCTTCAGTTTTGTTTCTGCTCTTACACCTGACAGGATTTGTCTTTGTAGCCTTGCCTTGTTGACCACAGGGACAAAGATAGAATGTATAACACAGCTGAAAACAGATGTGAATAATTGGGTTTGCAGTGAGGCCATACCAGGTTTGTTTTTAACTACATCCACTCTCAGCCTGTCACTCTCCTTTTCTGTTTTTCCATGCTCACTGTCTCTGTGAAGCACTTTGCTTGGCAAGTTGGCCTGACTTCTTACAAAGCTCATTTTGTCCCTAATCTCCTTGGCCCTAAGTCTAAAGTTCTTTCGATTTCTGCTTTAACATCATGTAAGTCCCATTTCGATTTTGTTCTAGAGATGAAAGAAGGTCAAGAAAAATTAGTTTCTCTGTCATTTTTTGCTCTTACGATCTTTGCTGAAATTGCCAGCAAAGTTTGTAAGGTGGAATCCACGCTTCCCAGCCACATTGCCATTAAGAAGGTCACAGAGCTCATCAGCCCCTCTATTGCCTTATTTTTGGAGCTAAATGAAAAGTTAAAAAGATGTAAAGTCTATTCCACTTTCCTTTGCATATTTACAATATGTTAATATTTGCAGCTAATGTTCTTGAAGTTAGAATTATTATTTCTAATGGTTCTTGATTTGAAGCATTATGGTAGAGCAGTCAGCTTGTCATGGCTTTGACAAACACTTTATCATTCTATTTAAGGAAGCGGTTTTAATCTTCAAAGAAAAGGGCTTAGTTAATTTAGAAGTCAAGCAGAGAGATGGCAGTCATATGAGCTTTTAGCACAATAGATATTCATAAAATATCCCCCATAAAATAGTAAGCCTTAGGGACAGATTCGGTAATATAACATTCGCTCTTTTTTTCCTCCTGCACATGTCCACTCTCACTGAGGATGGTCGTTAAAAGTAAGTGCTTGTAAATTCAGAGCCACCTGACCTGCCATAAAAAGTATGTTTTTTTAAGAATCTCACGTAGGAAAAAAGCAGGACTGTTCTTTGTTGTGTGCTATTGCCTTTCAGGGAGCTGATTCAGCTAAGTTTGGGTTAATATTCCTGAAGTCAGAGAGAGAACTGTCTTAGTCTCAGAGCAATTATTAAATGCTATTACCTTTGCATTTGCAATCTGATGGCAGAATAATGCAGCCTCCTGGGGGAAGGTGCAAAACTCCAGTATCAGGAATATTTAAAATGAAGCTAAATAAAAATTGCATGAGGTCTTATATGCAGCAGTCCATTAGTAGTGCACTGTGAGAAGACCTGTCTCATGCCTTATGTTCCCTTCTAGAGAAAAAGAATTTTGACCTTAACAAGGGCTACTTCATCATCATGATTATGGAGCTATTCTTGAACTCCTGTGAACTCCTATCTGGGTGATTCTTGTAGCCATCACCAATTTTGCCATTTTTGTCCCTGCTGAAAATTCCCAGCCTTTTCTCCATACCACCCTAGAAAACCATCGGCACTGCTTCAATCTGCTGGGCACAAATCCATAAGCAGTCAAGAGGGGATTTATATGCTTAACTCCAGGAAATGGCTGTTACTCTTGCAATCCCCTTACCCCCCTCTCCTAAACGATAGGCACCTGATTTTTGTCAGCTATTTTTTCTGGGCAGTCAGATTTCTGTATATGTGCATGCAGAAGTGCCAGTCTCGAGGTATCTTTGTGCAGCTCAAAACCTGCTCTGCACCTGAACAGGCTGGGTACAGCCCCAGCCCAGCTACCCGGGCTGCAGTGGCGAGCACGGACGGGTGAGATCAGGGATGCTGGAGAGTGGCTTTAGAGACATGCTCGCAGCAGCAGCCCCCATTATTTCACTTGCCTGCTTAAGCTCGGAAATTTGTCTACTAGACCCGGGAGTGTGTTAGTCCTTCAGGAATGAAGGCAAACCAAGGTGGACCTTATTTCCGGAGGACTGATCGTGCTTAGTGTTTATCCTGTGTGTAACACAGACCATTGCAATTCATGGGCACAGCCTTATGCTGAGCCAAAGGGCTTTAATTGGAGCAAAGCATCTGAGCCCTAAAGAAACTAAACTATTTGCCAGCCGCAGAGAAGAAAAAAGACCAGTGTGTCGTTAGTGCCCAAGCCTCATGCAAGGGGAAGGAAATAATTTAAGTGCAGATTCTTCAATGGACCAAGCATGCTCACAAAGTAGGAGGAGGTGAAAACACATTAACCAAAACCCGGGGAGAAATTTCCTTCCCAACCCAAAATCGTTGGGTGAGCAGCATGACCCTGTGTGTGCGATCATCTCCTCCACTTAACAGGCTTCTTGTTATGTGATAGAGACAGCGATGCTTTAGCGGACAGGGGAGAAAATCTCTGGTCACAGCCAGATCCTAGAGGTGTATTTGCTCTGTATCCTGGCAAAGTCTTTCAGTGCAAATAGGAAAGATCTCCTGTAATAAACAACCAGTTTTTAAGAAGCTGTGTTTGAGGGGTTTTTTCCTAAAATAATCCTGCAGACCTTTCTCCATAACAATACCATTTTTGGCAATTCTGCTTGAAGAGTCTTTCGTATGAAATGGGAACATTTGAAGTGAATCATTTAATTTGCTTAACTTAAAGAGGTTCCTACCATGTTTAATTTTGAGCTCATTCTCTCTAATTAAAGTTCAAGTCACTCTTAAATATTTAGCCTCGTTAAATGAAGATCCAGAAAAGAAAGTGTAATAATCTTTTCCTTTTTTGCTTTACCTGAAATAATGCAGTTTTTGAGGTTTTTAATTTAATATGAGCTACCAGCATGAATAATTTCCAGGGTTTCAAGCACAGTTTAGTATTTTAAACTGAAAAGCTAGACCAATTAATTCCGTATTCTTTTAGTGACTTTCCTTATAACAGTTTTGCTGGGGGAGAGAAGCAGGAGAGAATTGAATTCCATGTGGATCAAGTGACTGCCCATTTAAATGACCAGTTAAACGTGCAGCCTACATGGTTATCCATGCTTGAAATATTGAGGAATTTTTTGAGGATATGCTTGCTGAGGTTTTTTGCTAACTTGATCTGATTGGCCTGTATCCTCAAACTTGTACACCTCGAAGGCAGGAGTAGGAGATGTGTGTTTAGTTTCAGGATTTCAGTGGGATGAATGGTTACGCAGCTGTCTGTGAAAATCAGACCATTTTAGGGGACTCTCCCACTGCAGTCAGTCATGCAGTTCCCATGTGGCTAAGCTTGAAAATGTGAACTTGATGTCTATCTAATAAGCAAGTACAGGCTGTTTTCTCTTTGGTTCCTTCCCCTTATTTCTTGGCTGGTAGCTATTCATGTTCAGCTGATTTTCTTTTTTTTTTTTCAGCCTAACTGACTATGACACCAGACAAATTAGTGAGCATTTTGTCTCCATGATTAATCAGTGAGCTTTCAGTTTTGGCACTGTGTTGTAGCATTGCTTAGAGGATAAATAAATAAATCAATCAAATATTCCTGACAACTGTAAAATGATTAAGCAAAGGGCGGGGGGGGAAGGGGGGTAAGCCATACAACAAAAAATTGAATGATCACTTCATCACTCTTTAATGTGAAATGAAAAAGTACATGTTTTTTTTGGCTTGGATAACTGGACGTGCTAACTTCGAATCAACATTACTGTTTCCTTCTTCCCACTGCATATGAATCTACTGGTGGTTATTGCATGGGACTGAGAGACTTCCTTTATCGGAATTTCTGATGGGTGAAGTTGGAGGTGCAGTTTCTATTTTGAAGTGTGGTTTTAGTCTGAAACAGGGTATGTAAAAATGGAAATTGCGCTCGCAGTGAATCACAGTCCTGGCTGTTGACCTGAGTGACAAAATCCACTTTTTCCTTCTTGCAAAGCTGATGCTGTTCAGAGAGACTGTGTTGGCTTTACTTCTGCCCCTCACCGTATCACCATACTGCTAACTCATTGCAAGGGCAAAATCCGTTCCCATGTATTATCTGGTCAACGTTTTTGTTTCTAATAGTGTCAGACAAGGTGGCTGTGGGAAGACTTTTGCCCAAATATGTTTAATTTTTTTACAGTTAGTATGGATCTCGGTTTGCTGCCCTCAACCTGGTAGCAGTTGCAGGTCCTGCAGCTGGAATATCCTCAGGTGCTCTGAACGTTTGTGGCCTGAGGTCTCTGGGAGGAAAACAAAAGGAATTCTTCCTATCTCACAGCTGCATTTGTTTTATGTTTTGGAACACAGGGTACAAACTCTGCCTGAGTATTTGACCCTGCTTGTCAAATATACAACTTTTCTTGACTTCAGTTAAATTTAAGCCAAGATGTCAGAGGACAGAGTTTGTCTCAGCCCATGTAAAATGGCTATTTTGATGCAGATTGGTCTATTAGGTATATTAATGCCAAATATCTTAAGTTATGCCTCCATACATATTTTTCACTGAGGCTTTCTATCCACTTAAACTATGAATGACCTGTAAATATATATATTTACTCAGTTCAGGTGGCCCTGAAGGAATGGTGAGCATTTTGGCTATTACAAATATTATAAATAATTCGTGAAATCTTATTCAAGAAAACATGTTTTGTGTGTGAATGCAGTGAGGGAAGAAGGCAGGAGAGCCCTTGAGATTCCTCCTGAAGAGATGAAGACCAAAATGCATCCACCTCCCTTAGCCAAGCCCTGACATTAAGAGGTGCAACCTTGTTGTATGCAGTGGTTGACCTGTGTTATCATTCTGAATGATGTTTCAAGTAAAATACATTCTCAGTCATAATATCAGCATAGTTTCCATTCTATCATTTGTAATGGTGACTGAAAAAAAGAAGACACCTGAAATAAAGCGTGACAGAAGTCAGCTGAAGCATTTCCCTTATCTTCACTTCCATAAATTTATATCTGACGCCATGTGTTTTTCTAAAACTGCTCTGTCTGCCTGATGACACAGCAGCACAAAATATTGCCGTGGGTCGGTACGGCTCTCCGTCCACACCTAACAAATGAGCGCCCTGAAAACTCCTTTCAAAGTGCCGTTCTCAGGATACTTTGTGTTCTCAAGGTCAGCCTGTTTCCTAACCCCTGTGTCCTTTTCCTTTCTTTCAGGGTTTTGAGGACCCCAAGGACAAGTAAGCAAATTTACTTCTGTCATACACTATTAAGTTTGTGAATTAGGGATTTTTTTTTTCTCATATTTAAAAAAAGACAAAAATTAATGCCCAGCAGCCAAGAATAATGTCTGGACTCCCAGGAGGTTTCTCCTGGAGGGACAGCCAGTCGAGGGCACGGGTTTGACTGATACGGGTTCAGAACTGCCGCTGCCCTCAAAACATTTATTCATTTGTGTGGTTCTAACTTGCTTTTGTGTTTAAAATGATTTTGCTGCTCTTCCTCTTGCCCCAATATTCTTTGCTATTTGCTGCTTTGAAAATATCCCAAGAACAAAATCTGCCTGTAAAGTGTGTCTAAGTGTTGAACACTGTTTCTCAGAAAAGAAAAATTTATGTATGTATTTAAATACATATATAGTTTCTTTATTTATATATATTTTATATTACTCATTATTATGTATTACTTATTTCTACATATAAAAATGAACTCAGAAATGACCACGTCTTTGAAAAAGTAAATTCAAACTTCCATGCTTTAAAATACAGCCACATTAAAGCAGCATTCTCATTTTTCTTCATATAGAACTTTAAAAAAAAATGTTCCAATAAGAATTTAGCAAGAGCGATATTTTGAAAAATTGCTTTTGGAGGAAAAAAACAAACTTCTACAGCTGGAAACAACAAAAGCATTTCCTGTATTGAAGGTGTGGCTGATAATTTCACATTCAGTCCTACCAAGTGGCATTAATTGAAAGCTTGCTCAGAGTGAGATAGGTGACAGCAGAGGAGACTGATGCCTAAAATACAATGCTGTTGTTCCTTATCATGTTTCACAGGCTGCTGGTCAGGACTAAGTGGAGCTCTGTGAGCTGGGGCAGCTAAATGCTTCTGTGGGCCCTGAGCATCCAGCTTTGGGAAAATTCACATTATGGTGGCTGAGCACTGACAGCGACTCCCTAAAAGCAAAAGGATGTGATAAGTTTGAACGTGGCAATATTAAGGATCATCCTCTCCTTCCCTTGCCCTTCACTGCAAACTCACTTTTTGTAACATTATCTCTGTGCACCCTGGGATGTTTTGCCAGTGGTACAAGGTGTCTAGGGGGAGCCACCAGGATCTCTTGTTGCATCCATGGCTGTAGGGAACTCAGCTGATATTAGATATACTTTGGACAGAAAAGATCTAACAGATTACAAAAAAATAATTCTTAGGAATACAGACCTTTTAAGTATCCCTCAGGAAACAGGATCACTCCTTAGAATTTGTGCAACAGAACGGAAGTTCATCTGCCTCAGTGTTGGTCCACAACAGAGTCACCCAGCTGGTGAGGAACAGTGTCTCCACTGTTGCTCCAGGGACCGTAATGTCTCTCCTCCGTCCCATAGTTTGAAAAGGTTATTTGCACTGTTATGGCCAACAGGGTAAGTGCTGGCAAGGATAACTGTGTATTTACCAGCGCTGATTCAGTGTGACCCCATTCTATTGTACAGATTGCAGAATCTTTGCTTTTCTGCTCAGCACCAAAAGAAGCTACTGCTTGCCTCAGATTCTCATGATCCAGAAATCTGTTTAATTCAAGGACCAAGATTTGGCCAAAAAAAATCTCTAGCAGAAAATGTTCAGGGTGACATTTGTTAAAATCAGATACTTAAACCATGTCAAGCACTCAGTCCAGTGCCTTCAGGTGGAGAAACACTGAGCGTCAATACTTCTCTGTGACATTGAAGGAAGACGTAGGCACCACGCATCTATGAAAACAGGACCCCACACTTACATGCCTAAAAGCAGATTTAGTTACTGAATCAAGGCACAAAGCATTTAAAATTATGGCATACATGTAGTTTTGGCAGTGGTCACACTCTTCATTTGCAGAAAGTAATTAAATCAGCAGAACATTTGTGGATTACTCTGAAGCCAGCGTCTCTGGGTTAATTGCTGGCTTTCACATTTGCAAGCAGAGTGCAGAAGTTGCTCCAAGCTCTGGTTGTGCTGTTCCTGTCCCTTGCACTAATTTTCTGTTGGCTGCATTTAGAGAAATTTCGGCAGTGCTTTGAAGAGGTGTTTCTGGAAGTTTCATGGTGGCTTGAAATCCTTGGGTTCCACCTCCCACCACACTATCAATATATCAATAAGCATTTCCACGCATTAATTTCATTAGTCTATGACAGTACCTCAGCTCTGACTTACAAGTATTGCCTCCAGGGCACTCCTTATTATGGGGAAATTTTCTATTTCAGTTTAAAGCTTACATCTATGCAGTGTGCCCAGATTTGCTGTACAGTAATTAGTTTGGGTACAACTGGCGGCAAAAGTCACCCGAGCGGGTAGGTATATGCAAGGTGACCAAGCTTCCCTGCAGTCTAAGTGAATGCTGCTGCCTCACTGCAAATATGCTGGTGAAGTGCTTTAAAGTCTGCAGGGGTGTTTCTGCACAACCTGCAAACACAGAAGTTCTTGTAGCATTAGAGATCCCCTCAGCAGGGTGATGACCTACCACAAAGCTGGAGGCAGCCAAGGCCAAAGCCCGAGCAGAAGGTTTCTTCTCTTCGCGTCTTCCTGAGTGACGCTTTTCGACTGGAACTTGAAATTTAACTGAGGTTCACCAAGATGCTGCGCCGACTCTTTCCCTCTGGTTCTAGGGGAAAATGTATTGCATCTCTCGTATGTGGTATGAAATGACTAAATGTGAATGACCCAAATGTGTAAATAACTTGCAGGATCTTGGAAGACATTCTGCAAATATGAAGCCTAATGATTTCCTTGCTCATTTTTATGAGTCCAGGAGACACAATTGTGAGGACTGAATGGAAATAAGCAGCGTCGTCTTGAATGCTTAAGCAGAAGTGCTTCCTCTGAGGAAGCATCCAGAAGTAAATTGAATATCCTGTACTTCTAGGGTCAAAACCACTTTTAATTTCAAAGTGGAATATATGAAGTTGAAGGAATTAACTCTATAGTCCAAAACTGAAAAACCCTTTTTCCCAACCCGACTGAAATATTAAGATTGGCTAAACTAGAGACAAGACCTTGGGACAAACTAGATTTGCAGTTGCCATATGGTCACTAAATAGATGCTACTGGTGTCTCGTCATGACCCAGCTGAGGTGTAGACACATTCAACTCGCTGGCTGGGGCAAAGGGAAGTGGAATAGAAAAAAGTAGATGGACCTGATTTATTTTTCTGTTGGCAAGAGGTACATGGTAGAGTTGGGATACAGAGGGCCAGTTTTGCAAAAAGCTCTGGAAGAGCCTTTCTTTTGGAAAGAGACCTTTAACTGTTTTAAAAGAGTCACATTCTGGTTTGTAAGCTGCTTTGAGCAATCTCTTCTTCCAGCACAATCATACCTGTAGGGGCCTGCTGGCTGCAACACAGTGTGCATTATGCACTCTTGTGCAGTACAAACAAAAATGAGAAAATAAAGCAGTGTTGCTTTTCATCATGCTTGTCAGACCTCAGGGTTTATCTCCAGAGTGCCTAAGGTGAAGGTCGCACAAGAGCCATAAGTTGCTCTGCCATCATGGGGTTTGCGCATAGAAATAGTTATCCACTGGAATACGCCCCAGTGCAAGTGGGGGGCGTATTCCAGGGGATAACTATTGGCATGTCCCGTGGATAACCTTGGCAATCATGCAGGCAGAGAAGAAAAACAGCACTTCAGGATTAGCTTTTAATTTCTGCCTATAGCTAGTTTTAAGGCAGGCCATTAAAGTGACAGCTTCAAGCCATTAAAATCCTCTTAGATTTTTAAAATAACTAGAGAGTTTGGGGAGGTGTTTCAGGTTTCCTGATCCTCGGTGCAAAATGCCTCAGGGCGATCAAGTTTTCACTGTTACTTTTTTTCAACAGTTTTTGAAAATCATACTCATTTTTCTGAAGCTGTAGCTGAGCATCAGAAACACATTGATACTAAACATTATAAGCAATTTAGAAATCTCTTCTTTAGAAAGCAGAATCTAATTTTTTTTTTCTTTTGCTACCTTTTTCTTTTGCAGCCTTTCCTTGAGTTAAGTAAATATCTTGTAAACAGAAAATTTTGTCTGGTTTATGCTTCATACTCATAAATAATTGTATGAAGAGGAGGCAGTGGGGCGTCAGGCCCCACATTTTTTTCCCCACATGTTCATTCTATCAACAATTTCTTCTCGAAAACAGAGAATTGTTCAAGTTTGGAAATTTTCACAGAAATATTTACAGAATTTATTATTTGGAAACAAGAAATATGACTGGTTACATAAATCCTTTTGCCAGTTTGGGCTCTAACAGCTACAACAGCACGGAAGTGCAGGGAAGAATTCAGAGGACTAGTAGAAGGAGACTACTGACCAATTTTAGAGAATGATGGATGGTAACAAGTCTGCAAGGCAAGAGAACAGATGAATGTAGTATAGAAAAAGGGCAAGTAAATCAAATCCTTTCACTGATGGACTTAGGACTGGCAATGAGCTCCAGAGCCGATATAATTTTCCCCTCAGCTCATAATCCATTTTCCAACTTGAAGCTGTCACAAGCAAAATGCCATTAACCTCCAGCTTGCTATACAGTGAAATTATAACATATGATGAAGAGGGGGAAATTGTCTTGTCCTCTTATGCTCTTTTTACGTGACATCCTCAGGAACACACAGGAAAGTATGAACCCAGAAGATGAAGTGGATGAGTTTCTGGGCCGTGCCATCGATGCCAGAAGTATTGATCGGTTACGCTCTGAGCACGTGCGCAAGTTTCTCTTAACATTCAGGGAGCCTGACTTGGAGAAAAAGGTAATGTGATCTAAAAATCATTGCAACGTGTCAGTCAGGCTTGTTATGAGTTTTAATTCTCCTGCGTAAGGTCAAGCTTTTATATGTATAGGTAAACCTAGGTTTTAGACATTGGGTTGTGGTCTTAAAAAAATCCATGGTTCTTCACAGAAACCTTAATATATGTGTACCTAGAAAGTTGCAGTCATCTGAAGGGAGCACTGGGCAGGAAACCCAAGCTGTTTCTGTCAGACACACATGAATATGCAATGATGAGTTGTAAAGGGAATCCAGAATAAGCCAGATTTGTTTCTCTGACTGAATCATCCAAACTGAGATTGTGGTCGCCCCTTATCTCCATCAAATCACTGGAGAAACCCGCTTCAGCCTGCCTGACCTCTGAATCACCTCTGGAGGGGCTTTACTCTGCCCTTTGGCCCCCCAGGGAGTCCCAGGTGCTACTAAGGTTCATTGTGATGTAGTTCATACTCTGGTCATTTTTGGAACCTGTTTTAAGCAACAAGTAGAGTTCTCTGCCTCATAAATGTAAGAAAGAGTAGCAGCAGACCTAGGGCTCCTGAATAGCTGGTTGCTTGCTGATTTTGTTTCAGATATCATTGTTGTGAGACAAAGATCTTTTCAGTTTCTCTGTCTGTATAACAGAGACAACGTTGGCTCTAGATGGCTGCAAAGCTAAATTCAGTTAAGTTCAGAGATACCCAGATCTGTTATTAAGGGTGCTATATAAACTGCTGGTTTTAATTGCCCAAAGAAAGTCAAAGTCATATTTTTTCTTTTTTTGAATCCAAGCACAGATCTTTGGGATACTTGAATGGTCTTCAGGTTTAACTCATTATTCAAAGGAAAAAGCTTCAGTAATTAAGTTTGCACTAACTATTTTAGCATTTTATTTAGAAGCACTCTTTCAAAATGACAGGAATTACAACCTGTTGCAAAAGCATATCTTTGCAGGATTTACAGCTATTCAATGAATCAGTGTGGGACTGGATAAAAGCTCAAGTATGTAATTTCCCTCCACTCCTTCCCTTCAATTTTATAGCTGAAAACTGCTAGGGAAATTAGTGGTTCACCTGTTCTGAGCACCTTTTATTTTGTGGTTCAAACTTTGAGACCGTCAGTACTGAGAACCATGCTTCAAGCTAAATAAAACATCTTTGGGAATCGGATGCAGCTCCCATGTGACCGATATGTTGACAAGTAGTTGGAAGGAGCGACTGTGTGAAAACCGCAACATCCTCACACTACCATTAGAATGAGCCAAGCCGTCTGCACAAAATACAAGGTTTTCTCGTTAGCAACATTCGTCCCTGTTGGAGGAAACTTCCCATGGAGGAAGTTTAGGTCTGACGATGGTGACCTAGAATCCTGGTCCTAGTTAATCCATTTCTGTTCCTCTCATGCAAGGGGCAGATGGTGAATCCTCTCTCCACCCAGCTGTGTGGGTTTGTTCCCTGGCCTTTGGGTCCGTTCGTGCCCTTATAGCTTGCCCAGGGAGGAGGGGAGTTTGTAATGTTAGTCGTTTCCTACCAGTGCTGCTTTCCAAGGACCTAAACAGAAGCCAAGTAAGAAGTTTTTGTGGAGAGAAGGCAGCCAGCCAAGTTTCCCACTAACATAACCTTGTTTGCGTTTTTTGCAGTACTCCAAGCAGGTGGATGACAGGTTTGGAGCCTACGTGGCTTGTGCCTCCCTAGTCTTCCTCTTCATCTGCTTTGTTCAAATCGTAATTGTGCCACAGTGAGTACCTTTTCATCCCTTTGCTCCCATCTGCTCCCCTCCTCTATTCTGGCCTACTTTTCTTTGTTTTTTACTGGAGAATTCAGAGCACCAAGGGGAAGAGAAAAATCCTTAAATAATTCATGCTCAAGTGATGCGTGGTGCTTATTGTTTTCACTCATTTCTAGTGCAGATTAAAAGCTCCTCACTGGCACGTGAAGATTTCTGTTTTCCCATTGTGATTTCTCTTACCATTTACCTCAATCTTAGCAAATTCAGTTCAGCACTTTTATAAGCCTGTGGAAAACAAATACCACCAAGTAGGAAGGATTGCCTACTAAGGCATAGTGCACATTTACAATGTGAGGCTAGGCTGTCCTTTCATCAGAATGCAGTGGGACAGGGAGGTGAAAAACCCCTCACAGCCTCTCTGCTCAGAGCACTGAGGTCTCAGGGTCTGCTTCACAGATGAGGCATAACCTCTCAGGCATTTATTCTTCTGGACTTGAGCAGCAGTGCAAGAAGAAAGATAGAGAGGGAGTTGAGCTACACATGCCAGAGCTTTGAGCAGCACACTGCAGGTTTGAAGGTTGCAGTCATTTCTTTCCCCAGGCAAGAGTGGCATAAGCTCCTCAGGGCTGCGGGGTACAGTGCATTTGGACCACTGCAGTCAAATGCTTTGTCTGAAAGGCACAGTGTAACCCACTGGATCTTCTCCAGCAGGGAGCTCTGCAGATAGGGTATTTCTTCTCAAAGAGTTTGTAAAAAAAATAGCTTAAAATTAAAGCATGTTGGTATTTCCTGTGCTCTGGTTTAGTAGCAATAGTATATCATTCACTGAGCACTGCTGTGTTGGAAATAAATTTGGATTTACTCATTTTAAATCTGAAGAACAAGATCACAGAAGCTCTGAAAATGCTCCAAATTCATCTTCAAGAAGACAAAAAACTGTTTAAAGAGAGCTCCAGTACTATTATATGCCACTGCAACTGCTTTCTACTTTGTTCAGACCACAGATCTCTGTAGTGGAAATTGGTTTGCACCATTCAAATCAGATATTTGGAAGGTCACAGAAACAAGGCATAGTCTGATGTTCGAGGTCATTCACTCTGCCAGGCAAGAGGACATTCACTTCTGCTCACAGAAAGACGGAATCAGCAAAATAACATCAGTACAAATGCACTGTGTAGACAGACAGATCCCCTTTGGGAAACTGGGAGTGAAGCTGAAGGAGGTTCAAAATTGAAACTAGATCAATCCCAGCAATGAACACATTGTTAATTATAGCCAAAAATGTTCTTTGAGAGCAGTTGATTTAGTGAAAGCTTACACTTTGTATCTCTGGATATTACTGCTGTGACTTCACACCTGCAGAGGCCCTCTACCAGCCTTTGTGTTGCTCATCAAACTCCCTAAGCAGCCACTAAGCTGTCTCCATAAAACCCAGCTTAACATTTAAATGACAACTTGACAATTTCTGATCTGAGGCAACCATATGGCTGACTCCTTTGTATTATATGGGAGCCAATCCCTTACGGCAGCGTGGTCTAAATACCACACTGCTGAGTCTCCTTCCACGCCACCCGTAAGGGTGGTGGTTAGGTTTTTTATAAGTTCTGAAGTGTCCTTAGGCAGCCTGGCCTGTCTGAAAGATGATTTGGTTTGGGAGTAAATAATATTTCGTGTTTTAACTGCAGGTCAGATATACTTTCCTTCACCTTTTGGTTTGTTTTTCCTTGTATTTCAATTGCCTAATTTTGGTCTTTTATTGAAGATAACAATTAAGCAGCAGCTGAAACCACAGGTGTATATGTGTCACCATCAGAATTTCACGAAAGACACAACATGGAATTTGAATCTGAAACTAAAGACAAAATGGCAGTGACAATTTATGATGATAAAGAGGAATAGATTTGATGAATTTCACAAAGGCTCAAACAGTGAATTACCAAGTACAATTAACTTAGTAGTTATGAGAGAACACCGAGTACAGCTGGCTTTGGTGTGATTGGCCTCCATGTCACGTCGCAAGAATAATTCCTTTAAATTCTGAACCAGGCTAACTCCTGGGAGAGGGCCTGTCCTGTCACACTGAGACCGATCACTGGGAAATTGTTGTTGAATATCTTTGTGATCAAAACGCATCAAAATGCATAGTACAAAGTTGGCCCTGGGGTCCTGTTTGTACTTCAAAGCTGGGAGGAACGCGAATATAGCAAGCTGACCAGGCTGAAGCTGTTTTCCGTGACTATCCTTATGCCATGGTTGCTCCCATCCTGTTAACAAGACAGAGCACGGAGGGTGGTGCAGGCCAGATGTTCCCTGAGCACAGCAAGGATGGGGAACCAATCCTATTGAGACTATTTGACCTACCTGATCTAGTAGAAGGTGTCCCTTCCCATGGCAGGGCGGTTGCAACTAGATGATCTTGAAGGTCCCTTCCAACCCCAACCATTCTGTGATTCTGTTCCCACTCGGCTGCACTGCAGCGTTCAGCACGCTTGCCTTCCCAGGGGTCTGCTGCCTACAGCCAGCCGGGGGCCGACCTGCCACAACAAATTGTTCTATCAGCTCCCTCAGCGCACCAAATATTTCTCAGTCCCTCTGCTGTCACCGCAGCAGGAAGGTGATTGCTGTAAAAGATGCAGTATTCTCTTCTCTGCAGTCTGCATGAGTAATTCAAAATAGGACAGAGTACCTGTTGGTATTCAAGGCACCTCGTATCTCCTACTGCTATCCTAATTGGAAGGCCTGCGCAGTGTGTTGTAGCTTGTGCACATGTCATGTTGTGGAGAGCAGAGCTGCAGCTATTCTATATGGCATGCATTTAAAAAAAAAAAATGTCCTTGATTTCAGCTCTACGTTTATGCTGGGTTTTTACCTGACCTGTTTCCTGATCCTGACCACAGTGGTGTTTGTTTCGGTCATTTACTCCTGTGTAAAGGTGAGTACTGCGGGTTTTTCGTAGAGTCCTTTGCCTAAGATAGCTGGATCAACAATCTGTTTCTTCAGCTAACAGAGCATGTTTTGTTAGCCACCCATTCCACACTATGTGATAAGGGATACAGAGAAAGCCTCTGATAAGACAGAATGAACTGCAAACAGATGTTAGGGTTGGCATCTCTTTAGCTCAGCGCGAAGTAATCACTCTATGGATCTGCATGTCCATTAAGTCCCCTGCAGTCACTCTCATATGGATGTAAGAAGAACACATTTCCCAGTACAGAACGAAACACTGACCGTTCATTTCCTCCCTGTAAACTTCCTGCGGAGTCGCCTGTGTACTGGCCCCTGCTGCATACATATGTTTGGGTAGGCAGATAATCAGAAGCAGAATATCATCAAGGAAAAATGTCCTGGGGGGAAGCAAAAGCCATAAACATATAGAAGTTTATCAGCCTTTTTCAGATGAGTGTAGAGAGCTCCCAGCATTCAGTGGGCTGTTTCTTGTAACTGGTTTTGGTCAGCAAAGGAATACATTGTGTGAAAGCCGAAAACATATAAATTTTTCTTGGCAGTCTATGGTAAATTGGCAGTCAGCCCTTTGAGAAGGGTGATGTGATGTGATAATTTTTTTCACACAAAGGTATTCCTATTAGAATGTTGATGCTAGTTGATAGTATTTGCAGTTTTGGCGTTCCTTCCAGTCTAGCAGTGTCTGAACATGGAATACGTTCAGATTCATGTTCCTTATCCCAAGCTCAGCTTTGTTCCTCAGACCCTGGAATAAAATAGCTCAGCAGGATTATGTTTGCTGCAGAAGAAACAGTGGGGTAGTGGATTATGTCAGGCAGATGATTTGCCTCACTTTAATTATCTTCTCTGTGCCATTTTCAACAGTTGAATGTGGGTGCTCTTGACAGACTTGTACCTTTCACGTCTTTTTGAAAGTTAGTTTTGGAGAATTAAGCTTTGCCTTCTCATTTAATAAGAGCTACAGACTCTTCTCAGTGAAAGGAGCTTCAGGTTATGTTCAAACTTAACAACTCACAGGGCTTCCCTTGGGCTTATGACAATTTTAAAGGGAGCCTAGTTCATCAGCGCAGCGTCCCGTTGGTCCTGCTTGTTTACCAGCAGTAAGAATGACAAGTCAGAAATAACAGTGCTAATAGGAAGGCTTAGGTCCCTTGAGCTGGGGAGTGGTACCCCAAGATGACCAGCTATACTTGGTGTGTCGGTTGCACATCAGGGATGCTGCTGAGTGTCATTAGTTTGTAAACTGGTACCAGCAGTTAACGTGATTAGCAGTTAATTAACAACCAATGTGGAAAGCTTTTGATCGCAGCCACAAAGGACTTGGAAACTCAGCGCAGAGCTATGCTGGAGCCTACTTACACTGCAGTGCCACTGGCAGCAACATGCCAGCACACTGCCACCCATGCAGAGCCACACCAAGATGCCAGCTCTACCGGGGCTGTGCAAATCCTGGGGCAAGAGCTGTGGCAGACCCAGACCTCTGAAGCATTCGAGCTGGCCGACTTGCAACCAGACGGATTTCAAGGCGCACAGCTGTTTGTCACCCACTGGCTTTTACAGGCTTAAGTTGCTTCCACATACAGACAGCAGCACTCATTTCTTCTGTCATCATTCGAAGGTTTGGGTTTGGGCTTTTTTGTTTAATATTATTACTGATCTTAATTAATGATTAATTTAAAAGGCATTTTAAAAGGATTTTTCAGTCCCTGTGACCCTAGGCAGATGTTCAGTCTTGCTTTCTTTGCCCTTCCTCCAAATTTTTGTGGAAGAGGTCTGTTCAGTGGTGCCTGCAACTGTGTTTAGGCTGCCTTTGCCTCAGTGCACAGGTCCTGGAAACAGAAGACATCAGAGGGTATTCAGACTAACATCAGAATTTAATGGGATTTTATGAAGCTTCTGGTATTTCCAAAAGTGAGTTTTCAGCGTGTTGGCCCACACCCACAAGGTGCTTGTGGATAACATTCAGTGTGGCCAGTGCTTTCTGTGCACAGATTGCAGATATCAAAAATACCAGGCCTTCTAGCTCCAGTACCTTTTTGATTGCCCCTTTTTTAGTGCTCCAAATTAGCCTCTGCTGACAACATCTGATTATGAGATGGCTTGTTTAGAGGATGGGTACTTCTAGCCTGTCAGCTACCTGTCTGATGGCAGCAGCTCCCAGTAGCTGCAGCATGCTTCTGTCGTTAAAGATTTTGGTGTTTCAAGTCAGAGTTTTTCGAGCAATGGGTTTACCTAGCCCTTGCTTAAGGGGTGTTACTTTATTTCTGTACTCTATGTTGCTCCAGGAAGCATTTTTACACATATGCACAAGGAAGGCACTTTTACATACCTTTAGATGAAATTTTAAGACACAGGGATGTCAGCATTGTTTGTTTTGTTTCACACTCGGATGTGGGATAGGAGACCATGTGTTTTACGTACCCATGGTTCATTCCACACAAAGTTGGAAAGCAGGTGTCCACCCCAGGATATGAGCAGAAGCATAACTTTTGCTTGTTTGCTGTGCTGTTACCTGACAAGTGACTCTTTTTCCTTCCTCTTTCCAGCTTTCATGTGAAATTTTCCTTCCCTGTTTTGGCCTCTCCATCTCTGGCTTTGACAGTGGCCAGCAGGCTCTTTCTGGACAGCTTGGTCATGTTTTATTTTCTTTTGCTGTCGTTATTATCTTCCAGTATAAAATTCCCCATGGACTAGAAGTTGACCCTAGAACTGCCAACGCAGCTGGCTTGGCTTTCCAAGTTTCTTCAGCTGTAATAAACAAGAGAGTTCCAGTTCTTCACTTTGATGCTCCATGAAGACTTGGCCACCGCAAGATGGTGTTCCTTTCCAATAGAGTCTAAGGTCATGGGAACCAGGGTCCCTTCGCAAATACTCCACTGACAGACATCTGTTTTGCTACTAACTTATCAAGTTTGTGTTTCTTCTTAAAATCCTTAACTTCTGGTATCTGTGCTGCTGTGTGAAATTCATCTTCTTGCATGTTTCTGGGAGCACGTGTGAGAGATGTCAAGTTGTCCTTTACGAGAAAATAAGTTTTTCTGTAGCTTTACATAATTGCAGCTTGCCTACCTGTTTCTTTGCCTCCCAGAGCTGGTCTAGATGCTCCTAAAGTGTTTGGACTTTTTCTCAAGCAGAAGAAAAAGTACCTCTGAAAACTGTACTTTTTTATTAGACTAATAAATCACTGTGAAATGTTACATAAATGGACTTGCAACATCAAGTTGCCTGAAGATGTTGTCTTTTACTCCAGAAGCGTCTTAATGTACTTCAGAATGACTCAAAGGCTTTTATTACAAATTGAAAAATCAGAACTTAAAGACCTCATAGTTTTTTTTGTCTCACAACACAACAGCAATTATCTAAGGAGTTTTCCATGTCCACAATATACGTTAAAAAGACAAAAAGGAGAAATATTACTCTTCTGTCTGTGATCAGCTGTTACTGAAAAGTACATTTTTTTATTCAGTGTATTTTTGTCATGCAAATGACTGGAGGTTGTGTATCATTTGCAGTGTAACACTACTACCTTTTGGATTGCTTTTTAAATTTGGACTTCAACCTGTACAGCAATGTCCTACCATCCCCTTCTATGTTCATTGGTACCTGCATGCTTTCAGAGCCTCTCTCTTCTGGGAGATGAAATCTTCCAGCAGCATTTATGCATTTCAATTCAGGATGAACTGGAATTGTCTGGACAATCCAATTTCCTTTTTACCACTGTGGTTATTTTTCTTTACATGGGGATTTTAAGAGGGCTAATGAGTGACCTCAGGCTTGTGTGCCAACCCATACATGAATCTCAGCTGCCCAAATGGATCACATCCTTTCTTTCAGCCCCTGGTCTCAGTAATGCATGTGCAGGCTTAGAGTTGGCATTTCATCAGACCTTCCCTTGTCCTGCTCTTCATTCAGGAAAGGTCTGAGTCTTATTAAGAGAAGTAAATGGTGTTGGACGGTACAGACCAATGGGCTAACCAGCAACAGTGCATGGATTTTCACTGTACTATAATGTCCTGATGTTCTGCTGCTTTTCCTAGGACAGAAGGCATTCTATTTAATTTATTTTATTTTATTGGAGAATGGGAGGGGAAGTCATCTTCTTTGCTTTTTTTCTTTTTTTTTGTTATATCCCTAACTTGTGGATGTTTTTGTGGAGGGAACATTGCTGGAGTGGAGCTGAACTGTCAGAGCTGAGACAGGTCCCCCATTTCTGTCATGGAAGTCCTCCAAGCTGCAAGTATTCCTGGTCTCTCCATCTGCCTCTGTGAAATGAGGAGAGCGTTACTCATGTTATAGAGCCTCCATGAATGTTGTTCGCAAGGCAGAGGTTCCTCAGATGTGCGACGCAGCTGTGCCGTTGCGCTCTCTATTGCAATCCTGACCTCCTATGGTTTTTGGCATTTGTTTCCTCTTCAGGACTTTTTCCAGCTGTACTTGTTTACTGACCTAAAATTTTCCCTAGTTTGCAAAGTAAAGAGAACCAAGATTAATACAAAGAAAACATGTTTTCATTAGAATTTAAGTGTCTTTCACTGATAGCTTTGCCTGATAGCTCAGGCTTGGTTCAAAGTCAGGCTTTTTTGGAACTGTTGGCAGCAGGGGCTTGAGCCAAAATCCACAACAAAACACTCCCGAGTTTTATTTAGGTGCCTGATTTCCCAGATATTACAGAAGAAGGTTAGACCTGTGCATACGTTTATGGAGCTTGGCCTGGACGTGGCAGGAAAATCTGTCCTGCTCTAATCTAGTGAGAAAACCGTTTAAATGCAGCACAAATCCTCCTTCTCCCTCCAAATCCTATAAAGGTTAGAGTAGAGGAAAGCCCCATGGCATTTCCCCCATCGCTGCACTGGCAGGGATCTGCTAGCTGATGTCTGCCTGGAAGCAGCTGGACGTGGTGGGGCAAGGAGGTGTTTTGGTTCACGGCTTATCAACAGAGCCAAGGATTTCCGTATCAGCAAGGTTTATTTCTGAGAGAGGTGGTTTGCTTTGTTTTAAAGTGGCTGCATGAGTGTGAAGGATTGTGTAAGCTTTCGGTGAATTTCAATCAATTCTCATGCAGTGCAAGTAAGTCATAACCCCGATTTCCCCTTTCCTCCTGTCGCCCACAGAGCCTTGCCCTCTCCTCTCTCCTGGAGTTGGCTGGATTTTTGTGCATGTGCAGGTGAAATCAGCTCTTTCAAAACTCTCGCTATGTCTACCTCTCTGTCCCTCTGTAAAAGTCACCAGCTAATCAGCGCTTTGGCTGTTCAAACACTTCATAATTACGTTGTAGGACTGCTGTGTGGGTAGCTATGCACTGACAAAATGTTACATCTCTGAAGATGTAAGAGTGAAGGATAAAAGGGAAAAGCAGGACTTTTAATAGAAACATTAGTCATAGTTAAATTGCAGTGCCGTGTCGCTGCGCTGCTAGCTTCTTTGTGTCTCTAAAAATACCCTCTAGTGGCTTGGTTATTCGTGCAGCACACTGTTAGGGAAAGGAGAGCTGACTTCTGGAAAAAACTTTGGCAGTCTGCAGCAGAGCCCCTCTGCCCTGCCACGATGGTGTAGGGGGAAGGGCACTGCGGGCTGAGATGTGTCATCATACAAGGGATTCCTCGCATCCATCTCGCATTGCTCCAGCCCCAAGCTTGCGCCGGGACAGTGGTGGCAAGTGATGGGAAAGGGTTTGTTTCAATGTCCTCTGGACTTTTCTTGCAGCTGCTGCAGTGCAAGGAGCTCTTGTGTGATGCTGAGGGGTGACCCCTGCTGCAGAGGGCTTCTGGTTAGTCTCCGCTTTCAGCCAGAGACTGTTTCTACCAAGAATACGATGCAGCACCTAAAGCAAAGCACATGGGCAGACTGCAGTTGGAAAGCAATTAGAAGAAAGCTTCTGCCTCTGATAGTAGTGAATCAGTGGGACAGTCTGTCTAGGGGAGCTCTCTGATCGCCCTCGCCAGCGGTTATTTTTAGCCCCGTGTGTCTGTGGTGCCGAGTGCCATAGACCAGACGAGGCCAGCTGATTTCTCCAGCGCCTTTCACCGAGGGTCTGACAGATCACAAGACTGGCCTGGGCTCTTTAACAGTCTGTTTCTGAAATGACACCAGAAAGTGCTGCAATATGCCTTTGTGATCAAAGGGATATGGCATGTATTTTTTTAATTTCTACTTTTTTGATTTTTTGACCCAATAATTTACAGGCTCGAGCTTCTCACTGTTTCAGTTACAGATGGCTTGTGGTTTGCTTCTCACGATGATGAGCACAGGCCTGCAACCCGTGCTGTCTCAGTTCAGGAGCCATCATTCCCATTAGTAAGGACTAAGTAGATTTGGTGAGCCAGCTGGGCCTGCTGCCACGAAGCAGTCACGTACCTGCTCGCCCTGTCCTGGTGCCATCATCCCCATCTCCATTCTCTAACCCCTGTGCAGCATCTGCACAGATGCTGCCCTGAAGGATGCGGGCAGCTCAACTGAAGGTTGTAACCTGTAAAACAAGCAATGATTTTACATATTTGTTTAATCTTTTTTTCCCACATGCAGCTTTTCCCAGCTCCACTCCAGACTCTTTCTAGGAAGATTGTACAGTCCAGGACCAATAGTACCTTAGTTGGAGTCTTTGCCATTATCCTGGTTTTTCTGTCTGCCTTTGTCAACATGGTATGTGCATTATTTCCTTTTGACCCACTTGTTTCTGCATGGTTTTCTTATTGGTGCTCTGCAGCATCCCAACACTCACAATCACTGGGTTTAGTGGGATCCTGCCTAAAGCTTACAGAGCCTGTGGTCAGTTCCCTTTTGCTTTTCGGGCACAGAGAAGAAATGGGAGCCTGACACCTGCATCCCTATAGCACATTATATGCCTGGCACCAATTTGTGCCCATGTTCTTTTCCAATTCTTTAAATGCTTCTGCTCCAACTGCATAAGCCAAGCCTGAAGCACACTCCTGTGTGAAGGGCCAGCATGAGGCAAATTTGTCATTTAACTCCCACGACATGGAGTGGGACTGAAGTGTTGTGTAGGCTCTGCACCGGCCTTCTGCACGGTGCTGTGTCCTGTTCCAACTGCAGAGCCACCTGACAGGGGCTGTGAAGACTTTGCCTTGAATGGCACTTTTGGGACCGGGGTGGTCTAGCTTCACATTCAGACGCTGCTGCTGACTTCAGACTCGGCGAGAGACAGGCTGTTCTCTGGGACCCTGTGGCTGCTGTTGTCTCACTTGTACAAATAGCTCGAAGGCTGAATGTGTTCTAAAGAAACCACTTGAATATTCTCTACCCTGCATACATCTATTTCATTTTTTAAGAGGTGAAAAAAACAAAAGGAGATTGTCCTAGGGTTGAAGCCCTGAGCTTGGAGGTAGCTATAAAGATTTCATCTGGCCCTCTGCTCCTCTCAGTTACGTTCTCGCTGAGGCACTGCTGACTTCCACTGGTGTGGAGGGGCTTAAACACCTGAAAATCAGACCACTACTTGCTCTTGCCTCAGCTTCTCTGAACACATAGTGGAGATTTAGGAACAATTTTATGCTTGATTGAGGTACTTGAATGGGAGGCACTAGCTCAGTGCCATCGACAACCCACTGCCTTCCCCCATAGTCACCTGAAAAAAGCTGGTGGGGGCTGCTGAGCACCACGCAGAAATTAGAGCTTTGTTTTTCTATGTAATGTGTGCTTCTTTGCATTCATGAACTGCTTAGTGTAAAAATTAGCAAAATGGACAAGCAGAGTATTACATGGAGTAGATCAGAATAGGCCCCTGCCACCGCCTCAGCATAGGGTAGCACATCAGCCTTTGAGCCTTGCTGCTAAAGTCTTCCCTGTAGAAGGACCCACAGCAGAAGCTTTAGAGATGTCAAAGGAAAGTTATCAGCTCAGAACTTCCCATCAGCAGAAACAGAGCAACACCAGGACCTTGTATGTGTAATATCTACAGCTGCTCTGCCTGTGAACCCTCAGACATAAAGTTGTACGTGAAGTTGAGCATGAAACTAGCTTTCTAGAGTGCACAGCCTGGATTTTGTTAATTAATACTTTGGGGGAGAAAAAACATAGCCGTTGCACATCCAGTAAAACATAAGCCGGTGATTTCATTTTGGATGTTTTGCACATTGCTACAGCCATTCCCAAGGGGCTGTTTAATTGACACGAACTATATAGTTTTCTTCTCCTTATCTGTGCCATTGAGTTTAATATCATCTTTTTCTTCAGTTCATGTGCAGCACTGTGGATCTTGCCAGCTGCATGGCTGCAGAATACAACATCACTCCTGACCAGGTGGACATATGCCTTATCAGCAACCTGACTTCCAACTACAGCCTGGTCACCTTGCAGGGGTTCTGTGACAGTCCTTTGCCCAACTGCAACTTTCCAGAGGTATTTCTTGAGAAAAATGAGTTTCAGAGCTTGATCTAAGAAGAGGCTATAAAACCTGTGTGATAAATAAATCTCCACGAATCAGTGGAAAGCAAGGTTGCTCCTGACTGGTGTTATAGGACTGACACAGGCTACTACGCACAAACTTCAGTGTCTGAAGCTATTATCATGAGTCCACATTAATGTTTAAGTTCCTTCAAGGCTAAATAATCAGTAGGCTTTTATAGCTGTTGGATCCTGCCTGTGGCGGGAGAAGTGTCCTTTCTCTGTGAAGTCCTTAATAGCATGCAGAACTGCAAGTGATTTCACAGGAGTTTGTGGGTGCTCAGTGTTACCTGAAAAGGAGTTCACTGAAAATCAGTGTCTAGGCATAGACTTAACCCTTCCCTCTATTGTTTTATGTCCTGACGAAAAACTTTGCTTATATATTCTTTCACTAAGTATAGTGGGTTCTGGCCTCAGGCAGGTTAGCAGCCCTGACAGTGGTTGCTTCAATTTGCAAATGCAAATCCTACCTCTTCAGCATAATTTGTTTAAAAAAAAATTATGCTTCTAATGGCAAAAAAATAACCCAGGTATGGTTTACAGGCTGGTAGAATATGTTGCCAAAAAAGAATCTTTTTGCATAGTTATTCAAGACCTTTCTCCGAGTTTTTAGGTCACGGCCATTACATGTGTTGTCGACAGAAACTGAAAAAGAAAAAAATCTGCCTAGGATGAGGGCAGAATTTTTGTCAAGGTCATCTGGTTTTATGGGGACCTGACAGATTTATGGCTGATCTGTTATCATCCAGATGTCCACGGTGCTACTGAAAGCCCTGGTATCCCACTGAACCTGTTTCCATTTAAGCTAACAGGAATATGGTCCCTGTCTGATTCAGTGAGGTTTCTGCAACCGCCGTTACTGTGACTTTCAACCCTGCAAAGACTCTTAGTATATCTGCAGAAAGACCCAGGAGCAAAATCTGGCACAATGGAGAACTAGAAACAGTCTGTGCCCATCATGAGGTTGTCAGTATTCAGTGCTGGTTCCACACAGAGAGAGATTTTAAGCAGTGAGGAACAACCATTTTACATGCTGAGGGTTCTGTGGCAGCATCGAGCCAGGTCATGCTGCTCAGTGGGCTAAGAAGCGAGGAGTCCCTCCCCTGCACTCTGCAGGGCAGATGTTGGATCTGACAGAGGCGTTGTCTGTTGCTTCCAGTGTGCTTTCAGGAGATGGTGGGATCCTACCCCTTAGCTACAGGGAGCATCCACCCATTTTCTGGAAATTGAAGAGTCAAGTTGCAAGCTGTACAAGTTATTTTCTCTAATTTAATATATCGGTGATGAGCTATTAATAAATGAGCTCAGAACATAAGCGTATTTCTACTTCGACTAGGGCTTGGTTTTAACTGAAAGGATTGATTGCCTCAGGCATCTGATAAAGTTTTTTTGCCAGAAATAGGCCTGTCCACACAGAATGGAAGCTTCAGTCTTCACAGATTTGATAGCAGGACAGTGATGAGGTGGATAACATGCCTCTCGTCGTTTTACATCCGTGCTAGCTTTCCCAGGAGCTGTAAGTGGCAGCAGTCTGCAGTGGCATTTGAAAGCACTGGCATGCTAAACATTCCGCTCCCAGATGGGCAGCAGCACGCCCAGGTGTGGCAGAGGGCTCCGCTACCACACACGCACACGCTGCTGCAGCTGCTGGCAGATAAAATGATCGTGGTGTTTCCTGGGCATCGGTAGCAGTTTGTCTAGCCCGTATCTTGCCAATGCATTCAGTGTCATCCCAGCAGGGCAGTACTTTCCAGTTGGCCTCAAGTGGCTGTCTGTCCTGGTAGTGTGAATTGCTGATACCCTTGGCCCTGTGCATTGTGCAGATATACGAATCTGAGAGCAGAATTTTGCCTTAAAGCACGGAGTATTATGGCATACTGGATGATGCTTTCTGCTAATTTAGTAACCATGTCCAGGGCAAAGCTACATCACGAGCTTGGGTATACAGCTGCAAGCCCTGTGCCTCTTGAGGGTAAAGCAAATAACACCTGATGAAGGATGCAAGAGTTTTCCTCTCCACTGGTTCAGTTTTAAGACTTCACTCTCCTGTAACATGGGAGAATCCCACAGGCAGACCCAGGTTTACATGTTTGGTCAGCTCAACTACATAACTCCCAATCCCTTTCTATCCCTCCGTTCAGTTTCCTTTGTTTTCAGTTTTGATTTATCCAGCTGACACTCATCTCTCTTTTGTTTTTTTTCCCCTTTTTGTCTTTATACAGTACTTTACCTACAGTGTCTTATTGAGTCTCCTGGCCTGCTCTGTGTTCCTTCAGATCAGCTGTATTGGAAAACTGATCCTTATGTTAATCATTGAATTTATATATGTTCTCATTGTGGAAGTGCCAGGGGTCAACCTTTTTGACAATGCAGATCTCCTGGTTACAGCTAACACCTAGTAAGTGCCTTTCACTTCTGAAATCTTCACCCAATTTCTTTTACCCAATGATTTCAGTGTGGAATTAGGTGGATGGGAGCACCAAGGCTGTGGTGCGAGCAAGTAAAGTGCATGATACCAGGGCAGGCATGGCTGTAAACTAAAGGCTTTGTCAATGCTGCTCTCCACCTCTGAAGAGTTAGAATAGAGTTCCCTTTAAGATCTTCATAATCTGGAACTTGACTAATGAACTATCTATTAATAACAAAATATGACTGGAATCAGAGTGGATCTGTGTTTCTTTTTCTTCCAGAAACAGGGAGCTGTAGTTAGTCATTCTCACTTCTGGTATTACACTCCCAATATAGAAATGTCTTTTCTCAAAAAGAAAAAAAACCTCCATCATACTTGAGCTGGCTCAGGGATGCACTACTGAGATGTTTGGACATCTGGTATGTCAAACCCAGGTTGGGATGGTGGAATGGTGGTGGTTGACATTTGGCTAGTGATCTCCTGTCAGTCACTGTTGGACGCATGTCCACGTTCTTTGAAAATCCAGCATCACAGCTGGTCGTAGCACAGTTCCCAGCGCTGGGGCCGGGGCTAAGTGGGAGCAGTCCATTGCCCTTTTGGTTACAAAAGGTAGTTTGTCATCACCAGGTCACATATTAATCATGGTAGCAACCTCCTTCCCCTGACATGGTTACCCCTCCCCTGAAGGTCACAGCAGGGAGGGAAATTTGGCACATCTGCAAACCCGCCCTCCTCCACAAGTTTCATTTCTCACTGGGAGTCGCGTTGTGCTAACTACTTGTTTTGACGATTTCCCCTTGTAGGCAACAATTGGACTTGAATGTGAGTCCATAAAATCATGGTGTTGTCTGAAAGTGAACATGATGCTAGGATGTACAATAAGGAGAGTTGCCTGTAAGACATAAGAAGTAGATCGTTGCTCTACTCGGGAGTGGGAAGGCCTAACCTGGAATATGTTTTCCACTTTGGGGCAAGAAGGCAATTCACGATAATGGAGAATCCAGAGCAGCAAAGCACCATCAGAGATCTAGAAAACACCAGTTTAGGTGAAAAGTTTGTCAAGGATGGTAGCTGTGGTTGCTCCTGTCTTGGACAGGAGGGTGGTTGCGAAGATTCCCATGGTCCTTCCCAGTGCTATACTGTATGTTATAAAATAGCTTGTGTAGTTGCTCAGATTTCTTGGTGGTCGTTAACCCCTTCAAGCTGGGTGCACCTGGTTTCTTCTGTCCTTCACATAAATATTCCATGACTTTAGCATTCCTGTGTGCCCAGTAATAATTAATGGAGGTAAGGCTTTTACTGCCATAGGCAGTAATCACTGAAATTATTTTATCAACTCAGGCAAGTGATATTATGTAGGAAACCCCATGGAGCTTTCTGTGGGGCTATGGGGAGAATGAGGTTTCCCTCCTTTTTTTTGCAGATGTTATGTATTCCAACAGCAGAAGCTATTTAGCATTTTCTAACACAATTAGAGAAATAAAAGCATTTTATATCCCGAATATCATTTCATTCTTGTAAGTCAACCACTAAGTGAAATTACAGCACTTAGAAGTATAATTTACATCACTACACAATCAAAATGTCAGTAATAAAGTGGAGAAGGTTAGCAGGTTTTCCCAGAAATAGCTTTCTGTGATACTGTATTATCTCCCACCAAATGGTATTTGTTTTGTCCGGAGAACTCCATGGGCAGCTGTTTATTGTCCCAGTGTCTGGCTGTCCATTTGCGTGTTGTGGGAAACGGGAGCTCAGCCTGTAGCACGTAGTTCAGAGATGTACCTTATTGTCCAGCTCATATTAAAAAAAAAAAAATAGTGACCTCATACCACTTTAATTGGGTGCCCGTTGTAGCTACATAATTAGTGTCTGCTCTGCAGCCATTATAGTACTCTGACTAATTAGAAGTGATGCAGGTGTCACTTCACACTTCTGTGTACAAACCAACCCAGCATGCAAGCAACTGATTATAGCACGTTGGGAGCTGCTAGGCTTCACTGCAGCGACACACCAGCGTGATGGCAGACGAAGTATAGCTGGATGCACAGAGCTGCTATCATGTTGCCTTTTCCCTATGCAGACAATAAAACAAACACATTGGTTTTAAAGATGTGATGGACCAAAGTGATCTCCGAAGTTGAGTTCCTGCACAGTGGAGCCCAAAAAGCTTTGCCCAGTGATTCGTTCGTCCAGATCAGCCTTTCTGTCCGAGCTGTGGTGTGTGAGTTAGAGGGCTGTCTGACCTTGGCATCACGGCTCTGAGAATGGAGATGCTCCTGTCCTACGGAAGCTGTCCCAAAATCAACTACTTTTCCTGCTAAAAATGTGCATTTAACTTGAGCAGGAGTGCATTTAACAAGCTTCTCTCTGTGTTACCTTCCAGTAATGAAAGAGCCATCCGCTACTGGAAAGGTTTGTCCCATGGGGGGGCAACCTACCAGTGCAATAGCGTTGGGCATTGTCACTTTTCCAAAGTGTTACTGCAAACACTGGGTTTGCTGCACTTCATAGTCTCTGCTGAGGGTTTTAGAGCAAATGCAACACCCACAGTGAGCCGCAGCCCCAGTACAGAGGGGTTGGATCTGCCATACGCCCATCGTAAGACAGAGTGATAGCAGGGGGCAGTCAGTCATCCTTGGCAAGGTAGGGAGAGCAGGGGAATTGTGCTGCCAGTAGGAAGTGTCTCCAGCTCCAACTAGATCCATCCTTGAGTGTGGGAGCTGCTGTCCCCAGGGTTCCCAAACTGGGTCCACGTCCAGGCACACATGTTCAGTGCTGGAGCTGGCCAAGAAGCCTCGCAGCAGACCATGGGTGCAAGACAACGGCGGGTTGCGAAATCCGTGTCAGAAGAAATGCCATGCTCAGAGCTGCAGAAAAATATTCCAGAACAAACAAGATTAGAGAGTCGCTATGCTTTTATTTTTCAATTTTATGCCCAGTTAGGCTCTCTCAGCTCTTTCAATTTTGATGATTTGTGGCTCTGATTCTGTAGTGAGAGGTTCTCCCCAGTCCCAGAAAACTGTGGCCTGAAGCTCTCGGGACATCTGTGAGATTCCAGGGTAAAGATGTATTGTGTTGGTAGCCTGCAAAGCTGTAATTGCATCAATGATGCTACAGTAATTTTACCACTGATCTCTTTCTTTCCATTTAAATAGCGTCTTAAAAGATACGTGTACGTGGTTCTCAGCCACCTAATACTCCACCCACACTTGAGAAGAAAGCCAGCAGCATTAACCAATCAATCAGTCAGGAACTCAGCCAGTTACTACGTACCAGAAAGCTCCTTTCCATCAGTTCACTGTAAGGGAAGCACACCCTCCATCTTCTCCCGCAGCTCTGCTTCATACCAGTACTTTGCAGTGTCGCGTTTGTAATAGCAGTCGCGTAAGGGTTTTCTTCAGTGCGCTCGTGCGTGGTACCCGTAGCTAGGCACAGCCCTGGCGATCAGCAGCTTGCAGAAGAAGGGAGTAGTGCTAGAGTTACAGGGATTAAATGCATCTCCATGTTACAATAAGCGGGGAAGAGGCGCAATCCCTCACAAGGTATTAGCCCAAAGCTTCCTCCTTTAGATCAAATTTTCCAGCCTGACCTAATGAAGCAGTGACGGATGCACAAGCATTTGCTAAGCATCCCACACTGGCACTAAAATCCTTAACGATTCTCTGACTCTTAATGCTTCTTAGATATTCTAACCACATTAACCGTTGCACCATCACTCTGGATCTTTGAGTGTAGCTCTGTCGACCTTTATTCTCCCGCCTCCCCTCCATCAATCTCTTCGTAGTTTTCTGCTTTGAAAGAGCTGTAGCCCCGCACAGTGTTGGGGGTGCCACATTGCAGCGATGCGGTTCAATAACGTGCAGAAGGACGAGTGCCGGAGGGAGCCAAACGCTCTGCTAACCTGGTGTTTGTGGTTTGTTTTTTTTCAGTGTGTCTGCAAATGCAACGTTATCATGGTGAGTCACTTAGGCATGAAATGTTTTTATGGGGTTTTGTTGATAAGCGTTTTCTGTTTGCAAGGCACAGTATCAGCACGCCTGGTACTTGACTATGCATTGCTGTGAGCTGGTGCAACACGGTGCAAATGACCTAAGTGGCCTAGGTATTGTCCTTTTGTATGTATAGCTACTCTCAGTGTATCCTTTTTGCTGTGGGACTTATGTCAACTTGCTTTATAGAGCATCTCAGAGCTTACTTGCAATTACAAGTCAAAGGTTTTCTCATTTACTTACCTTATAACCCTGTAATTCAGATTTAACTGGTTTTATTTGATTGCCTGTCAGAAGGGCTGGGAATGTGTCTCAGTGCTCTTTTCAGATTATAGCATATTCTACAAAACAAAGGCCATTAAGAAGTAACTAATTAGGGAAGCAGCAAGTGTAGAACTGTTCCAAATAAAGGAGGCTGGGGAAGCCAGTGCAGGAGACACAGTGAATGCAGTCTGAAGAGCTGTCAGCATTTCAGTTTTGCCAAACGTAGTGGTGGCTAAGCAGGTCTAGCCATTCTCTAAAAAATGGCTTTTCTATTGATGTTAACCCTTTTTAAGAAATTTGATTAAATTTCCAGTTCCAAAGTCCTACTTTAGAAACCAGCACCTATAAGCCAAAAAGTCCTCAGCTTTTTGCAGATACTGTTTGTCCCTTTACCAACACATGCTTTGAGGGGGAAGAAAACAGCCTTTTCTTCAGGGGCTGGTTAGAAGTGGGGAGCGTGGCTGAGCTGTGTTCCTCTACGCTGAGACTAACTGGGAAATTCCATTCTTTGCTGGCTGCAGCTCTCCAGCCATGACACGAGTCGCGCTGAAGATTGTGACCCCTGTCATCATTACCGTCTTTGTCCTGGCGCTCTACTTGCATGCCCAGCAAGTGGAATCCACTGCAAGGCTTGACTTCCTCTGGAAGCTCCAGGTTGGTGCATCTTGGCTGTGTTGGAGGAATGCATGTAGTCATTGGCATTAATATAAAACTACTGAGCTATTCACTATGGAGTTGAGGAGTGTTATAAAGTGCCTTTGAATTTAATCTGGATCTCGCATAGAACTGGGCATACTAGTAATGCTCTGCTCTTCTTTGGTGCTTTGCATACTCAGTGCTTCTCATCATTCTTATTTACTTTAACCCCTTGTTTCCTTGTAAATGCACTTTGGGTGATCCGCACAGTAAAGGGTTATAGATCTGAAGATCTAGGTTAATGAATTTGGGCAACTGAGTCTGTCACAGTTGCAGGAACCTGTAATATATCATGATTGGTAAATACAAGAAGCTCACATTTGCTGCTGACTTGTTTCAGTGAGCTTTAGGTTGCTGTGTTTGGAGGTGTGCAAGATTCACATTTGCATTTTCATTCACTTTCTTGTTAAGCAGTGGGAGCTGGCTTGATATTCAACCTTCCTTTGCCCCCGGGCAGCAGTACTGGATAACCAACACACTACAGATAACGGCACGCTGTGCTCCTGTCCCTGGGTTCAGGCTTAATGCTTTCACTACTCGTACCCACGAGCGATGTCAGGGCATCATATGTGATTCTCAACCAAGCAGGACAGGTCTCAGCTCTGCCCAGGACTCATAGCTGGAGGACCACAGGACTACAGGTTTTATACAGATTTTTTATCTTCTGGATGGCAGGAGATCATTCTAATAATAGGTCTCAGTGGTTAGAGTAGGAGGCACTGAGGAAGCTCCGATTCATCACAGCTCCTTGGGAAGCAGATAAACATTGTTATCCTCATTTATAAATGGTGAAACAATGGAAATGGGGAGCTGACTTGCCTGTTCCAGGTCTGGGCTCAGCTGGCCGAAGCTTTTGCTTCCCCAGGCAGAGCCAAGTGTTTTCCCTGTTCGGCCCAGACATATCACCTGCTAAAGGTTCCTTCCTCGCTTGACTTCATTTCCAGTTTCAAATGTCCTGTTTCAGAAACCAGCATCCACGAGCAAAGTCATAAGTGCTTTGCAAGCATTGCTTGTGCCTTTACCGACGTGTATGTAAGGGACGTGGGAAGGGTAGCCCTTCTCCCCCCACAGACCAAGGGCTGGGGAGTACGGCTGAGCTGTGTTCGTCCAGCCAAGGCCCAAATGTGCCAGGAAAGTCTTTGCTTTTTTTTGGCTCCAGCTCTCAAAAGTCATTGGAAGAAAAAAAGATTTGAAGAAAACCCATTTCGAAGGGCTGTGCGTTCTGCCTGGTGCCTTTGCTGAAGCAGAGGGTGCTGTACACAGGACAGCTCTTCGGGGCTCCCATAAGCCGAACTGCTCCATGCAACCCCTGTCGCAGCTGCGCCGTCCCCAGTCCTTGCCTGACCCTGGTTTTATCTTTGCTCAGAAATATTCTAAATGGCAAAGAGTAAAACAAGGGAGGAAAATACTGCTGGCTTGAGGTAGTGAGGGAGAGAGAGGTGATCAGTACACAGACCTCTGTACCTACAGACCAGAAGTAATGAATGGAGGTAATGCTGGTACTGTGCAAGTCTGCAAAATCAAACCTGCTTCTGAAGTCTGATTAGTGAAGTCTAAATGCTTGTTTTATTTTAGTCACCTAGGCCTAGGTACATCCTAGGTACATCCTTCCTGAAGCTCTGGTTGCATTTGAGCATTAAACCCAAACCCACAGCCATCAGTGCAGGTACAAGACAGTGCATCCTTCTTGTGTTCCCCTTCACCCAGCCGTAACCCACTACCGCGGGAGACGTGGGCTTTGCTGGCTTCTGAAAAGTCCTTTCCAGAGTGTCAGACCGTCCTCTTTCATGGGCTCCGTGGTAACCGTACTTCATGGCCATCACTGCACCCCAGAAAACCTTGTGGGAAAGGAGGGTCCTGTTATCTAGCTATGTGAGCATGTTGCGGGGGAGGGAGAGGATTATCCTTCAGTGTCACTCATGCAGTCAGATTCAGCAATGATGAGCTGTCTTTGTCCTCCTGAAACCTGCTGTGCTTGACTGAGAAAGCCAAATGGGTGTTTTCGTGGATGGTGGTGGAGTTCTCCAAAAGGAACAGATCTTGTACAGGTTACCCAATTCAGGGCCCAGAAATACAACAGCATTTGATTTTGGTGTTATTCTGTGCCTGGTTTTACATACGCACATGCATGCAAAGAGACAGACCATCTCCCACTGCAAAACACAACTTGCTGCATCTCTGGTTCTGCCCTCCTTTGCAGTTCTCCCCTTTCTTCTGTTTCTGTCCTCCTTGCGAGTTCAACATTTTTTTCCCTCCCCAGAGCAGTTGCCAAAAGAGTAAGCACATCACTGTCTCTCCCTCCTAAACTAGGCCACTGAAGAGAAAGAAGAGATGGAGGAGCTGCAGGCCTATAACAGACGCCTCCTCCACAACATTTTGCCGAAGGACGTGGCAGCCCATTTCTTGGCTCAGGAGCGGCGAAATGATGAGCTGTACTACCAGTCCTGCGAGTGCGTGGCGGTCATGTTCGCCTCCATAAGCAACTTCTCAGAGTTTTACGTGGAGCTGGAGGCCAACAACGAAGGGGTGGAGTGTCTGAGACTGCTCAACGAAATCATTGCCGATTTCGATGAAGTAAGTCACAGAAAATCTGGGTGGACTGTGAAACGAATCAGTGAGTTTAGCTGGGCTTTGCTGAGCTCCTGAAGGAAGGTGGTTTGTTGAATCCTTGTGCCGTGGTTCATTTCGCCTCGCTCTAGAAGTCTTTAACTCTTTTTTTTTTTGTTTCCCCACATTAAAATCCCTTCTATTTCCTTGTCGCTCCTCTGAATATCTAATCCCCCTTCTCCTGTACTTTGAGTAGTGGAGGCTCTGTCCGGTACTTTGGAGTGCTTGTACCAAAGGAGGACACGTGGCAAGGACATCAGCAGCATGTATGTGTTTGTCAAGGTTTATTCGCTTCTTTCGCTCTTGTGAAACAGATCATAAGTGAAGACCAGTTTCGGCAGCTGGAGAAGATCAAGACCATTGGCAGTACATATATGGCTGCATCAGGCCTCAACGACTCCACTTACGACAAGGAGGGGAAGACGCATATCAAAGCTCTGGCTGATTTTGCCATGAGGTTAATGGACCAAATGAAATACATTAATGAACATTCATTCAACAACTTCCAGATGAAGATAGGTAATGTCACTGTGTTTACAGGATCCGATACAGGTAGTGGTCATTCTGAGCTGGGGATTTTATGGAGAGTAAAAACCACAAATGCTACCTTAGCTGTGCAGTGATGTTGTGTCTCGTGCCCAGTGACGACTGTGGCCTCTCTGAAACATCAGAGCAGTTTTGTTAAGGCAGCAGCATCGTTACTGAAGCTCCCTGGAGAATTAGGAGCAGTTGGGCAACCACCCTTGGTTCAGAGAAGCTCCTACCACAGCATGGTCTCACATGGCAGTGGAGCTTGGCCTCATTTTGCCTGTGATGTGCTCCCTGCTCATACCCGCTGTGGTCCCAGGCTCTGCCATTCTTGGACATTAAATTGTCTTTCAAATCAGGGAATAAAAAGAGACAGAAAAGGAGAAGAAAAGTGAGGATGTCAAGTGTGGAGTTTGTTCTGGAAGGGCACCAGGCTGCTGCCTCGCAGATGCTCAGCATTGCAGCAGCTGCGTGCTGACTGCCAAGCGAGCAGTTTGCTTGGCAGCCAGGTGGCCAATAAACCTGGTACTGGAAAGGGGCTCTGGATGGAGCAGATCCAGCCCGTACTGCCAGTCAGACAGGCACAATGCATCCAAGCAGCCACCTTTTCTTGAAATGTTTCTTTCCTCTCAGTTTAGCTGTAGCTTTACATGTCAGGGTTAGACATAGTTAGAACCAATAAACCTCAGGATGTTTTTTATTGTCTGAAAAATAACTTGCCTCAAGCTTCATGTGGTTCACATGTGATGGATCTGAGCATTGTGGGATTTGTCCTCTCCTTCCAGGCCTCAATATTGGTCCTGTTGTAGCTGGGGTGATAGGAGCACGCAAACCCCAGTATGACATTTGGGGCAACACGGTGAATGTGGCCAGCCGAATGGACAGCACCGGTGTGCCTGACAGGATTCAGGTGAGGCGGTCACTGGAAAACTGCATTGCCAGCCCTGTGCCACTTCCAGGTTTTGAAACTTGAGTAGAATTGGAATTTTGGTTTCATTTTATTCCTTTGTGCCATGCATTTATTTACACAGTACTGGAAAAAAAGCCAGTGGTACCATTAAGTTTTACCTTTTAGTCTTGACCAACTTTGCAAACTTTGGTCAAAAAACTTGCAGTTTAGTTCTGGCTGGAAGTGTTGAGCTGAGTTTCCTTCCTCGAGTGCCTCGTGGGCACTACAGGCACAGTCCTGCCGCGACGCTTCCTCACTCGTGCTGCCGGCTTTGCTGTTCGGCTACACGCAACCGCGGGTTGCTTTGTTTTCCAAGGGCTCGATTCAGGTTTGTACTCCTGTAATTCGCTGCTCTGTTCACAATGCCACCTGCGCTGCGCGCCTGGCCCGGCTCCAGGCGTCAGCGGGATGGGAACGTGCAGCCAGAGAAAGGGGGCCGTTTCGGGGGGTGATGGAAACCGTCTTGTAATCAGACGTCGCCTCGGCCTTCAGACAGGGACCTTCCCAGTGATGCGGTTCCACTGCCCTGCTTTCGCTGAGCCACTGTCCACCGGAGCAGGTTGTCATTCCTCAGGGAAGCACTGCAGGGGTGTAAAACTCTTTAGAGTAACTGATGTAAAACCCAAGAGGGGGAGCCACGCTGCTGCTTTCCAATTAAGCTGTCAGTTAACTGGGTCAATATCTATCCAACACCCTTTAAACTTTCCTGCAAGACAATCCGTGAACAATTTTTATTCTAGCTAAGCAAATCAGCAGAGCAATGTTACAGCAACAGGGAGCCAGAAGTGGCAATATTTAACACCACCTGAAAAAGGGTGAGAAAATACATTGTCATAAATAGCTCAGGAAATCTGGTATTTAAACTTCTGTTTTCTGCAGCACAAGTGATTATTTTTTAATGGCATCTGCCCAAGGAATTTGGATGCTGGCTAGATTATTTCACTTGTTCAGTCCTTCTCATTGCCCATTAACTCCTCTTCCACAAAAACAAACTCCTGAATGTCATCTTCTTAATTGCACATCCACTGTATCACGTTTAAGCCATTTTTTGAGTACTGTTTAAAAATATTTTTACCCTGTTTTCATGCTGCCACTCCACTGATATAATGAAAGCATCTGAGTATCTTGAACTGCCAGGTGTGGTTTTAAAAGTGTGACTCATTTCTTTGCTTTTGTCCTGTGACCTCCTCGAAAAACGTGGTTCTCCCCCAGCTGTGTACTGCGTGTGACTTCGGTCGCTTCTCAGTGTCTGAAGGCTGTGTGTGTTCTGCAGCTTGTGCCAGCCTTTCAGTGATCGATATGCAACAGACAACTTTTACTTATAAATGAAATAGTTGCTCCTACTTTGATTTTGTCCATGGATTACTCCAAAAGCAAATGAAATGCCTGTGTGGAATGCCTGACAAGCATCTGCTTACTCGTTTGTTCCGCAGGTAACCACAGACATGTACCAGGTTTTAGCAGCCAACAACTACCAGCTGGAATATCGAGGGGTCATTAAGGTCAAAGGCAAAGGAGAAATGACCACCTACTTTCTAAATGAAGGGCCTCCGATCAGTTAGCACCGACTGCGGCATCGCTCAGGGATGGGACCTGCACTACCCGAGATGGTGAAGCGGAGAAGAACCACTTTTTGGCAGTGAAGCTGCAAACGCAGCGCAGCTGAAATTTCACACCGTGACTCTCGAGCTGGTGTCAGCAAACTCTTTGGCCACCCACCGCGAAAGGCGACCAGAAGAAACCACCTGGGAGTTGTTCCTGGCTGAGTGCTAAACCGACCAAAGATGTGTACTACAGAGTTCACAGATCAGACATGAATTTGGAATTTTTTTTTAAAAAGGCTGCTACCACAGGATGATATAAGAAGCTATTTAAGTATTTATTGATGCAACACAGCATTTACTGGGTTGAAGGAACGTACGATTCACTACAGAGCATTCTTTTGGAATGGATTTGCACTCCCATAATGTTTCATCCCATACTGCCAGCTATTTGAGGTGTACCACTGTGCTTTCATGAGCTGTTTTGAATGGGCTTTCAAAACTGACACCCACTGTTGCAGCACACAAAATGGCCTTTTAGAAGGGCGTCGGTAATGTTCCAGTGTGAAAAGACGATATAGCCCTGGCCCCCTCTTTCTCCCTCTTCTACATGGCTAAACGACCGCTCTTCTGCGTGGGGCTGGTGCAGCTGAGGAAGGGGAAGATCGCGACACAGGAAGGTGGCTCTGCAAGCGTATTTATTGAAAAGTCTTCTGTGCTCTTCTTTGGTATAGATCAGTTTACATGGGAAAGACTAGATGTAAACAAGAGACGCTTTGTGGGGGGAACTCCCCTGAAATTTGTTGTGGGTTTTTTTGTATTTTTTATTTTGTAATATTGAAAACATGGAGATCTAACAGATATACCAAATTCTATATTTTGTAAATTATATATAAATCAGAAGGCAGGCCATCCACACCAAGGTGTGGTGGGAGGTGTATATAACCTGTAGACTTTTGTGTAATGTTTTTTGTGCACGATACGCTGAACACAGACTTGGCAGTTTTCAGATTATCATTATACAATCAACCAACAACAAACAGGTGAGTTTCCAGGCTGAATCCGATGCATTCTAAAATGAAAATCCAGAAAAATCTACAACCCCAAAGAAGAGGAAAAACCAAACCGCAGTAGTCACACAGTTGTTCCATGCAGCATTCGAGCAGAGTGTGGCGTCTTAACAAATGGAAACAGGATCTTTGAGTTGTAGCTACTGACGCGGTATCAAACATGTTAAAAAGAGCTCTAAGCAAAGCTTCTAACTAAC
>Ga0065711_1001035_pt1 | contig 49704 bp, 42 predicted proteins | sample Hoacrofraction12_FD_59098 | JGI IMG/M metagenome (GOLD analysis project Ga0065711, IMG submission 59098) | Hoatzin crop microbial communities from Cojedes, Venezuela - Epithelial fraction 12 v2 (version 2) | ecosystem: Host-associated > Birds > Digestive system > Esophagus > Crop | place... | reverse complement strand
CACACACACACACGCATACAGATACGCAGATCTGCACACTGTGCTGTATTTAGAAATAGATTTTAAAAGAGTAACTTGTTCCATAGATCTTCATTTCATGGATTTAAAAAAAAAAACCCTGAGCAGTGATTTAATCCTGAACAGCACATTTATTAAAAGTGTGTTTTGGCATAGAATTATGTCTATTTTGTGTATATGTGGCATATGGAGTGCTGCTTTCTTTAGTGCTTTTAACAGCACTCCTACGTTCACTTTGATCACCGCTATTCTTAGTAACATCTAGTGAAATAAGTAGTTGCTTTCTGGTCGTGATAACCACAGTGTTGCTGTTAAAACAGTTCATCACTGAAGGAAAACCAGTGTTCCTATATAAGGACATGTTTTAGTATTTCAGAGGCTTAACATAAAATAGCAAACCAGTTCTACAACAATGCACAGAGACACTCATTCTGTTTCACACTTCAGTCACTTGAAGGATTTGAATGGGCGGGTTCTTCGGATGAGGAAATTTGTAGAGACCAGCAGAGAATTCCCTCTGACTCTTGTTGGAAGTGATAAAGATACAATAGGTGAGACAAAGCAGGCTGTTCTCCTCTGTTAGCAGAAATAATTTAACTTTACATTGCCATACCCCCGAGTGTCTGAAACTGTGTTTGAGAAAAGGCTCTATTTATCCAGTGATGGAGATTTTAAACCTTTTTAGTCGGCTGGGGTCTGCGTCCGTGGTGTTTGCTCCAGCAGCTCCCCGGTGCACGCGTGCCCGGGAACGCGCAGGCTTCAGACCGCACTCCTGCAAATGTCGAGCGGTTCCTGAGCGTGCTCGGCGCCGGGGCAGCGCTCGCCGTTTCGGGGTGATGCGGGGTGTGATCAGGAGTGAGGTTAGTCGTTAGACCCCGGCTCCCTCACCAACACACAGGCATTGGTGGTGGGCTGCTTAATTACACCTGCCGAGGAGGGAGGGGGTAACGCGCCGGGTGACGGACCCCTCCTGTGGCACTGCCGCACGACGGCTCGGTGGGCTGCGGACGGGCCGGCGGTGGGCGCCTTCCCCTCGGCGGAGCGCTGGCCGCTCGCCTCCCGCGGCGCGGCGACGGGGCCGGGGAGCGGGGCTGCGGCAGGGGTGGGCTCCCCGAAACGCAGCAGAATCCGAACTGTTCGAACACGCCGTTCATCACCGGGGGAAACAACTTGTCTGAGCTGTTTCCGTGGCTGGTCAGATCCCCTGTAGCTACCTCTCCTTTCTCAAAACGGCGTTAAAGCGGTTTGCCGGCACCCAGCAGCCGGTGTGAGCCGGGAGCTCTGAGGGTGGGTGGGAGCAGAGAGCGCTGCTGCGGGCACCTGGCGACGGGTGCCGGTGTAACGCGTACGCACCCGCGTCGTTTGGTGAGAGCCGTTAGCGAGCTCTGTGCGTCTGCTCACGTTTTGTTTCTGGATTTAACGGTATCAGTGCTGGCTGGACCTTGCTCTTCACTGAAGTGTGATTTTCTGTAAGGGGTTTTCTCTGATACATCATTTCTTGTCCTAACATGTTTCATGTGAAGGGGCTGATAGTTTGTTTTTCTCCCCCAAAATGCTTTCTAGAATTTCATGTTTTCCTCTGCTGTGCAGCTAGAGCTGGGAGTGAGATTAATAATACTGAGTCCAGAGAGGTCGTCTTGGCTTCCAACACTGCAGCTCTAGCTGGAAAAGAAAAACCAGATCAAATTCACTTAAAAACCCAGGACCAGTTTAATGGGGTTTTGCTTTGCCTGGTGTGACTGAACCGAAACAATTTCCCCTTCAGTGAAATGTTGATTAGTATTCTCTAGAAGCCTGGTAATTAAGTGCTGGTGGGGTTTTGTTTTTAGTTTTTAATTGAAATTTTGAAGGTCCTGTACTGCAGATGTCAGGTGAAGACATTAATACGTAACCTAGAACCATGCAGGTGTTGATTGGAAAAAATTGCAATGTACTCTGTTGCTCGGTGGCGTTTGGCTCGTCTGTCTGAGCTGATGGGCACGTGCGGTGCAGCACGGTTAGTTTTCATCTCTGAGCGTTTGTTAATATTTCATCGTAACACCAAACCTACCATGTGAGTGAGTCAGCAGGCCAAAACTCTTGACGAAGCGGTGTGTAACATCTGTAAATTGCTACCAAGTACATTAACAAAGGTCAAATGTGGCCCAGATGCAGCTAGGAGCCTTTGTTCTCTTTCTCTTCCTCATGTGTTCTGCTGTGTGCTTTTATTTTTAAATACTGCTAAATTCTTTTAGAGGCTTCACCGAGGGACTAGGCTTGTTTACGGAGACCGAGTTTGTGAGACCTCTTGTGAGGTATTTCAAACCCTTAAATGCCACTGAAAGCGAGAGGTGATTTGGAACGGTTTGCGCGGTAGTGAGGACTGTTGGAAAGGAGTTCACTGACGAAGCTCAGCGCACTTCGCAGCAATGGAGCTGCGATTCCTGGGGCTGCTTTGTTTGCTTGAAAGGGCTGTTTAAACTTACACAAAGAATTTTAACAGTTACTGAAAAAAATGCTGTTGCCTTTGCCAAGAAGCTATGTGGTGTACTCCACAGATATGAAATGCACATTTTTCGTAAATGGTCTGGACTAGGATGCAGATTTATGAGAAAAGAATACTCCCACTGCATATTGCAGGAGGGAGTTCAGTGTGCATTAGGCTTGGGTTTAATATGAGCTTTTAAACTCTTCTGATCTGTTAAAAAAATATAAAATTGAGAAGTTGCCCCTGCTTGGTTTGGCTGTGTGTGAATGCCAGTGATACTCTATTGTTTACACCTTGACTGACTGTCATTTTTATATTTTCTGCTAGAAAATGGTCCTGTTTGTTTAGAAGTGTTTTCCTTTGTTTTATAAACATTACACAGCAGTGTGTTTGTAGACCTTCACGGCAGGTATTAGAGAAGGCAAAGGGCAGAGTTTTCAATATTATTTGTTATTGCTGCTCTAATGCACAAAGATATTTAGTGCAGAATGTGTGATTTACTGGCGTTTCAGTAGCTACCGTAACCACTCTGTTTGCCTTTGCATCCATCCGTCTGTCTGTCTATTAATTTCTAGTCTTCAGATTTACCTGCTCCACCCGTTTTAGTGGACAGTCTACCTGTGTTTGAATTAAGGCAGATCACAAATTTGGTTTGTGTCAAGATGCTTTCTTTTGCCAAAGTCTGTTATTTTATAACAGCATGCTTAGTTGTAAGGTTGGTTTTAACGGAGATGTTTTGTACACGCTTGGTGTGGGAGAGTGCACGAGACAGACTTTGGGGGATGTATTTCTTGAAATTGGTGTGTGAATGTGCTTCAGATCTTTACATCTGATGTAAAAGGAAATTAATTAGACTTAATATTTATATATGAGCATAGATGAGAGCATAGATTTATTCCAATCTGTGATGTATTACACCATGTCTGCTCTTAATTTCTGATGTGCGATACCTGTTTTTTTACCAATGACCTAGTGCAGTGCTGTGCCATAAAACTGCAAATAATTTTTTGCTAAAAACAGTTATTAATCAGCAATGCCTACAGGTGCAGTTTGTTGTTACTTGTATGGAGCAAAGCATAAGGCATTACACAGAAGTCTAACCTGAAAGTATATAGGCTGCTTTTATTTGTAACAGCTGACTCCCAGCTTCTGCAATGCTCTGTACCAGGGAGAGGTTTTGGTACAGCAAAACGTCTTTATGGCCATATAAAATTTTAGTACTAGACAAATTACGTTTTTAGTCTGTGGTTTCTTGTGTATTTCTATTAAATACAAGTGTGGGTAAAGTATCCACAGCAAGTGTAAAGCCAGGTCTAATATGAATCTTCAGGTGGCCTAACACATATGCTTTTTAAATTCTAAATTTACTGAATTATGGTAAACAATTTAATTACAAAATTCCTGGAGCACATTGAGAGTATCAAAAGAGACTGGTCAAATTGTGGTTGGTGGGTCTATCCCTGTTTTGTCGCTAGCGTAAATTAGATCGTCCTGAGCGTGTCTGGGGCTGGAGCGCTTCGATGCAGATGGTGTGGACAACGCGCGTCAGGCAACGGATGCCTGCCTGCCTCCAGCCAGCAGCCAGCTTTCTGCCAGACTGTCCTGGTTCTCCTGTGAAAAATCTAAGCCCTTGGAAAGAGCAAAGTTTGCACCTGTAAATACATCCGTACAGTTTTGCGTGGGATTGTTAAGATCAGTGTGTTGGGTTTTTTTTAAATACAGAATTATTCTTGTTTGATTTGTTTAAGGGGCATTTTTAAAGAGGGAGTTTCCGTTAATGAGGTGTATTGAGAGCACAGCTTGCTTGTGCACTTGCTCAGCATCAGTTCTTGGGTAAGGGACACAGGACAGGGAACCCTGTGGAAATTGGATAGTGAAGCTGTGGAACCTTCCAGGAAACTGAAGGTCTGCCCTGACTTTCTGGATTTTGGTTAGAATTCTCAGCGTTTAAAATGTAAATCTGAATTTTTCTATTCTGTAGATAGACTCCAGTTTGCACATAGTGATGACATGACTAGCTTATGTAAAAATACTGATATTCTTTGTAGCTAGCTGCTTTCCCTCTGCAAAACACGTTTGTGTTGGTGCAGTTAAAATGTTACAAATTATTAGTGACCTTTTTTAATGCAAAGATTTTTTTTTTTATACAAATTTAAATATATTTTACGGATTATGTGCCAATGTTCCAAAGTCAAATACCTTTTACATTTAAAGCTGAGAAGTGAACAGTTGGAGGTCTAATCCATTATTTTTTACAAGCTGACTTTCTTAAGATTTCAAAGAGAACATCTTGGATGATGCTGCTTTGCTGCTGCTGGCCTCAGCACCCCTTCTTCTCGTCTCCCCCCCAACGCCCTCGCCTCTAAGTCTTCGTGTCCTGTTCGTCTCCTGGCAAATGACAAAAGCATATCTGTGCAGGGAGTGCATTTTCCTTAATCGATATAGTAAGTTGTAAGGCTTGATGATCTAGAAATGTACTCTTGGTGTTGCACTTTTTACGTATACACTGATGCGAGAGATGTTGTGGTTGCTGCTTTTCTGGTAGTCTTCTCCCCCTTACCAGGGCTATCTTTTGTAGCAGGACAGGCAGTACCGTAGGAGTGTGGGTGTTCAGCAGCCGAGAGTTCTGGCTTGTGCCCTTTTGAGACATCTGGCTCCAACCTAGAGTGCATCCCTTTCGCATAGGATTGGGTCTCACCTGTGCTCGCCATTTTTAAATAAAGTTTTTCCAAGTTTTGTCTTGCCCCACTTAGTAACTGTTCTGTTGTGTTTTACGGTATCGCTCCCCAAGGTGCACATACGTAGCAGTCATGGGAAGCGCCTGAGAACAAACTGTTTCTCGTCTGCGTGCTTAACTTCAGCTGGGCATCTGTAGCTGTGCAATTTATGTCTGTTTGTTTTCAGTTTTAGGAAATGTATTTGTGTCTGTTTAGTATTTTTACATAAAATGCAGTACATGACACTGCGTTGTCTAAATTTTTATTAGCTTTTAAGATTTGTCTAAAGAAGCTTTTTTTTGGTTTGGTAAGCAGAAATCTGGTTACGTTTAAGTGCTCCTTTAATAGATTTTTTTTTTTTAATCATTAAAAGCAGTTTATTTGAGTTTAAACACAAACAGCACATGTGAGCGCTCTGAAGGGCTACGCTAGTTCTTTACAGCGCTGCAGCCTAGCTCTGATGGCCACTTTGCTTGAACTTTTGGATATTTATCTTTTCTTCCCCCTCCCCCTCTGTTTGTAGCATTTAAAAAGTGAAATGAGAAAACCGAGTTGATACCTTTTTTTCTTTTAACACTCTTACCTTCAGTTCTGACCGCTGGGTCTTTAGGACTTGCTACTCTTGATCACAGAAAAGCCTGTAATCAGGCAGTCGTTGGGGGTCAGCGGGTTTTTTTGTGGTAAAATATATGTTTTCAGAGTTAAGTCTGCATTTAATTGATTTTGTGAATTAGTATTCATGAAATATTAGAAAGCATTTGTATTGCTAATAGAAAGATCATCCTGAGGCTGAGGAAGCACAATTAATTGAAAAAGAAGTGGTTTGTAAAGTGAAGAAAATTTTAAAACATTTCATACCCTAATTAAGAATATACTCTTGATTTAAAATTGAGAATATTAATTTGCTGTGTTAAGCAAATACACTAAAAACTCCTGGACTCAGTCATAGCCTTACTTCCTCCTCTTAATCCTCTCCCAAAATGCAGTTTTAAGAAGAAAGGCGTGACTTTTTTTTTTTTTTTTTTTAAGTGTAGCTTGGAACCATTTTGCTAGAAAGATGTAAATTGATCTATTAACTTAGGAAATGAAGGCTGGACTGGGGTTATTATCTGGTCAGAATTTTAGGATCTCTTTCCTAGAAAAATCTACTAATTTTTTGGGGAAGGTGGGTGTACTCTTCGTCTGTACTGACATTTTAAAGCCTTTCGGTTGTGCGCAAGAGAAGCCACGGGAAGCTGAGGATGCAGTAGCTGAAGGCTGTTTAAGAGACACAGATGTGAACGCACCGCAGGCAGGGCTGGGTCCCCGGGGACTGGGACGGAGCCTTCCCTGCCATCCGCTGCTGGAGGTGATGCTCCGGTTGTCTGCCGGGTGAGAACAGGCGGACGGGGACGTCTACCTGAGCGTTCCCGTCTCCTGGCTAGATGGCACAGTCGGTCAAATCATTACCATTGCACTTAGGAATACTGGGGTTCGTGTTTGATTTAGATTGCAGCGAAGTCTGTATTCAGGTCCTACTCTATTATTATTTTTATTATTTAAGATCATATTTATTGCACTATAAATTGACACAGTGCTTTAGAAACCTGGGAGATGTTCCCACTGCGAGAGATTTATAGTCCAAATGAGATGAAACAGACGTCGTTCAGCCACACAGCTGACGGTTTACCAGAGGAGGCTCACCGGTCCCCAGTAAACCATCAGCTGCGTGGCTGAACGACCGCGGTGCCACCAGGGCAGGGCCGAGGCCTGGAGCCTGGCTTTGGCAGAGGATGCTGGTGGGGCGCGCGGTGGGGACTGGCCGGGCTGAGCCGGAGGGACCCTGGGGCAGTCGGATACCTAGCGACGGCTGGCGTGCTGGGACCGAACAGTGCTGGGATGGAGCGTGCGACCGGGGCTCTGGCTGTGGTGGCTAGGAAGTGTCTGTGGGCAGGGGGGAGGAAGAGCTATGGGTGTCTTGTGCCACGCAGTAATGAATTTCTGCATCGATTACTCCTTCCTCCGGTGTGTTTGGTGGGGACGGTGCAGCCGTGCTGCCCTCCCTGGTGCGGCGTTTCTCCTGTCCCAGAAAAACACCACATAAAACCCGTTGCGGCACATCTGATCCAGCGTGCGAGTGAATTGCTAATTAATTTCTCAGTCTGAGCAACAGGAAAAGAAACCGAAATGATGTGGAAGTGGTCCGATGCGAGGTGGGTTCTCACGTCCACCAGGCGCCTGGGGATGGAAGCATCGCTGCGGGTGGGCTGCTTCTGGCTCCTCTCCTCGGGGCGAGGGGAGGGGAGGATCCTCCCCCACCAGGACCTGACCTGGAGGGTTGAGCTGTCCGGCGCGTCACAGCACTGGGACCACTGAAACCTGGAGTGGTACTGGTGTAATATTGCTAGAAACAGGGTATCCCTTGCCAGGCAGAGAACTTTTTGCAGCTAATGTTAACAGGCATTTTTGATCCGACTCATTTGTTTGGTTAATTTTTATTGGTGCCAAAATGTTACACTGAAAACTTTTTTTGCCTGGTCTGAAGAGTAGCCCTAATTTCAGACCAAATACAGTTTTAAAAGCAATAAAAGAATAACTGTGCCTATTGTTTGTATTCTACAAAAAAAAAAAAAGGAATTCCCCAGTAATCGTAATAAAAATTACCACAATCTATGAGACAATACTTCTGAAACACTTCACAAATAGTGTTATCATTCAAAGTGCAAAGCAGCTGGTATTTTATGATGGAACAGATTTTATTGTTGCTGGATATAGGGTCAAACGCTTGCAACACATTCTTGATTTTAAACAAACCAAAAACACAAGTGCTTTTGTGAAGATAAAATCAGTATGTGCGCTCTCTTTTTTTTTTTTCTTTTCCTGGATGCTGTAGTTCCCTGCTCTACCTCTAAATATAGGCACATGCTGTTCTTTTTATGCTGGGAGAAACAGCTAGCATCCCAACTCGCTGTGCTCTCTACCACGCTGTCGTTCTAGAGGCAGAGGGAAAAATAGGACTATTTCAGCATAATTAAAATCTCGTACTAGCTGTTTTGAGATAGGCAAATCACCAAAAAAAAAGAGATAATAGCAGAATATTTCTTCCTTCTGTTTTTGTTGTTATTATTTGCCGTCAGTGGGAAGTTTCGTGCCGTGGTCAGTCATTCAGCTGTAGCTGTCTGCAAAACGGGTGTGAACTGAGATGGCTTGAAAACTGTGCTGGGGGCCTGGGGCAGCTGTCCCAGGCAGAGCTACAGGGAGCTCGGGGGCAGCCTCAGTTACTTGGTTTCTCTCAAAAGTATTTAAACTTCGTGCACGCCAAGTGGTGTTAGGTACTGCGTGGTGCAGGGGTTTGTCCTGCAGACGGATCAAGTGAGCACACTGCATCCCGAGTGGCCTTGCATTAGCGGAGGTGCTTGCGGGGGCTGCGGGAGTGCGTTTGCGGCCGCGGGGCTGGGGGTGCTCGGGGTCGGGGATGCCGTGGTCGGGCTCTGCTGGGGCTCCCCGGCGTGCAGCCGGGCGCTGGCGTGGCGTGGGAGCCTGGCTCTGCAGGTGGACGAGAGCCGCCATGGAAACGTGGGGTCTTTAACAGAGCGGTCAAGTTCTACTCCAAATAATTACCCAACTGCTCTTATGTTTTGTGTAGCTTTTGCCAGAGCGGTTTATACCAAAGATGCTGAAATGCTTCGGTTACAGATAAGAACAGATTAAAAATCTCTTCCTTGCATCAGACGAGCACGAGATTCGGGAGCTGGAGAAACATGCAGTCGGAGAGACTGTGATACAATTACACTTTTATGTCTACCTATTAAGCATAATGAAGGGTTGGTCGCTGGCCTTAAATTTGGAAAGAGCTTACTGTAAAGTTTAAAACAGAAGTATATTCCTGTAATTACTGCTTTGCAGCGAGGAGTACGGCTGGGAAAAGGGAATGAAAACTCTTCATTGTCCACTCGTATTTCCGTAACTGCTACACTTTTAAATGTCTGTTTTCAGAGATAAAATTTTTTGTTACACTAATTTTCAGAAGTAAGCTAATAAAAGCCAACACAGGAAAAAAATGAAAGAGATGGAGAATGTGAAATGAGCAGTGCTTAGAAAATATACAGCTTTAACTTCTTTTGTGAGCCCTGCTGCATCATTTGGAGAAGCAGTTGATTTGGTTATCAAGCGCTAGGCCAGCGCACTGTTTTGGTTTGTGTTCACTTGAGCTTGAGGTATTTGATGATAAAATTTAGAATTTTAAAAACCTTGAGTCTTATGTTTGCCTTTATTTGTACTAGATGAAGCAAACCTGGTAAAACATGGTTCAGGCAGTTCCAAGTCTGCTTTTATTTGACTTTATTCTTGTTGCCTGATGGCAATGGATCAGGCAAACTTGGATCAGAGTGTCAGTTATTTGAAATTATTGTTTAGATTATATTCAGTTTCAAATGGTGTGAAACTATTTGTAGTGAGAAATGAGCGTTTGTTTATGATGATAAAAATAGGTTTTCCTAGCCTACATTTTTTTCATTGTATGTAATAGTAACTGTTACAGCTCAGAATATCTCTGTGCAATTTTTCAAAGTGATAACGCAGCAAGATTTCGCTCTTTGTACGCGTTTGGGACTGTGCGCTGCGTTGAAGAGGAGCTGTTTCTGCTTCGTACAGCGAAGAAGAGGGGGAAGACCAAGCTTTTCTTGTCCCTTAGCAAAAAACAGCTAAAACACATCCTTTTTCATCCTTCCCACAGAAATTTGGCTTGCATTTTTGAGATGGAGGGCCTTTTCATTTCCTTTTCCTACCACCTTTTAAGATGTGCTATACTGGCCTTTCTCCTCCTTTTTGTGGAGCTTCCCTTGGAATCTGGTTGAAGGTGTTAAATTTGAAATGTTCCTGAAGGCTGCTCCTGCCTTCCACAGTGGTCTGGCCCAAATAGAAATGTGAAAAGTTCTGATTACTGAGGTGCAAAGAATACTGTAAATGGGTTATGCAGAAAAAACCATTTAGATAAAAATGCAATTTTGCCTTCCATATACACTGAGAAGAATTAATAGCACATTCTTCCTAAATGGGTACTTCTATATTGTATTTTCACCTTAATGAAATTCTCTCCAAAACAGGAGTGTTTCATTTAAAATTTTGTAGCAAAATTGATCTGTCTTTATCCTCGGTGCTCACCCGCTTTGGTTAAATCTTGCTGAAACGACTGCTGTGGGCTGTCTGGGTGCTTTGTGGGAGGCAGACGTGGGGTTCCAAGGTCGGTGCCACAGGCTGACTCTCCGTCCCGCCGCGGGGCATGCGTCGCGGGCACTCCTCGCCCGTCTGATTTCACATCTGGATTGGTGCTTTTCGGTGGGGTGGGACGGGGCGTGTGCTGCCGCGGCGACTCAGCCTGTGGCCACCGTGCAGGGGAGGCACGGGTACGTCGCTCAACGGGTGGCTTTTGCCAGAAATGCTCCGAAAGGCCAAACTGCCAAGCCCGGGGTGACGCGGCCGTGTCGTGGCCTCTGCCGGCGTCAGCCCTGCGTGGGTTCGTCGTCGCAGACCGGGAGCACCGGGGGTGAGCCTGAACGTGGCGTGACCTGGCAGCACTTGCCGCTGCTTGCAAAAGTGTCCCTTTTCTCCAGAAAGTAAAGAAATGCCTGATTGAAAAAAGAAGCAGCAATGCTCTGTGGTGGTAGGGAAACTGGAGTGGAGATGGCCCCTGGGAGACTCGGTGTGCCGGCGGGCACTGCGGAGGACCCGCTTGGGGCGTCTCTGTGGCACTCGGCACGGCCCGTGGCACTGATGGGAGCGCTGCCGCCGTCCCGGTGCCAAGCCCGCCGGTGGGGCACGTCCCGCCGTGCTGTCGGCTGGTGGCGCGGGGGTTAGTCCCCGTGGGACACAGTGCGCGGCTGGACCCAGCGATGGTGACATCTGTCCATCTGCAGTGTCGGTGCCTCCTTCCTCTACTCTTTCAGAGCAATTACCCCTTGCACAGGCCGGCGTCTGGCCATCGCCAGCCCTGGCTCGGTGCGGCCATGGGTCGCTGGCTCTCGCGGCAGGGAGCGATGCCGGCCCTTCCCTGGGCGCAGGCGTTCGTGAGGCAGGTGAGGGGTTATCACCGCCTTTCCAGCAAGCCCGCCGTAGTGGTGAACAGCCAGTCCCAGGCAGCAGAAAACGGAAGCACGTAGTCATACTTTTTAACGATTTCCTTTTTAATGAAGAGGTTTCAATATAAAGGTGAGAAAAAAACTGTACTGTAGGAACAGGGCTAATAGAAAGACTCCTGCTTTAAGCAGCTATTCACTGCAGAGTTGCAGAGTTGGAGTAGGGAAAATTGTTTTATTAAATAAATTGTTTGGTGTTTTCATAGTTTTAGTAAAACGGTTCCCACATATAAGCAGTGCTCATAATGATGGAGACGTGGATAGGAGCTGATACAATGCAAAGTCTCCATGTTCAAAATAAAAATCTCCTTTGGCAGCAGCACTGAGCAGCCTTTTGCATCATTTTTGTGATAAACTGCTTTTCATGGGACTCTGTGCTTGGGGTATCCCCCAAAACATGAAATACAGGAAGAACGTAAGGCCTTGTTTTGTCAAGGCACTTCTGATGCCTGTAAAAGCCCTCTAGAGCTGTTCTCTGTAATACTGTCTGAAAATGTATTTTTTTGGACACCCTCCTTGAAACCAAAATCTTGGTAGCCTATTGCAGGTGTCATGCATTGGGGTTTTAATGGCTTTTTTTGGACCCAGATGTTGCTCCCCTGCCTGTGTTCAAAGGGTCTGCTCCTGCACAGCTGCCAGACTGGAGCCGGTGGAAGAATTGCTGCTGCCTTAGCCGTTCCGCGAGCAACCAGATACGGATGGGGACGGTGTGTGGGACGGTCCCTGTTTGTTGGTCTGTTTGGAAGGCTGGGGAGGAGCGGCCGCATAGCCACTCGTGACAACCACCTTACCCGGGTGACGCTGTGCCCAGGCAGGCAGAAGGTGCCCCAGCCTCTGGCGTGCACGTTGCCGGCAGGACGGCGCGGCGGGGGCTGCGGCGGGGGCAGCTCCCCTTTCCTTCTGGGAGAGCGGCAGTGGTCCCGTCGGAAAGGTGCGTCTTTCCCAGAGCCGATGGGTGGGAACCCTGTGCGTGCTGTGGGGCAGGGACAGCCCTGGGACGCCGTCGCTGCCGCCTGTGTGGTGCCGCTGGAGGACGGGCAGGCACTGGGTCGGCCGACCCGGTCACTGCCCCCTGCGCCGCGATTGCCAGGAGACGAGTGGCTTCCGTGGGTTCCCCCTGTGCTCCCGGTTTGCAGCTCGCGGGGGGTCACCGCGTGCTGCGATGCGTTATTCCAGCCTGTTCTCAGGCTCCCTCACCGGAGCTCCCGCGTGGCGCACGCCTGTGGCTCTCCAGGTGGGTTGATACCTCCTTCAGAGGCTCGGCATCCGTTTGCTGTCTTTCTGACTCTTACTCCTAATAAACACCGAGCTTAATCCAAATTCTGTTTTTGGAAGGGGTATTTATAGTCGGTGAGGCTTTGACTACTTACAGTCATCTTCCAATAGTCTTCCAATCAAAGAACATAAAAATACTATACTCCTCATTAGGTGGGTTACATAATAGCTATTTATTCAGTCACAAAATTTCCTTTTTGTGATTCACTTTTTGTGAATCACAGTAGTTCAGCGCAGATTGCAAATCACGACTTTTACAGCCAAATATGCGAATCCCTGGGATGAAATGTTGACAATTTAAATATTTCAGTGTAGTTCTTTGTAACTGGCAAGTTTTGTATTAATAGGACATTGGTTCTTGAGGTTTTGTGTAAAATGAAATAAGAAGGCCCACAAAAATATTGCTCGAAGTAGCTCTGGAAGGCAAACATTTCTGACCAGTTACAGTCTGCGTTCTCACTTGCAGTGCTTGAAAATGTGCGGCGTAGCGTGTCGCGCTGCGCCGAGTGCTGGTTGTGGGGGTGAGCCCCAAGTGCTCTGCGGCCCTGGGAAGGCTGAGGCCCCTGCAGGGCCGAGCCGCGGGCGGGCGCGGGGGTCTCGGTTGTCGCCTGCCGGGCAGGGCACGTCGCCGTGCGGACCCGGCGCTTGCCCTGCTCCTCAGGAGAGCAGGCACTGCCGGACCTGCGTGTCCAGGTCTGCCGCAGCCATCTTCTTGTCAGGAAATCCAAAACGCGGCGTCCGAGAAGGAGAGCGCGGTGCACCGAGCCGAACCGCGGGCTGCTCCCCGGCTGCTGCCCGGGCTGCTTCATGCCCTCGGACAGGAGTGTTTGCTACCCTGTGCGAACGGTTAACCGTTCAGAGAGTGCTGCTGGATTCCACTCTGGGTATGAATTTCCTACGCGTCACTGTTTTATTTTTTAATATTTTTTTTTTGCTGTTGGTGGTGAGTGTACGTGGCAAGCACACTGCATATGAAGTTGTGCATTTAAGCGTTGGTTGGTGCAGTAAAAATCTCGACGGCCATTGTTTCCATCAAAAAAACCACTTCTCATCTTCAAAGTTACTGCTGTTACAATAATTTTCTCTCTGAACATGTCAGGATTCTGTCGTTGGTTGTATACTGATTGTCTCTTGTCATTGCACAAATATATTTTTTTTAGTAGACAGAGACGTTTTTCAGTTCAGCACAGTTCATCCCCCATCCCAGTAATTCTTTAAAAAAAGAGAGTGTGTTGAAAACAGATATTTAAGAATATAGATCTTCAAGAAAATAACTGGTTTTGACTTTTTATTTTCCTGGGAATTTTATAAATCTGATGTCAAATATAGCTTTCTCTTACAATTTGAGCTTAGACTTTCAAAATTCTCCTCTCCCCGCCTTCTTTTTGCTTTTGATTGCACCAGAAATTACTATTTCAGATATTTTCTTCTACTTTTTCATTTGCTGTTTTTGCAACTTACACCACACAAAAAGGATAAATCTCTGTAATTCTACCACGAGTTTATTCAGCTTTAGACAAGTTTTTCTGGGAGGTAAAAAAAAAAGATAATGGAAAAGGGGGTTTAGAAAATTGAATAGTGCTTATTCTTTTACCAAAAAAGAATGTGAAAAACTAGATTTTTCCATTTTGTGTGCTTCTGTTCTCTGAAGCTGTGAAGGCTTTAGAAAAGAAATGTTGGAAAAGAAAACGAGGGGAGATAAGTGATTAAATAAGCATTAACACTCATTTTTATGGTTACTGGGGAAAAGAAAGAGCGTACAGGATGAACTCTCATGGCCAACTTTTAAAAATATATGTGAAAATTAAAAAATGTTTGTAAAAATCAGTAGGCTGGCACTGTGTTAGTGATGCCGTTGTGCCGACGGCTCCACTGCTCAGCATCCCCCCTCCTGGCCGGCTCCTGGGCCGAGGAGGTGGCTGTGAGAGGGGAGGGGGTGCGGCACGGGTGGAGGTCGGTCAGTTGGGTGCGTGGGTGGTCAGTCATTAGCTGGCTGGGTGGGTGGGTGGTTTGCTTGTTTTTACAGCGGCTGTCTGGCCTGGGGGACCGAAGGCTCTGCTGCCAGACCCTCCCTGCCCTGCTCTCCGTCGAGGACTGGTCCAAAGCCTTGGCAAGTGCTCGCCAAGGCCGCTGCCATCAGGAGCTGTTTTCTGGTTCATACGACGTGTGCCGGTGGTCTGCCCACTTTCCAGGGCCAGGCGTTTCCGTTGCTGCTGTGGTGGGTGCTCATGGACATGTTGCAGCTCTCCAAGCGCAGCGATGGAATGAAGGCACCCTGGAAGCAGAGCTCCTCTCCCGCTGCTGCTGAGGATGGCGTTGGTGAGGAGAGACATGCTGGCTTTGTGCCTGCTCGTGGCTGATGGCTGAAGTTGTGGTGCTCTGCAGTAGTATGATACTCACCTTGGACCAAAGAGCAGGGGACCTTCTGAAATGGACGGTGCCTTGGGAAGGTCCTCTGCAAGATGAGTGAAAACCCAGGGCCAAGAGCGTTTGCAGTTGTCTTGCTCCATGTGTATGTGCAATCTCTTCCATCACCAAGTGATTTTGATGCCACCAGGGTAGTGGGAAAACTGGGTAAAAATGGGGGACAGTAGAACTGCATCAAGCACTGAGCAGATCTGTCCCTCAGAAGATGGGTAGCCTGTAAGAACGGCAGCAGACCCCCATGCCAGGCAAAATCTGCAGACCTGTACCTGGCCGTGATCACGTGCGTGCATGTGTGCTGCAGGCTGTGAACCGCGTCACTCGATGGCTGTACTGCTTCAGAGGGTTGAGCACGACGAAATCGAAGGGACCCTCTCAGTGGGCTTTGCCTGCATGGTTTCATGTGATGGAAGTCTTTACGGCAGAGCTTGTAAATCCTGGCTGTGGTTTTGAACAGGCGCTTTCTGCTCTTGTGCTTTGGAAGGAGAAGAGCTAAAAAGGACTTGCTGTGTCTTTAAACTTGCAGAGCCTCAAAACCTCCCTGGGAAGTTGAAGGGGGAAGGGACCCTTTCAGGATTAATTAAACAGAGATGTCTTGCTGTAGACTTCAGGGTTTACTGATAAATGCCAGCCCCTCACCCATGTCTCGTGGTGGCTGCTATTACTTAATCAGGGCTGTTACCACAAGTCTGAGGAATCTTCCCTTTCTCCTCCGCTGTCTTCCCTTTGCCTGTCCTCCCAGCCTGTTTGTTTGTGTACGGTTCGGTTTTCCATGCCAGGGAGCAGCAGAGTGGAAATGTCAGGGGTCAGGCTGCAGGCAGGGCAGGCAGGGAGCAGGCAGCCCAGCTCCTGCAGCGTTGGCCTTGCTGAGAAACCGGAGATGGGTTTGTTCCAGGCGAGATTAACTCTTTCAGCACAGCTGCCTTCTGCTCGAGAAGACCTGGAGGGCTGGGGGCACAGTGGGCGCGTTGAGACACGGCGTTGAGACACGGCGTTGAGACACGGCGTTCGGTCTCTCCGGTGGCGTGCCCTCGCGGCCCCGCTGGTGGTGGGTTGCGGCTGCGGCTGCCGTTTCGCTCGCCCCCTCCTCTGAGCCCGGCAGGCCCAGCGGTGCGTCTGCCATGGCAGCTGTGCCGCTGGGGGACGAGGCTGCGTGGATCCAAACCTCCGAGAAGGACGGGGCATCGCATAGATCATTGCAACGCTGTTGTGGATACCTCTGTTTCTCAGCATGTTTTCCAGTAAACGAAGCGTTCATCCACAAAGGGCATGACGCTGCTGTTCAGGGACGCGCTTTCGAGCAGCGGCGTGACTCGGGGTTTGCCACGCAGGAGATACCTAAAGGATGGGCTGAATCCCCTTGCCTTCAGAATAACCAGTTCTGATGCTGGGCCGATCGACTCAGCATCATCTCACCGGCTGAAAGATAGGTGCAGTGCAGGGCTCTGCACGTGCAGCAGCCCTGGCTGGCGGTGAAGTGGGAGCTGGGGTTTGGTGAGGGTTTTGGTTGCATGACTCCAGCTGCACTACCTGAGTCGTTCCCCGCCTGTGCAAATGAAGGCTGTGGATCGGTGGTGGCTGGAGGATTTTGTTTGTTTGGTGCCGCCTTTGCGTTCCTGTTGGGGTAGTGAAGCGGGCGCTGAAGAGCCGACCAAGTCTTGCAGAGCTCAAGCAGTGCCCTGCTGGGGACAGCTGCAGGTGGAGATTGCAAGGCAGTCCTCGCGCTGTTGCATGGTAGCCCCTTCGTATTTGGCATTATTTCAGTGGTGAGATTTTGGTGTGGAACTTGCACGTGTGGAGCTAACGGGTCTCTGCAGAGGCAGGACGGGTGAGGGGCTGCAGTGGCAGTCACCCCGTCAGCGTAGGGTTGTGTTTGTGACCAGAGCCCGTTCACAGAGGGGTCTGGGTCTCGCTGCTTTGTTTCTGATTTTATGGATGTGTCCATAAGCTCTCAAGGTCTTGCAGCCCACGTGCATGGGAAGGTGTTCAGCTGTTGCCTAATCGGCTCACCCCCTCAACGCTGTTCTGTGCTGCGTAACCGCTTTGTACAGGGGTGGTGAACATGCCACCGCACGCTGCTCTGCTGTGAGTTAAGGGATGCCGTCGCCCATCTCTGGAGGGATGAGGCCGTTTGCACCAGTGTTGCCCCGATGGGCCCTGCCGCATCGCATCGGGGGGGGGGAGATGAGCATGCTGCCTGCGGGGCTCGGGGGTGCTCGGGACACCCCGAATTCCCTCTGCTCCTCTCGCCCAGTGCTGGGTGCGTGCAGTACTCGCTTAAACTTACCGTCCTCCAGCAGTCCCTGTCCACGGGGCTCGTGGGCAGCGGTGCGGCAGGGGAGAGCATCACTGCTGGAGACCTCCCTGCGGGGAGCCGGGCAGCGGAAGGGACCTGTCCTTCGGTGGGACAGTCTGTGCTGCGGCGCTGGCCGTCAGAGCCGGCGTAGCGGTGGTTGTCGCAAACGGCTGGAGTTGTGTGTGGGACAGGAGTGAGCTCCCGTCTCTCGTGGGCAGAGTCCCCGCTGCAGCGAGGTCCCCAGGGTCACGCTGTGCTCCCGCGTGCCGGTGCTTCGGTACTCGCTTCGGTGCTCCGACGCTTCGGCACGGCTCAGCCCCGTGCCCTCTCCTGCGGCTGCCGTGCCGGTGGGAGCTGCCCCTTCTCGGCGTCCGCTCCCTGGGTGCCCTGCAGCAGAGCCCGCGCGACTGCCAGCAGAGCGGGGCGAGCTAACGGTCTGCCATTTTCTCATTTTCCAGGGATATTGAAATTGTTGAGGCTCGTAAATCATGTGAGCATATGGCTAGAGAGGGAGCACAGGCCTGTATTTAAGCTTTGGGTTTGAAGGCGAGACTGTCCACCCTGTGTTGCGCTGGCCCGGTTTGTTGATTTACTGGCCTGTGAAACTTTAGAGTTAATTTTTTGTTGAAGCCGTGAAAGTCTGTCTACCCGTGACTTTCTTGCTTGAACAGCTGTTTGCTTCTGATTCGTTGCTATTCTGAGAATTTCGTGAAGACTCTCCACAGTGATGTGACAATTGGAAGAAGAAGATGAGCTTATATTTTTCTCATCCTAATAATGGCACTTACAGACGTACCGAAAAAAGCCAGGTTTCTTTGTGTGCGTTTTTTTTTTTTAAGGTGAATTTCCTTTGGTGCTGTTCCTCCTTCACATGGTTGTGTATTTCTTCTATCTGGTCATTTTTTTTTTTTTCTCTTCCTTCAGATAGATTTAATTTTAAAACCTGGTGTTCAAACAAAGCCTGGTCCTCTGTCAGCTGTATGACCCCGAGGTCAATCATCACACCTTTCTGCTGTGTTATGGGAAGTTTCTGAATGTGCCAAGTCCATTATATGGCAACACCATTTCCATCTCTTTTTGTAGCCAAGATAAAATTTTCAGTGTACCAGAATTTGGGATTTCTATATAGCAGAAAAGACCTAGCAAGAATTTGCCCAGAAAGTGCATTTTGGGTTGATAGCATCAGATATTGGTCTGATTTGCAACCAAATGTTTTCCAGCAGAGACTGTGACCCTTCTTTAACAAACTCAGGCTTCCTCACAGTTCTGCTTTTTGAAGTGACTTGTCACAGACTCTTTAGAAATTGCCCATGAATTACTAGGAATTTGCAAACTGTGATTTGGAAACCGTTGTTTCTGGAGTGTCACGGCTGTGCCTGCGCTGTTCCTCGGCACGGCGCAGGCCGAGGGGCGTCTGCCCGCACCGCGTCTCTGCGGGTGCCTCGGTGAGACCCAGCTGCGCTCTGCGGTCTCTGCACTCGCTGTGCTCTTACTCTGTGAGCGGTGAAGTTGTTTGGGCTCCTTTTGGTTTTAGGGAGGCTGTTTCCCCAGGTCTCCTCATGTCAGCTGCTGCTTCTGAGGCACCAAACTTCGGCTGGAGGTATCCTAAAGAGGACTGGCGTGTATCTCAAGGTAGTGCTACAAATAAATGGGATAAAAGAGTTGAAGATCCTGGATGCTGTTTATTCTCACTTACTGATAGGCTTTGGTAAACTCCAGTTGTATTTCACGAATATCCTTGAACTTGTGTGGTTTAACCCAGAGCATTAATGTACATGATCACCATTTCTTGGTGTGCAAGAGCGTCAGATGTGTGAGGCCCCTGGGAGAGATTGACTTTGCCTGTGGCAGTTCTGTGTTACGGTCTCTCGTAATTGTGAGTTATAGATCGGGCCGAGGCAGCTCCAGGAGCTGCAGGCAGCGCTGGGGAGGGGGCAGAAGGGCTGGGGGGTGGGCAGCCGGAGGACCCTCCATCCCTGGCCGTAAACCTGGATGCAGGTCTGGCTTCGGGACAGGAGGACATGGCTGCTCTCCATTTCTTTGGGAACGAGGCAACTAAACATGTGAGAGCCTTTGGCCAGCTGTATCCAAGCCTTCGCCTCACAAGGGACTGATAATATTTCAGAGACAAATTCCATTTTTCACACTTGGCTAACAAGTACTCATTTAATTTGCATCCTGAAACTAAGCGACTACAAACAAAGTTCTTTGAAGGGAATCTTCTTCTTTCATTCTGTTTTCACTTCATTTAAAGAAAATAGAGATTTCCATGTATAATATGCAGGGCTTAAATATCCTACTTACTGTTGTCATTTCTATTTTTTCCCCAGCAATTATGTAGAAGCTCTTGCACAAATCTGACGAGAGAAAGCTGGAATTTACATGTTTCCTCTTCTGTTGCGCTCTGTGCATAATCACCATCTATTCATTGCCTTTACACACTCCATTAATACACCCACTTCCCTTGCCAGTGTGAGTGGGCATTTTCGTGCTATTTCTGGAGGCCTGCTCTGCGCGTTGAAACTCGCGTTAGGCTGAAGGTGATACTGGTGCTTTTGACCTGTGTGTCCTCAAGAAGAAACGAGCTGCAGCAAATCTTACTAAAACGGTACGACGGGCTATAGAGTGAACTGACAGGTAAAGTAAATGTTGCTCTTCTGGGCACCATCCCCTGGCGAAGAGTCAGACCGGTGGCGATGGTGCAGTGGCTGAGCGAAGCTCGGGCCAGCTTGAGCCATTTTTCAGTATTTAACATGCATTAAAAGGTTCCATCGTGATGGGAAGAAACAACTGGGGGATTGCCGGAGCCCGATGACGCTGTCTGACGGCCGCCCGGCGCTGCGGGCCGGCAGCGAGCTCCTGGCAGCGTGGGCGCGTGGTGGCCGTGTGTGCGGTGCCCGCGGGAGGTGGCAGAGCCGTGCGGGGGGCTGCCAGCTGTTAGTCACCGCTCATCGACTTAGCTCCTTGCTGCATGGCAAGGGGGCAGTTTAATGCAGAATGTTCATGTAGCATCGTTTTTCAGTTTTGACCTGTCCTGAAGTAATACTAGACGATGTCCAGGCACTGGTTTTAGTTAATTGAGGGCGTACTGAACAATTTCATATGACTTCTGTCCAGGCAGAAAATTCCACTTTGGATTTTATGAAAAACGTTTTATTTGCTCGTGCATGCTGACTGTCAAGAGATGGATTTCACATGGGCTGGCGTTGTGCATAAAGCTGCCGTGTGATAATTTGCGTACATTCGAAAAATCTGAAAGTATTGGGTGCAAAACCCAGCATTTCCTTACTCATCACACATGTGTGGGTTGTTACCCTTGGTGAAAATAGGCTCAAAGCATTTAGTTAGTGCAAGTGAGTGATGTACGCCAACAGCAGGGAAAACATGGGATCAGTCAGCCAATATTCACTCCTCCTGCGGAGTTCTCCGCTGCACGTTACGTGCGGTATGCAGCGGCAGGGACATGGCGGAGACAGCCGCAGTCCTTTGGAGGGAGGGTGAGGAGGAGCCCTTGGCAGCCCTCTTCCCAGTGCTAGGTCTGGCCGCAAATTTGGTGGAGCTGGTGGGTGGGATGTAGGCAGTTAACTCCGTTCTGAGGTGAGCAGAAGTGACTGGGTTTTTGCAGGGGGAGAAGGACAGGACCCAGAAAAGGACGTGGAGCTGCCAGAGGTCCTGGATGGCAGTGCATGAATGTCAGGAGCCCAGAGTCGGCTGTGCTGGGATGGGTGCCCATTGCCAGAGTCCTGTTTGTTTTCTCTTGGAAGCATCCAGAAAGGGTTTAACTCTTGGTGGCTGTTGGTTTGGTTTGATTTTTAAAGCCAGTTTTCCTCACTTGCACAGAGTTGTAGCTCGCACACCGTGCAGAGCTTAGGGGAGCCACGGTATTGGTGATGGCACTGGGGAGCCCGCCCGGCCGTTCGGAGCTGCGCGGTTGGGTTGGCTTGGCTTAGACTGTGGTTGGACATTTGGCTGCCGGTAGCTCGGCTTTCGGTGGCTGCGACGCAGGAGCCGTGGTTCGCCTGCACGGGGGAAGGCAGGACCGGGCTAGCAGAAAGCAGCACTGCAGCGCTGTAGTTGTGATGGGACCTGGTTTGCAAGAATTGGCTTTTATTATGTGAGAACCAAAACCCCGGCGCCGGCCTCTTTGCAAGGGGGACTGGCAGAGCTCCCCGCTGCGGTTTGCGTATTCTGCAGTAAAGCCAGCCTGAGAGTGAGTGTGTTAAACCGAAAAGAGGAACTGGAGGTGGCCAAAAGAGGAAGGAAATGAGTTAAAAACAGTCCGTTGTCCCTGCGGCCGTCTAGAAGGGCACAGGAGCTGGGGCTGTCCCAGGGTACAGAGTTTCTGGCTTCCCCCTCGGACACAGGGATTACATTTCTTCTCAGGGAGTTGTAGAGTTGGAAAGCAGTAGTTTAACAGTAGCTTCCAGAGAAATAGATAGCAGCTTGACACTTCCCTGTAAAGCCGTGGACGCGTGTTGCTCTCCTGCTGGGCAGCGGGCAGCGAAGTGGGGAGCTGCCAGTTCCCCCTTTCTCATCTCCTTCCGGCAGGCTGGAGGGAACGCGTCTTCAAGAACAGCAGTGTTGTTCTCATCCACACGTCGTTCATTCTGCGTCTTCAAGGTCATGCTATATGTAAGATGACTGCCACCTTTTCCACTGATAGGGTTAGCATTTTCCTACTTAGCGGTGTTTTCACCAGTTTCTTCAGACACCGGCATGTGGCTAGCAGCCCGAGTTTGTCCTGGAGTGATATCCGCCCCAGCTTGGTGCTGGAGCTGTAGGGTAGGACACTGCAGTCTGACTGTAGCCCTACAGCCGTAACAACAAACCCTTAACGCTGCCATGGGTTTGGGCAGCCTCCCTGTCATGGCACGCGCATCCTTCCATTGCTCCTGGTGAAAACAGGAGCGTGAAAAGAGGTCAAGAGAGAAAAAGAAAAATGTGCCTTCACAGCAAGCACTCTGTGTCTCCTGTTATCTAAATTCTATGCAAGCAGCGAGCACCAGTGGAGCTCCATCCTAGCTCGGAGACCACTGAAAGCAAAATAAACATCTTTGCAGCATGGGCTGATACGTGCTGCCTGTAGAGTGGCAGGCACCTCCAATTAATCATGCTGTCTGGAGGAAGAGGCTTGGAGGATCAGAGGACGTTGCCAGACCTGATGGGCTGGCGGAGGGGTGGGCACCACTCAGCGCTGAGGGTAAACGGGCTGTGTTCCCAGCCCCAGCGAGCCCGTGCCGTGCCTCACCTTGCCTTCAGGTGAGCGATGTCTGCTCCGTACGCGGCAACGTCCTGCCTGAATCCTGGTTTGCGGGATATATGGGTGGAGCGGGACAGTGCTCGGCGCTGTGCACGTGTTTTTGACTAAAGAGCCTCCCCTCCTTTGTGAGAAAGGCTTTCACAGTGCAGCCCAGCTGGCTGGGTCTGGGCGGTAACTCCGTGGGCTGGCCGAGCTGAATGACTTCGTGAGATGCAAATGAGTGAGATGTGGCCGGTACCCCGGAGCTGGGGTATCTCTGCCCAGCAGTCCTGGTCAGCAAAGAGTCGCCTCGTCCCCGTTTTGGCCCCGTTTTGGCTGTGCTCCTCATTACGAGTCCTTGGCATCAGCCGCTCGTCTTTGTAACCGTGAACACTTCCGACTTCTCCTTTAATTTTGTTCATATGGAGGAGGGCGGCACTTTTAAGCATTTTATGGGCTTTAAAAATTACGTGAGTTACACAAAATAAATGAAGAAGTAACATCTGAGTAGGAGGACGGTTTCAGTCACGGAGCGGATGGGGCTTTTCGGTGCGCAGAGCGCTGGGGGCTGCAGAGCCCAGGGGCCGGGACAGCCTTCGGCGCGGGACGCCTGGCGTAGGGGAGGCAGAGCAGCCCGCAGCGAGGTGCGGGACGGCAGAGGTGATGGGAGCCGCCAGTGGTGCAAGTCTTCGGGAGAAAACAGGTGGCAGGTGCCATATTTATGTTTATAAACCAATACAAAATGTGTGCTAAATTGTACTCTCAGGTCAAGAAAATGCCTTTGTGGAGGGTGTTGTCAGGGTGCCTTGGTGAGGGAGGAGGTGGCTCATTTGTTTATCAACACAAATGAACTAGTTGTGTTTAAAAATGCAGTTTTAGGAGTAAATTAATTTATGGAGACTAGGTCCAGTGTGCAGGGAGACATGAAATGTTTTCAGACCTTATTTTTCTTGAAAACTGAAAAAGGATTCTGTAGTGTGTACAAATGCGGAGCTATGTGCCTGAACCAATATGTCAAACTGTCATGTGGGAGATTTGGTGAAAAACATCTTGTCCTAAGGGAATAATTTTAAACACTATATGTAGGTTTGCTGCCTCATAAGAGATCATTACTCAAATCTATTCCCTCTTATGGTAGCTCGGCCTCTGCTTAACGGGCGCAGAGTGAACAGAAGCCTATTAACGCATCCTTTCGGAGTGGCTATCAGATGGTAGAGGGGAAACTGATCTCTGGTCAGGGAATTCAGTGTTTTTGGCCAAATCCTGTGATTTAGCCTTAACGAGATCGGTGGCAGTGCAGGGGCTTCACGCTCGGCTGGCCATCGAGGGCGGCGGTGGGGCCGTGCTGTGCCGGGCGGCCGGACCCTGGGCAGCGCGGGCGGCTGGGGCTTTGTCAGAGCGGTGAAGGAGTGTAAGGGACAAGCCCTGGGGCAGGGAGCCGTTCCAGGGATCTTCACCTCCTGTTTGTCACTTCAATCTCGCAGGAAAGCTGAAATGCAGAGTGGAGCCTATTCCCGACCAGACCCCTACCAGACTGTCACTGTGCTCTCGCTCCTGCTTGTCACTGCCCCCCCTTCCTTTTGTTGGTGGTGGGCTTAGCAGAAATGAGAGGAACAGCATGAGCAGCACCTGAAGAGCAGCATAAACTCCCGGTTCCTCTGTGTAGCATCCACAGTTGCCTTGACTACACACCATCCCCCCCTCAATTAATCTCCTCTCTCACGAGACGATGCACGTAATGCATTCTAGTGTTGCAGGTGAACTCATTTTTAATGGGATTGGCTTACCCAAAAATCGGGACACATCTGGGTTTGTGTAGTGTTTGGTGGGGTTATCACAGTTGAGAGAACAGGTTTATTTCTGAAGAATGCATATGAAGATGCTGCATGAGGGAAGAGGCTTTAGATAGCAGCTTAACGTGGGCTAAGGAAGAAGAGGGAGTGAGAAGGAAGCCTGGAGGGAATGAAAGTGTGTGTGCGTGGTGTCTTCAGGAGTGAGGAGAGCCAGGATCTAATCTCGCTAGAGAGAAATGTGTTCTTCCTGTGAAAAAGCAGTCGGTGGTGCGCATATTGAATTTCTTGGTGGAGCAGAACTCCTCTCCTTCTCCGGTGTCCCAGCCGCGGGCTGCCAGCCCTCCTGGCCAGGCTCCTGTGCCAGCTACCACGCTGCCGCTCACGCTGGGTAAACAAACAAACAGCAACCTTTTCTCTTCTGAAGGCGAGCGCGCCTTTGCAAAGCAGAGCAGAACGAAAGAGCAGCTTCCTCGGCGGGCAAGGTCAGGGCAGAGGGTGGGGGCTTGGGAGAGGCTGGGTGGGTTTCAGGGGCTGTCTGTTAGCTCATTCGTGTGGGACTTGGAGATTGAAGTGTGTGCGTGCAGGTAAAGCCTGTTCAAAAGCTTAATGTATAACTTTTACCCAAAAGCAAACTTTAATATTATTAAAAAAAACAAAAAGCTTTTGTAGTCTTCTGGGAATGTGGCAATGTCTGTGTCTGCATCTGCCTCTGTGAAGGGGAGCAGCCCGGCGGGGTTGTCCTAACTGCTTGATGCCCTTCTTGCCTTTGCTTTTGTGTGTTGTTGTACCTGGTGAATGTTAGCAAACTATTCAGAGAATACTTTGAAATATTTACCTAAAACATACGGTATGAACTGCAGTAAACAAACTTGCTGGAATATTGGCTGAACACGGGCATGTAAGGGCTATGAGAACGGCCAGCTTGATTCTCGTTTGTGTTCCAGTGAATGTCTGCAAATGCTGCTCTGCCACAGCCACCCGGCTCCCCCCGGTGTGGTGGCTGGCTCTTGGAAGTGCCTGTGCGCAAGCTGAGCTAATGACAGTAATCAAACCTCGTGTTAACTTCCAGGGCATTCAGCGATCGCTGCAGGAATTTTCTCTGCTGCGAGCAGTTTTGCGCAGTTGGCCAGGATGCGCAGTGCTGGGTTTTCTTCGTCACACTCTTCCTCTGAAGTACGGACTGCGGGTTGCTGCTCTGGGCAGGGTGGTGGTGGGGTGGGCCGTTATAGTCAAGGTAAAAGGAAGAAACTTTTACAGTGCTAGAAATCGACGCGTGATCCACGCAGTAAGTGGCTTTGGGGACCACTGTGAAGTCCCCCGGTTGCAGTGCCCGCAGGTGCTGCAGCTGACGGGCGGGTGCCGGCAGTGCTGCTGTGCCGGGGGACCCGCCGCGGTCGCAGCAGCTGGGTGCCTTTAGCCCGGTGGGCGGCTGTCCGCCCCACCGAACGCCCGCCATCGCGCGCAGGAGCCGTGGAGGCTGCCGCGGCCGGGACATGTGCTGGTCGCAGCTTTGGGGTCAGGACGGCCACGCAGCTGAGTCGTTTCCAGGCTCCTTTTGGTCGTTGGTCACTTTGTCGCTTTGAGTGTCGTGCCTTCCACGTGAACGTGTCCTGTGCCCACATGTGACGTTTTATCTCTTTTCTCTACTCCAGCACTTGCCAGCAGAAGTTGCGGTTTTCCAGCAGCACACAGTGTCGTGTGGCCCGGGCGGTTTCACTTGCGCCCGTCCCAGGGTCCGTTGTGTCACGTCCTTCGGTTTGGAGAGGAAGTCTCCACCCAGACCGTCTGGAGGCCTTGGGTACGGAGGACGGCTCTTACTGCAGGGGTATTGCTTTTATTAGTAACACTCACAACTTCCTTGCAGTCGTTGCTAATAGAGGCAGTTGTGCAGTTTAAACAGAATTTGAAAATTCCTTGCTTTCAATTAGGTGTGCTTCATGACTGGCAGTGATTTATCTGAAACTTGGCAACTGCGAGGCAATGACGTGATGACACCATCTTGCATTACCTGACTAATTTAAACCTGCTGAGTCCCCTCGGTCTCTACAGCAATACCCTTCAGGACTGCGTGCTCGGCAGGAGGCTTCACGCCAGGAGGGCGGGTGAAGCAGGTCTGCGGGAGAGCGTTACTGTGCGGTGCAAGCGTCAGGCAGTATCTTGTGCTTAAGAACACAGTTTTCATCAGTGGATAAGCACAACTTTAGTTTTTTGATACAAAGAGTTTTTTCAGAAAAGCATTGTAGCTTTGTCAAGACAGAAATATTGGGAAAAAATAAATTGGCACTGAGTATTTCCCTCCAGATTGGCTCTGAGAACAGTTGTGCCAGTGTAAGCCTTGCTGCAAGCTCTCATCCTCTCTTTGTTTTGGGTTTGAATGCATCGTTCTCAACACAGTGGTGTTGACTTAGGCATCGGGTGGACAGTGGCAGTCGGCATTGATAGCGCTCACCTCGTGTGCTTGGGTTTTCCTCGAATCCTGTTCATCACTGCGGGGTAGATTTTGCATGGATTCCTTTATCAGTAGTTGATTATGAATTTTATCCACAGCAAACATTTTAGAAAGAATTTACTGATTTACAAGTAAATGAGCGTGATTTGTTACTCTTTAGATCTTGTGGCATATGAACTTCCTCGCTTAGTCGCTGCCTGAGGACCTGATCCTGTCTGGGTGTCGGTGGCAGCCGTGCGGCCACTGCAGCGTCGCTGCCGGCACAGCGCAGCGAGCTCCGGCTCTGACCCCGGCCGGCCCCGGCTCTGGAACGCGCGGCCTCTGCCGCTGCTGCCGGAGTGCCGGTGCCCCGGCCAGGAGCGTGCTCTGCCGGAGGCCTGCGCTGGACGGCCCGTGCAGGAGCACCGCCGAGATCCGGGCCCCTCCCGAGGCGGGTCGGCAGCGGGGCTCTTTCCTCCTCCTCTGCGGCAGAGGAAGAACGCTGCTGTCACGAGGACTAATCTCAAGGCGCCGGCTTTTCCTGTACCGAGACCAGCGTGTCCTATATGTTCAGGGAGACCCAAGAATAAAAAATGCTGGGTACTGTGTGCATTGTAAGGGACCTGAGCAAGTACAGACAAGAAAAACATTTCCCTTTCTCGATTTGCTGCAGTCCCGTTAGTTTTGAACGTTTTATTCAGGTGTATTTACATTCGGGATAGTCAGTTTAAATTGAACATTTCCTCAAATGGCGTTTATTTCGGGAGTCTTTTTTTTGCGCTGTGATTTTCCCGGAGCGGCACCATGGTGTCAGCTTGGGCCCCTCTGGTCCGGGCTCCTGCAGCTGCCGGTGTGCGCTGGGGAGCAGCCACGCCGTGCCTGCAGAGTGCTGCCAGCATGCTGGCTCCGTCCGACGCGGCCTCTGTGTTAGGGGCCAAGGTGGAAACCCTCCCTGGGCAGGTAAAAGCGCTCGTTCCTCTGCAGAGGCCGGCGCGGGCTGTGCGGGGCAGGGAGCGGGGTCTGGGCTGCGACGAGGCTCGGGCGCAGCGGGACGGAAGGGCAGAAGCTCCCGGCGCTGGGGCTGTGGCTGGCTGCGTCAACGCCGCCTCCGCCTGCCGAAACTCTGTGTCCGGGTGTCACACGCGAACCCTGCTCTGTGCTCCGGCGCTGCTCCTCGGCCCTGCTTATTTGTCCACGCTGAGTGAAAACCCCAGCGCCAGCCGCGGGGGACGGTAACCCCCTGCGGAGCTCAGAGAGCGTGCACGTCTGTGACCCGCTGACGCTGGCAGGTGTGTTCCAGCGGTGAGCGAGGGCGTCCCGCAGAGCTCGCACCCCGAGCGCGGCCGGGCGAGGCTGAGGTGGGCAGCGCAGCTTTGTGCTGATCTCGCACATGGCTGCACTGATGCGGCGCATGGCTGAGCAGGCAGCAGCACTGCTCTGGAGCTGCGTTCCTTCTGCCATCGCTCGTAGCATTGTGTCCCCAGGTTCTAATTAGTTTCTTTGTATGGTGTTATGATACTGTTTTGAATATGAGCATCTATGACATCCTATAGTCAAGCATTAACAGCATTCTCCAGTTTAATTTACGGACTTCCAGGCTAGTTTAAGATCGTGTAACAAGCTGCTAAGTTCCCATTTTGTATCTGGTGTAACGGCTGGTTAAGTAAAACAGATACAAGTTACTCCATGAAGTGGGGTGAAGCTGCACTGCTCAGCTTTGTGGAACATGAGACAGATGACGTGAAGAAAGGTCTTAAGGAGGTCACACACGCACAGCCATTTTTTGGCGTGCTCCAGCATCTCCCTCAGCCATGCGCGATGGGAACTCTCTGGGTCTATCAGAGAAACGATGGTCCCTGCATGAGGTAGTGCTGCAGCGGCTCTGCTCTTAGCTCTTGTGCTCTGGGTGAATACGAACGAAATGGTGGAGGAGAGGAGATGCAGGCTGCCTGTCAAGATGTCGTTGGCTTTTTTGTCTTGCCTCACACTGTTTCTCTTATTTACTCACCATTTTTATCCCACAAAAAGTCCTCTGTTGAGGGCCGGGGGGATGTCTGCGTTGGGCTGGGCATCCTTTGTGGCAGCAGGAGCAGCGTTCCTGGGGGTGCAGGGGCTGCTGAGGACACAAGGAGTTGCAGGGATATGAAGTCCGGGGAGGGGGCGGGTTGTCTTTGGGCTTTTTTTGGTGATTTGACTAAGAGCAGTGGAGAAGAACCAAAAAAGTGATTGAGAGACCGATGGTGGGAATGGCCTGGGGGACGCAGTGGGTTCGGGGCCGGTTCCCTGCTCGGGGAAATTTCGGTATCGATTTCAAATAGCAGAGGGTGCGCAGGGAGTGAAAACGGCCGGCTGCGCGATGATCCAGTCAGTCGTGTATACATTCCCAGCGTTCAAACGTGTTGCTGGTTGACTTTAAAACAAGTGCATGTGAAAGAGAGTGTTTTTGGTGTTTTTCTGGCACGGTGAGAAACCAGCCGGCGAAGCTTGCTGCGGGGCGGGCAGTGGGAGCTGCAGCAGTGGCTTGGGACGCCACGTCCCTGGTTGCGGGTGCCGGAGCCGGGCACGGGCCAGTGGGCAGAGGCGGGTGCAGGGACGCACGGTGTTCGCGGTGGCAGGGTTGCGTCGCACGGTTCTCTAACCCTCTCTCTGTGCACCCTTTCCAGCCCACGACCTTCCTCCGAGCAAGACCCCGGCCGCGGCGCAGACCGGCAGCCATCTGCAGTGCCTCTCGGTCCACTGCACGGACGACGTGGGCGAGGCGAAGGGCCGGACTGCGGTGCCGACGTGGAGGTCCCTGCACTCGGACATCTCCAACAGATTTGGGACTTTTGTGGCTGCCCTGACTTGAACAAAAGAAATTATTTTTTTTCTCTTTTTAATTTCAAAGGGCCGCTACTGCTAGGTGGACTATTTTTCTAGGTTGGTACCTGCTTAGTGGCATATGGACTGGAAAGGGTTAATTTAAAGTAAACCTCAACTTTTTTTTAATCTTCTGCCACAGTATGTTACCAGTGTTAACCCTTCTGCAGTTAGCACACTTTTGCTTAAGATTTTCCTGCTAGACCACTTTTTCCCATTATTCTGTAACCTTGGCATACATTTATAGATGAGGCCTTTTCCTTTTTCATCTCAGTGTATGTCCAAGTCACGTATGTCGTAATAAGACAAAGATCCTCCTCCTCCTCCTCCTCTTCTTCCTCATTTGCTTTGTTTTTCTCTTTTTTTTTTTTTTTGTTTTGCTTTGTTCAGTGCTTATTACAGTGGTGATCCTGAAGAACAGCAGTTCAGGAATAAACGCCGGTTAAAGTGAAATGGTCATCATTATATTATATATTATATTGACACCCAGCTTTTGCCAGTCACCTACAAACCAAACAGTTAATGCTGTGTTGAATATTCAGGCAACGAGCCTGCCCTTTCCTGAGAAAATGATGTTCTGTTACTAATAACGTTCAGCCTCGTTTGCTCTCCGCTTCCCCCTGCGAGGCAAGGACGCTCGTTCCTGTATTTACCTCGGTGAAGCCCGGAGACAGAGCTCTGTCATGAACGGGCTGGTTCAGACACAGCCAGGGAAGGTATAGAAGAGGTGTTTTTCTAAATAAGTCTAACAGGAAGTTTGCTTAATAATTCAGAGTCATTATCTCCTCCGCCGCGCGCCCGGGCTCCCTCTGGCTTGTGAGGAGGAGCGGGGGGAGCTCCCCAGCGTGGCTGCAGCCTCCTGGTCCTGGCGATGCTCCCACAGCTCCCACTTCGTAGCTGCTGGGGAAGATCCCCTGTGCCACCGCGGTGCTGCGTCGCGGGGCCGGCTCCACGGCCAGCTGTGGCCGGTGCCCTCGGAGCGCTGCCGGGCAGCACCGCCGCTCCCTGCCCGCTTCTCACCCCTTTGTAGCTGGAGGAAGACGCTGTTGGCCGCAGTGGGGTCCAGCCTTCCGTGCGCCCGTCTGCAGGGTGCCCCGGCTCCTGCCGTGGCCATCCCGGGACCGTGGCAGTGGTTGGGGACAGCCCGAGCGGGGGGAGCAGGGGGCTGCTGGCCCAGGGTCAGAGTTTCCTCCTGTGCCAGGGCAGGGAGACCCTGCGTCATAGCCCCCTGAACTCATTGGCAGCCCCAGTTTTGCCACGCATTGAAGAACAGCGTTACTAGATGCACACGATGAAAGGAAAACCATACTTTGCTGCTCGCGATAGATAATACTCATGTGAGAAGAAAGTTGGAAGCAAACCAGATAAAAACAGAGCTGACACGATGGTCCAACGCTCCTGTGGTTTTGCATAACGCTCTCCATTACTTGTGTGTCGTCTGTGTGCAGGAGTGTGAGCCGTCCCGCCCCGCTCAGGCCAGCTCGCTTTCCTCTGCTCCCCGAAGCTTAACAACATCGCTGGAGATTCAGGTTTTAGCTGTGAAATAAAGGTCGGCCTCTCTAGGGTTATTTATTACTTCTGTCACAAATTCACAACGCGTGTCCTTCCCCAAGGGGTGGAGTTTGAAGACTGCTTTGTGTTTTATCTTCAATGATTGTGCTGGGCCTTTAATTATTTTGAAGTAATGTTCTCAGTAGACACCAACGGAGAGGAGATTCTGCCGAAAATGCCAATGGCACGGGGTGGTCTGAAGTCCTCACTCTGTCACGTGTGGCTCCAGAGAGGTTCACAGTGTTTGGAAATGTTACTTGGATGCGCTCTTATTAACCGTGCATGGATTGACTTCCTCTTACAGGTCTGGTCAGTGACTTTGGATAAATTTGGGGATTTTGAACCTTGATTTTCAATATTATTTTACTTTGTATTGAAGCTGGAGCTGCCACGAGGATGAGGGGTTTTGCCCATCCTGGAGCAACTGGCTGTGGAGCTGCCTCACGCCTGCTTGGTTTGGAACAAAAGGATGGGATGGTTTGCACCTTCCCTAGGTGTGTGTGTGTGCTCGGCGCTCCTCCCTGTACCTGCGGTGAAACGTCACTGTCCCCGGTGAGGTATCACCTGATAGAATGGTAATTGTCAGCCCCTCTCTGGAAGATGCCTCTTTGCCTGTGATTTACTTAAGTTCTGGTTCACCCAAATGTGTTTAAATCCTGCTTAGCAAAGCGCTCCGGGGCTGCTGAGCCGAGGTTCTGTGCTGGCTGGAGCGGGGCCATGGTGGGGTCGTCCGCAGCTCCCACAATGTCCTGGCAGCTCCTACCTGTTCCAGCCGGGGTCTCGGAGTAACCCCAGTGAAGCGCATACCTGGACACACAATACCCGCATTTCAGCACTTGCAGCTGAAAAGTTAGGAAGCGTTCATGGTCTGGTGGCATTCCTGTGCCGGAGCACAGCCCCCACGGCTTCTTTGTTTTGGTTTTTTCCTGCTGCATTCAGGAGAACAGGTTTTTCAGGCTTCCTGAGGTCAGGGATGCACACCCTGTGCTACGGGAAGAGACCTCACTATGAACGCTGCATCAGACATTTCAGATTGCTTTTAAAGAGAAATCCTCCTCCGAGCAGAAAGGCAGTGACTCAGTTGGTCTCACCCACCCTTTTCTCCTGGCTTGCTCCCTGCAGCTTGAGCTCCTCTCCTGGAGTTGTTGTTCTCATCCACTGGGGACTTACTTTTTCACTTGCTCATAGAAATACAAAGTGGAAGCAGTTCCTGAAAGGCCAGTGGAATCCTAACAGTTTTAACCTTGTGAAGCGAGGAGGACGGGCTGTAGGGAAGCCGGGGGACGTGCTTTCGGCTGCCAAGCCGTGCAGCGTGGCGGCGCGGGGCTGCGGCCGCTGCTGGGTCTGCTCCCGCACGGCTGGCTCTGCTGCGCCCGTGGGGTGGGCGCGCGGGGGGACGGCATTTTCAGATAGCGAGGAGTTAAAAACAGCGGCTGACTGCGGGGCCTTATTGTCCGTGTAGTTCTGCTGAATATGGTCACGTGCAGTCCTTTTGCTAACCTCCTGTCCATTCGATCTTGCCTAATTCAAGTGACATTATCAACTGAGCAAAAGGGGACAGCGCAGCTCTACTTGGGACAGCTGTTAGCAGCACCAGGACCAGCCTGCGCTTTTATGGTGTCTTTGCTTTTTGCCAGAGATGGGAACAGAAACGGTACGTGTGGCTGACCAGGACAGGCACTGCTTCATGCTCATAACCTGGCGTATTTGGTACTGACAGCGTAGGCAGAAGGCTAGAGCTTTGTCGCAAAGCTTGCATTGCCTGCGGTAATTTCATTGTACTTATTTTCTCCATTAATTTGACACTGAATGCACAGATTTTTTTTTAATGTATATAAAATATCAGCATAGCCCGACACGGTAAGAATTGAACTGATTTAATTCTGTGACCAATGACACTTCCAGCTGCAGCATGCTGAGAGCTGTAGGTGCAGGCCTGCTGTACAGGAGGCAAGCTGAGGGACGCTGAGGCAGGGACGGCGTCAGCCCGAGCTGGGTCAGAGGAGCTTTGGTGGCAGAGCCGGGCTGTACCGGGGTCGGGGCTCTGCTCACTGCCCTCGCTGCTGAGCCCCACGGCTGGAGGCTGGCTGCCTTCGGACGATGAGCCGGTGCCACAGGCCAGGAGATTTCATGAGCTGCAGGTTCCCCCTACGACGGGGTAAACCCGGGGTAACTTCAGCTCTCGGCTGCTCGTCCTGCGGGGCTTCCAGACTCCGGGGACGCTGTATCAAGAAGTTGAGGACCTGTGGTAAATGTGCCATGGAGATACGCACAATCTTTGCTTTGTATTGTGAACAGCTGAAATGTGGCTTTGCCGTTCTTTTGGAGACTTCTCCCTGCCGTGCCTGGCGTTGCTGGTTCTCCCCGGCAGCCCCGGGTGCCAGGTCGGGGAGAGCCCGGCCGTCACCAGCTCCTGACCCAGCTTGCTGATTCCTTTGGTATTGGTTAAGAGAAACTCTGCACTTAGTCTTTGAGTTGAAATGTAGTAGCAAACTGAGCAAAATCTCTCTTGCATTAAACTGGGAGGAGTGATAAAATGTCTCTGCCAAAAGAGAGGAAAGAATAGGCCTTATTTATCCAAGACTCCTGCGAATTTTCTTCAGATCACTTTTTCTAGGGTTACCGGTTCTCTGCTGTTCTAGCTCGGCCGTTAGAGCATCGGTGAGAGGGTTTAAACTCATTTTTATTTAGTTACGGTGACTTTCATCAAATAGGTAAGGATTTCGTTGTGTGGGTGGGGTGGAAGGGAATGAGCATCAGAATTACGTCCTCTGGGTCGTTCGGGGAGCTGTCCCAGGCAGCGCTTTTCTGCGGGGTCATTCTGGGGCTGGCTGGCCTGCCCGGACCGGGGGTCGGGATGGGGCTTCCAGGCACCACCAGCGAGGCACGATGCTCGCACCTCCCGTCGGGAGGGACGGGTAAGGTGGGCACGGGCCAGCGAGACACGCCGGCGGCTGCGGGCCGGGGGGACGCAGACAGAAACGAATCTGGTAAATTTTGATTATTTTTGTTAAGCTGCAGTGTAAGGTTTTCTCAACTACTAGGTTCACAGCTGTTAAATGGATGGTGTGTAAGAGCATAACCCATTTTTATAGAATTGTTTCTCCTTTATTGCTTAAGGCTAATGGAGGAAATAGTCTAATTTTGTCTTAGAAATTCTCTATTAAAATTGTTGGTTTGAGTCCATCCGCTCATAGATTCTGACTGATGGAACTGCAGGCTGTGATTTCCGGCAGTTATAACTTTATCACTATTCACTACCCAAGAATATTACAGCTTTAAAACAGCCTTAAGCAAAAGGATGTTATTTCTTTGTACTAAATTTGGTTCACGGAAAAGAAAAAAAAAACCTCAAAACACTGGTAATCCGTACTGCATAGCAAACTCTTCTGAAAAAATGTTATTGCACATGTAAAATATGAAAACTTGACTCTGCTGTGTGTTAGGCAATCCTGTAATCTTTTTTTTTTTTTATTCTTGTTAAATTCATTTCTTAAATGCTTGGTTGGAAGACTGTGACAACAGCTCATGAAATTGAGTGTTATTTTTCTTTCTTTTTTTAAATATGTAAAGTGCAGTCTTCTGTATTCATGCATATTGTACATATCTGTATATGTTTTACTGAGCAACTAAATAACAATAAATATGATGTTAATGGTGGCTATTGTATATTTCATACCGAGTTTGTTAATTTTTGTAGTAAGTCCTTTTTCCCCTAAGGTGTGAGGAAGTGAACGGATGCTATTCACATACAGGTAGGCCCTGGGCCTCGCAGTGGTGGGTACAAATTTTGCCCATGGTCGGGGGAGATCCTCACTCACAACTGGCCTCCCTCGCTGCCGGGGCTGTCACACGGTGCCGGCTGAGCACGGGAAGGTGCCGGATGCGGTTTGCTCCTGGCGCTCCTGGGCTTTCCGATTGCCTTACCCTGCAGTGGGGTGACCTCCTGCTCCAGCGGCGTGGGTCCCAGGAGCCAGATCCAGCTCCTCACTCCTGCTTCCGCCCGTGACAGACATGGAGACTGCGACTGCTGGACCTAACCGGAGCGATTGGAAACATCTCAGGTAAAGTAATTTTTCCTCTGATAGAACAGATGGCAAATCCGTGAGGTTTGCTGAGCTACCCCGTCTGCAGTGAATGGGTGTGAGGAAAGCTGAACCTGCCCAGGAGCAGCAGCCGAATTTTGAGGAGGGTCCTCCCTGGGTTCAGAGGGTCCCTGGTGCAATAGGAGGTTCCTTCTGGCCTTACTGTGAGCCAGATTGTGGATCTTCCACAGCACTTCTCCTGGCACGGTTTTTAAGCTGAATTCTGTGAATAAAAAGTAAGCAGGGTAGAGTTCTTGCCAAGGTTCTTAAAAATCCCTTCATCTCTGTTATTCAAATTTCAAACTCTTAGTGCTTTCACATTCCTGCAGGTTTTCCAAGGAGTCCTTCAGGATAAATCATAGAATCATAGAATGCTTTGGGTGGGAAGGGACCTTTAGAGGCCATCCAGCCCAAGCCCCGTGCAGTGAGCAGGGACATCTTCAACCAGACCAGGTTGCTCAGAGCCCCGTCCAACCTGGCCTGGAATGTTTCCAGGGATGGGGCATCCACCACCTCTCTGGGCAACCTGTGCCAGGGTTTCACCACCCTCATGGTAAGAAATTTCTCCCTTATATCCAGTCTAAATCTACCCTCCCATAGTTTAATGCCATTGCTCCTCGTTTTATCGCAACAAGTCCTGCTGAAAATACTTTCCCCACCTTTCCTACAGGCCCCTCCAGGCTCTGGCAGCTGCTCTAAGCTCTCCCCACAGCGTTCTCTTCCCCAGGCTGAACAGCCCCAGCTCTCCCAGCCTTTCCTCACAGGACAGGTGCTCCAGCCCTCGGGTCATCTTTGTGGCCTCCTCTGGCCCCGCTCCCACAGCTCCATGTCCTTGTGCTGGTGATATGGTATTTTCCAAAGCAAAAAAAAACCAAAACGCACACTAGCCCAGGCAGTGTTCAAACCTGTCGGTTTTGGACTGCAGAAACACCTTCCGTACCTTTCATACTTGCAGGAAAGACAGAAGCAGTGCGCAGCCTCATGTGTTTTCTTCCACCGGTTTGGCGTGCGCCGAGGTGCAGAAGGCTGTCGAGTGCTTCCCAGCAGCGCTGCGTGTTCTGATGTGCGTGCAGCGGGACGAGCCGCCGCCGGCATGCTGCGCCCGCAGCTCTGCAGCCTGTCTGCGCGCCGAGTTAGGTATCTGGTAACTCATATGTAATGCATCGAAACGTAAACAACATGCCAAGGCATTGCATTCCGTCCTATCCCTCTACATTTTTTTTTGTAACATCGAAAGCACAAATGGAAAAATGAAACTGTTTTGAGAGCCGTTTCAAGTCAGTTGAGGAAGAAAGCTTTGCTTAATTTTCAAACCATGCTTCTAGTATTCTTGAAGGCACAAAGCAATGCGTGGAAGAGAAGCGTAGTCTGCTTTAAAGATGTGAGCTCACCTCTCCTTACGTTGGCTAGGTATAGAGGTAGCAGTCAGAAATTTGTTAACTTCAGCTGTAAAAAGCTATTTCATTTTGAAACATTCTCTCTTATTAAATCTGATAATTATATGTTAGATACTTTGTAATTCTAGCTTTAAAAATAAATAGCTTGCTTACTTTTTTCTGTATGCAGCCCTTCTGAGGAGCAAATCTTTTGTTTTCACAGCTTTTTGTTCCTTGCTGCGTAAGTAGTGTGCATGTTTTTCCCCAACCTTCAGCTCAAAACCATTGAAATTGAAATTACTTTTTCAGTATTGGTGTTGTTTTAAGTTTGGGTCACTTTTTGATCACGAGAGAGAAAATAAGCAGCGCTCCTGGCAGGTATGCAGTTCCTTCTTCACAGCGGAAGCCCACAGAAGATGAGCCCTTCCCCTTGCCCTGTTCTGCAGGACCAGTGCTCGGTTTGGTGGCAGGGAGCTTCTGGTGGTCCTTCGCTCCCGCTGATGGCTCCTGACCTCTCTCCAGCCCATTCCAAGGGATGCTTGCGGGATGGGGACCCGGCGTGTTGAGGCTGTTCGGACCCTCTCGGCTGCTGGGTATGGAGACGTTCAGCGCAGCTTCAGTCGCAGCTGCTGTGCCCAGATGCTGCCTTGGGACCCTCTGGGCCGTCCCGCTCCCTTTGCAGCGTCTCCCTCTCCTCTGTCACCTCTGGCTCTGGAGCTTGTCCGGAGGGGTTGGGTGCTGCGCGAGGGGGCAGCTCCCCAGAGCCTGCNGAACGCAGCGCTGCGCCTGTGGTCGCCCCAGTTATTCCAGTAAAACTGGCCGTGAGCTCTGTTAGTGACTGGATTCACAGCGCGGCTCCGGTGCGCGATGGCTGCTCCCGACAGCCAGATCTCCGGTGCAAAGGCTGCTGCCGCCGCTGCCAGCAGCCCGAGCTGCCCCTCCTGCACCAGCGAGCTCCTCTCCAGCTTCTCCCGCCTCTGCCAGCCAGAGCTCGCTGTTTGCGGTGCATCACAGAACGGATTGAAACGAACTGATCTGTGATGTCCTGCTCCTTGGCTGGCCGTGCTTCTCTGGGGACTTTCGTGACCTCTGGTGATGCTGGCACGGTGTGTGCTTACCCGAGCATCGCCTCTGCGCCCGGTGCTCTGTGCTCGGGGCTTGTTTCTGGTCTGTGTCAGCGTTAAGAAGGGATTATAGTTTATTAACTAAAGAAAAGCAAGTAGTTGGTCAGAGAGCTTTTATAGTTCTTGCTCTCCTCATTGTTGTTCCCTGTGCCCCGAGACTGCTGAGAGTCAAAGTCTGGCTGTAACCGTGTCTCTTTTCCCAAGCCATTTAACTGATTTAATTATCTCCTTTGAGTTATTTTCTGCATGAGGCTTTGGAATTCCTGTCACGGAGGAGATGCTATAAATATGTATTGTATGTTCAGCGGTCAGGGATCTATCGGCAGCGCAGCTGGATCCCATGTGCTGAGATCTGCCTGGCCCCGGTGCAGCCGCGCGGCCGCGCCGACGCCAGGAACGCGAGCAGCCGCGTGGCACTCCGGGCCGCGCTCCCAGCATCGCCCGCGCGCGTGTCCCAGCGGGGCGGCCGCGAGCCTGGCGGAGCCCTCGGCACGGCTCTTGGCCGTCAGGCGTGAGGAGCCGTGTGCCTGCGGAGCCTCCCCTCCGAACCCCTGGGCCGCGGCAGGAACACGCCTGTCCCAGCCGGGGCAGAGCTGCACACAGCAAAGACGGACGGAGCCGTGCGCTGCGCTGCTGTTTGCGGGCTGCTGTGTGGGACTTCCAGGGTCATTTAAACCCCCTTTTTCCAGGTTGTTTTCTGTGCTAGCTGCTTACAGGCTGCTGCTGATTCTATGAGAGCATGGCATGAGGCATCGCTTTCCCTGCAAACCAAAGTATATAAACACAGGAATGAAAATTTGGGTCAATGGCATCCTTTTGGCTGAGAAACTTGTTAGAAAATGGAATTGTGATGGTTTTATTTTAATATGAATTGAGTATTTCCAAAAGTCTCGAAGCTACGTGCCTGAAGCAGTTACTTTCCTGCCTGGCAACCAGTTTGTAGCCTCCCCAGTAGTTCTGGCTTTTTCAGTTTTATGGCCAATAACATTGCATATACTTTACCTGTGAAATGTCTGAAACCTCGTTGCTCAGGTGAACTCTGCAACGCTGTGCCTGCTGAGCAGCGGTGGAAATAGGGGTGATGTCTGTTCTGAGCTTGCCTTCTCTCTGAGACATTGCCGGAGCTTATTAATGGTAGTGCAGAAAGCGGAGGTGACAAGACCTGAAGAAAATCATTTAGGTCATCTTTGGTTAATTAGTGCAGGACTGCTCCCTGTTCTGTAATTCCCAGAGCTCTGACCAGCACAATTAAAATTGACAGAGCCGTGTGGGGGAAGTCTTAACCTTTTAGTTAAAAAATATAAAAGCAACCAACCAAACAACCCTTTATCCCTAGCTGGCGAGCGGAGATACTGTTCGAAGTGACGGAAGGGGGAACGAGCCCACCGGCCGTGGGGGCTGCGCTGGAACGACACCGCCTTCTTCCCAGCAGGTGCCGAGGGCGGTGGGTTTGTGACAGAGAGCCTGGGCGGGTGGGCACGCGGGGAGGCTCCCGGCAGGACCCTGACAGCCTCCGGTCCTGGGGCGTGGTGGCACACGGGTGGGATGCGGGAGGTGGGAACAGAGGCTCCTTCATGTTCTCACTTGGCCTTGGACGCGTCGTCACCGCAAGGCCTGTACGCCGTCGCTCAGCTTCACAATTTGCTGTTGTCTCTCGCTTAGATCACCACCTGCAGAACTGGCACACGGGAAAAACTGCGAGCCCTGGTTAATGTTTGGTGTGTGCTTTTAGGGGCTGATGTTATTAATCTGCAGACACAGAAGCTGTTGAATTGTCACCCTAAATTTGATGTTAAAATATTAATTTCAGCCTCCTTCTGGAAAGAGGCAGAAAAGTTTGGAGTTATGAGGGCTCATGCCCTGCTGAAACATCCTCAAGGGTTTGTACTGCGTCGGGGTTAACCGGTGGAGAATATTCAGGGCTGAGCTTCAGGAGGTGGGAACTTTTCTCAATTTCCTTTCATCCTCTGCAAAATGCCCCTCTCTCCCTTCCCCCTTTCTTCCCCCCCCACCCCCTTTTCTCTTTATAAAGCTGGAATTCTTCCAGACTCTGCTCTGGGCTTGCAAGAAAACTTTACTGTGTAAATTTGCTCTTTGTGTTGGGAGTCCTTTGTTTAAACAGCATTGTGAGCTTGCTGGGGAGGGATGGAAAGAGGGGGAGCTGGGAGGAAGAATTTGAAAAGCCCTGACCCCTGATGAATAAAATCCAGCACATTAACACATTCTTCAATAAATTCATGATTGCAGATAAGGTGGGAGTCCCCAGGGCCGGGCTTTTCATTAACCCCCTGCTGTCTAACCCAAACAGACGGCAATGTTTTGTTAGCGCGCTAGGACAAGCAGACCCCTTTTGTGGCCGAGGGGCCGAGTGCGCATGGGGAGATCTCCTATAGGAAGCCAGGTTACAAAATGGGACTCTATTTCAGAACAAACTCCTTTTGGTTAGTTTGATGAGATTACAGAAGGGAAAAGGCTTTAACAAGGGGCTTATTGAAGCTAAGTAACTGTTCTGAATACAGTGAGGACCAGGGCAGAAAACATATGATTCCCAAGTAAATAGGCGCCTCTACAGTATGGCTGAAACGAGAGAGCTGGACATGCTCGGCGTGGTTATTACACGGCGTGCAGGGATGCTCGGAGGTGTGAACACGTGTGGGACCCCTGCGATCACCTGCGCACAGCACCAATCGTGCGCCCCGGCACCGTCGGGACACGTCCCGTCGTGCCGCTTCGTGTCCTGCTCCTGCCCTGGGCCGTGAAGCAGAGCTGGCTCGTCGTCCGCTTGCCGGTCTGCAGCGGGCTGCTCGGCCCCTGAGAGGGTGCGGGTCCGTCGCTGCGTGTTCGCGGGGCGGGGGCTGGCGGGGGTCCCTGTGCCTCGGCCCTGTCCCTCCTCCCGCAAAGGCCTTGCTGCTGCCACGGGCACGACCCCGAGCAGGCTGGTGTCCTGCTCCCGCTGGAGCATGCTAGCAGAAGCATTCAGTTAATTTCCATGGGAAATAATTCCTCTCTTTTAGAAGAACTGAAGGTGTTCCAGACCTGGCTGCGCTCCTGGCCCCACCAGCGTTACATCGCCTCTCGTAAACACAGAAAACACCATGAAGATACGCGGCTGAGCCTTCCGAGGGAAAAGAGCGAGGAATGAGCTCTTCTTTCCTGCAAGCTCCCAGCCCTGCTCCTGGGCAGGCCCCCGCGTACGGGAGCCATTCCTGCAGCTCCGGAGAAGCCAGCCCAGTTGTGGGGAGGGCCGGCAGCGTGGCGAGGCTGCGTGGGGGTGCCTGCATCCCAGGTCGGGGAGATCTTGGCTCCCGCTGCATCACGGCAGCGCTGGGCGACGCTGGATTCGGACTGCAGCGGTGCCTGTGCCCCTGCACGTGCCTGGTACAGCCTCGGGCTTTGTGCTGGGCTCCTCACTATGGCTCTGCGGCCATAGTGGGGAAACGGTCAACGATTCAAGCCTGAAATCCCTTATTAGCAAATACCATGTCTGCTGTGGCCTTCTCTCCTTGCAGCACTGTGAGTGAAAGTGGTAGGGGCTGCTTTTCAGTCTGTTTTAAACTAAATTTCCAAGGTTAATAGAGAGATGCGTGTTATATATGTAATTAAATCAAACTATCTCAATTCATGGACCCTCAAGGTTCCTTATTCTGGATGCGGTGAGATTAGGAATTGCCAGTTTCCCGAATCATCAGCTGATGCTCTCAGCTCCAAGATCTCCCTGCGTCTAGCACAGCGCTCTGCATGGGTTCCGGCCTGGAATAACGCCAGTGGCTTGTGCCGTCTGTGAATAACCTCCTACGTGTGTTTGCCTTGTCCGCTTGATACACCTTCTCCAGGTGCTTGCTTGCGAGCCCTAGTGAAGGCAGCCCATTGCGATGAGAGATTACTGCTGCTTCGATGCAATTTAATGTTTTACCATTGCTCCATCTCGTTGAGAAGAAGCACCTGGAAGAGGAAAAGCCTGGTTGTTTGGGTACGTGGAAACGGTGGGCTCAGGCTCCGTCTGTGAGCGCCTGGGAATCGCTGCCTGTTAGCCACGTGCCAGGCCGAGGGGCTTTTCCTTCTGAACATCCCCAAAAGCTCCTGGTGCTGCTGCCCGAGCAAAGCGAGCAGGTTTAATGTTTTGCACACATGGCTCTGCGGGGCTGACGCGTTTGACTGGAAGGGGCAGTCGCAGCTCCTTCCCATGGAAAATCCATCTGTTCCCCTGCATTCCCTGGTGCGTGGGGTCTCGGTGCCGGGGCGGGGGCCACGGCAGAGCGTGTATTATTTGCGGTGCACCCTGCTCGGCTGAGTGACGCTGTGCCGCGCTGGAGGTGGTTAGGAGGGGTCACTCAGGCATGTTGCCCCCCCTTCCTTTTCGTTCACTTATTATTTGAGACTTTGCTTTGTAAGAAAAGCCTGTTTTTTACGTGTTGGGGCTGTGTTGTTCATTCCCTTTGGCTGTGTTGGTGCTCCACAGAGGGCTGCGGAGCCCCTTGGAAAAGCCCCGAGGGCAGCCTGCGCCGGAGGGCCAGGACCCAGGTGCTGGGGCTGGGCTTGGCGGCGGGGAGCTGCAGAAAGGGTCTTTTCAGGGTAGAGGTCTGGGGATTAATCTGGAGGCAAGGGTTTTGTGTTTTTTTTCCCCTAGAATAATTGAAGTTCAGCTCTATTCAGACCCTGGTAACCCTCCAGCAGCACTGCAGAGGGATGGCTGTGAGCAGTGGGACTGTGCTCGCCGCTCCCCAGTCCGCCCAGGACAGCCGAGCCCTGCGGAGCCAAACGCTGGGGATGGCTGCAGGCGTGCTGCCCACGCTGGGGACCGCTGCATGGACCCCCGCCCTTGGGCCCAGCCGCGCCCAGCCAGCATCTGCCCATCTCAGCAGGGTCTCGGTTGGGGTCGGGCTCCCTCGTGGGCCGGCAGCGTGTGCGGTGCTGGCAGCCCACGGCACGGGCTGGGCGGCTGCTGCTCCCCGTCCCGAGCAGGCTGCTGTTCAACGGGCACGAGCTGACGTAGCCGGCCCTGTGCCGGCCTGGCTGGGTGGGTGGTCAGCCCAGGCGCTGCCTCCCGGCTCAGCGGTCCAGCAGCGCGTCTGCCGCCTGCGTGCCCGGCACATCCCCAGGCGGGGCATCCCGCACCCTCCGCGGCCGGGCCCTGGGAGCTCGGGGGTCACACAAGGCCAGGCGCTGGCACAGGTAGTCGCTGGCCCGACAATGGAGGCATATTTGAGCTGTTACGAAGTATCCCCTTTTTCTGTGATTTATAGTGCAAAGATCCGGCCAGGAGACCCACACGGGTCCAGCACAGCCCACGGGGAGCGCTCCCGGCCGGAGCTGGTGGGGCCATTGCAGCCTGTGACGGGGCTGGCTCGGCCTTTCAGCACTTTAAAGGCTGTTTGTGTTTGATGGGCTGATGCGTATCAAATGCAATCCAGCTTCCCACTGTCGGCTCTGTCAGCCCCCTGATGCTGGCCTTTGACAGATAAAGCACCCCCTCCCCGAATTTCTGATTTCACACTGATGCACAAACATTCCTTGGCAATTTGAGCCCATTGTATTAAAGTAGTTAAATTCCTTAAGCATGTGCCTCGGAGAATACAGTGGAGATACTCATTACAGAAATACCAGTGCGGTGGCAGCGCTGGCTCTCTGGCCGTGTCAGGAGACCCATAGCAGTGACGGTTCCGTTGGACACGGAGCCAGCAGGAAAGCTCCTGCAGGCTGCAGATGCGCCCACGCCATGAGTGCAGAGACCCGAGGATGCTGCTGCGCATACCGAAACACAGCGACGTCCTTCGCTGTCTGCGGCACGGCTGCGGAGCGCACACCCTGCCTGTGGCTGGAGCAGCAGTACTTGCGTAGCCCAGGGAGTCGGGGGTGGGCTGCCCGCTGCGGCAGGGCAGTGGGTGAAAGAGGAAGAGTTAAAAGGTCTTTTTTGCAAAGTGCCTTTGCCTTTAGCTTGGACCTCAGAGAAAGCACTCTGGCCATCTTAATTTCAGCGCATTGTGGGACTCGGCTGTTGGACCTGGTCTGGAAGCCTTTTTCCCCACCCAGGAGTGCCTACTGGGTCCAGGAGCAGCCTGGGAATCCGGAAAAAAGGTCCCAGGAAGAGAAGCAGCTTTGGCAAATGCAAGAATTTAATTGTTCTTTGCTAAGTGGGAGAGCTGGAGGGGGGCACCATTGCTGGGATCTGTTACAGTTCTGCATCTGATCTGCTAGCCCATGCCTCAGAAACTACCCCGTGTGATGTAGTCACTTGTGAGTTAAGATTTAGTTTCAAATGTCTTAAGTTATTATTGATGCTTGAAAAGGTTACATCTGCAACTCATTTTCTATGTCATTGACGTTCTTTTCTGACAAATAATTTCAGAAATATGCAGCAAAATGTTTTGGCCCACAAATGCTGCAGCTCACCAAGTGTGCAGACCACATCTTCACACATTTTGTAAGAAAAAGCTTAACTCCTCATGTGCTTTCTCAGCTCTGCCTGCCTCAGTGAGGCAGGAGGCTGACACGAAGCGCTCGCTGCTGCGCAGACCTTGCTGCTGACGCAGTCCATGCAGGTGACGTGGGGCATGGCGGAGCAGAGGCTGCGGGCGCAGGAGCAGTGCCCCCTCCATCTCTCTCCGCTGGGGCTGTGGAGGGGTGGCCACGTCCCGCTCTCCAGTGCTCGATGCATGATGGGAACCCAAGGGAAGAAAACAGGTAGGTGACCTGTTCTAGTGCCAGCCACCTCTCTGGCTCTAGCGAAACGTGGTTTGGGAAGCGAACACTCTTGGATGCCAGTTCCCTGCACGTTTGTTGACACCCAGGCTTTGAAGTGCAGGTGTTACGTGGTGTCAAGACCTGATAGAGTTTTGGACACCACACAAAAAACAAACCTGAGTGAGAGAATTCAAACATTTTGCTGGGATAGTCAGATGCTGTGTCTGCCACTGCGTCCCAGCACGCTGCCCGTGGCTGTGGCCGCGCCGCTCTGTTACTCGGATCGCAGGCGTGCTCCTGGCAGCTGTACAACGGCAGAGGGAAGTGCTTCCACTGGGCTTCCCAGCTGCTGTCACAACGTGGTAATGATTTCAGGGAGACATAATCCAGATTGTTTGAATGAGCAAGCAATAAGTGACCTTGGGTTTCTGGTTAATGCCCAGGTGTATGAAGGGGAAATAATAGAGAGTTGTCGCCTAGGAATCATCATCAAAGCCAAGCATCATTCATGTAATTTGCTTTGGAAGGTGGAACTTGTCTTTTTATTTACCAAGCACTGCTGATGCCCAAGATAACATTTTTATCAGATGGGAGATTTTAAAGTGCTGCTCAGACAGAGCTGCTGACCTTCTTCTGGTCTTATTAAATGTTACGCATTTGACACACTCTCTGCTGTTATCTGAATTACCAGCCTGGCTGAGAAAGGTGGCCGCTGCAGCGGGCTGGGTGAGGTTAGATGTCATCTGAGTGTCTCTGCTTGATGTGCCTTTGCAGGCGGAGCTCAGCGGGAACTTTGCTATTGGGATGAAAGCCGTAGCTTAACCTATGGGCAGTTTGAAATAACTTCATTGTAGAGTGGTATCCAGAGTGAAGATGGGACTCCCCAGGAACGCTTCCCTTTCCCCAGCTTGCCTTTGTTGTTGCTACTTTGGTGAATATTAAGAGAGGTTGCTGACCCTTGCAAGCCCGCGACCTCTGTATCTGAAAGGCTGGTGGAGGAGAGCCTTCTTCTCAGCCTTGCAGAGGCCGTCTTTCCCCAGTGCTTGCCTTTCTTTGCCAGTGTGACACTATGGAAATGCAAGCTATGGAAATGCACCTTCAGAGCTGCCACCCCTGGAGCAGCTTTGGTGCGCTCCCACCATGTGTGGCTGACCGCTCTGCTTTGCATCCCTCAGGCAGGGTCATGTCTTCTCTGAGAAGGGAGTCAGCAGGCAGTCTGGCTCACATCCTGCAAGTAAGACCTGGTGGATCATGTGGCTGATAAGAAGGTCGAAAGAGTGCAGAGAAAACTTATCTGGGAAGAATGTGGGAGGCACACAGCTAAAGGCTGCACGTTCGTCTAAGGAAATTGCATGCAAAATCCTGCAGTGACTCACCTAAACGGCTTATCTGTGCAGCAGCGTCGCTGTGTGCCGTTACAGTCTGCGTGCATAGGCTGCTTGTCCATCACTTGCCATCTTCATGCCCGGTTTTTCCGTTGTAAAGGATAATACATAGAATCGCATAGTTAGTTTTGGAGAAGGCAAAGCAGGGGACCAGATTTCAATTTTACCATGCCTTTCTGTTTCAGGAGCTGTGGCACCCCGTGTGTACGTTTGGAGCTGCAGATTCTCGTTTCCCTGGGGTAGTTCTTGCTGATGCTGGGCAAGCTGCCGCCAGGGTACAACACAGCACCCAGTCTGTGCAGTTAGGCACAGCGCTTCTCCTCCTGCAGATGTGGGAACTTGTTCCTTCTGGCAATGGGAGATTTGGGGCAGAATTTGATGAATTTATGGGCATCACAGTGGAAAAGCTCCAGTTCACTGCACAAGGAGGAAAGGGTTGTGTAACTAGATCCTGCAAAATCCACCATAATGGGGCTTGGCTGTATTGTGAGAGCCAGTGAGAACAAAGCTGCTATTTTTTCCCTTGCAGTGGTTGGTAGCTGCTCCCACCAAAACTTTTTTCTGCAGGTTTGGTGACCCTAATCATTTAGAGTGAGCTGTGTCTAACAGTTATGGCTAAACTTACGGCATGCATAGGTTAATCAGACAGTAGGCAGGCAGTTCGGTGTGAAATCCTCTCACTGCCTGCTTTTATTTCTCTTTTCACAAGCAGGTTGAAGTTCTCCACAGAAATTAGTCTTAGGAACGCTGACGGTATCTGAGCGGAAGCCCAGCCAGCACCCCTGGGAGCACAGGGCAGCCTGCCCTGAGGTCCAGGCTCACACCGTACCCGGGCTGACTCACGTCCATGTTGTGTCCCGCCGTGGATGCAGTCATCCTTGTGCCTGGGGACCGCTGCAGCCGGGGCTGTCCACATCAGCCCTCCCTCATCCCCGTGCAAACCACTCCTGAGCAGCTCTGTTGTGCAGTGCTGGCTAGGTGTTGCTTATGCATGTTCAAGCAACAGCTGGCTCCTAGATGACTCTGGAGCGTGGTCCCTTCATTAGTGTCTGGCCCATCGTCATGGAGCAGCATTTGGAGAAGCCACCCTTACCTGGAACATGGTCAGAATTCATGGAAGTTAAGCACTGTTGCACATGTTTGCCTTGCTCTTGATGTGTTGGCACAAGTTTTTGTCCTGTAAATTTGGGGGCCCTGTGCTGGGGAAAGTTACGATGGCAGCTGTTAACTTTTATTAATTGTGTGAATGGCTTTTTTTTCCCTCTGAGGTATGGTATCCAGTCATTGTATTGTTTATTGCACTTAGTGGGACATTAATCAACAGCCCTGGAGGAGCCAGTGCACTCCCAACGGGCTATGCCTGCTGCTTGTCATCTTAATTCCAGGTATGATGTTAATTATCATATAAACTCTGGAAGCATCCAGTTTCTGTAACACCCATCCTCACAAGCTGTAGCCTCACAGGAAGAACTTGAAATTATATCCTTTTGTTCCCCTCTTCCCACCCACTGCAGTAGGAGGTCCCACTGCTGTTCCTTTATGAAGCTAAACTTCTGGGCTGAAACCTCATGTACTCTTTTAGACCAACCTCTCAGAAAGACCAGAAGAACAGACTGCAATGCCACAGCATTGCCTCTGCCAGCCCGAGCTTGTGGGATTGATCTGGGGGGCAAAACAGACAATTTGTTTGAAACCGAGCTTTGAACCCTGCCTTGCCTTCCCCTCATATTTTGTTCCTGTTGCTGTGCCACCTTGCAGTGTTTGAGGAAGGAGTAGAAAGCTGCAGGCTTTTACCTTCCGTGACAGGATTTTGCTGTCATATATAGTATAGGGACGGCTTGTTCCAAATTTTCAAACTGCAAAGAGCTGGTGGCTGCCTGGGTGACTGCCCATGGCTTTCCAACCTACAGGCATCCGTGTGCTGCGCAGAAAGTAACTGGTCCAGTTCCAAACTGCCTGTTTTGAACGAGGAAATTTCCATTCGGAAAGTAGGACAATGCAGGTATGGAGAGAGGGGCTGCTTCTGAGCTGCAAAGTGCCTTCAGGAAAAGGAGGGATCAGAGCTGGATGTTTCCCAGGTCCGCATACGGGTGTATTGTATCAGAGCCAGACAGTTCTGCAAGCGTCATGGGAAAGGCAATGAACAGTGGAGCAAATCTTTTGCCCCTCCACCCCTGCTGGTCTCACCACTAATGAAGCAGTAAGGTGTGAGTTTGACGTACCTTGCCATCAATAATCATTGCAATCTAAGACCTGTACTGATATGCCTTTGCAGAGGACTGGGAGCTGGAAGCTCTGGCTCCAAACCCTCTGCTTTAACAGTGAATTGTTTCTTTTCATGTTTTATGAGCAGGTGCTGTGAGGCAAGACAACTACTTAAAAAATTGGATCTCTTTTGGTTAACACAGCTGACTGGAGTCCCCAAAGTCCTCTTCATGACTCTGAGAAGGCATAACGTGAAGGTAGATTGTAACATAATGATAGCAGTCTGTCTTTTTCATCTGTATTTTGAATGCTTTTCTTAATGACAGTAAATATTTGTCCTTCAGCTAACAGAGGTTTCTTTTCTTAAAAATTTCTAGCATGCTGGATTACTGTAATTTAGTTCTTGTATTTGTATTTTACACTTTTATTTTTTCCACCTTACTTTTGTTCTCACTGTGCAGTGCTGAGAGTTTGACATTGTACCATCTTCTTTTCATGTGGAATCATGTCTGCAGAGTGGAAACGCACCTCCTGTTCTTGCAGCTCAAGCTGAGATCTTTTTGCAGACAGGAAGGCGTGTCACGAGCAGTATTTCAGGAGGTCCCTGCCCCATCAGGTCTTGAGATTCTTTGAACTTCTCTCCCTTTGGGGATCTGTGCTTTGCTGCCTAAGAGCTGTCGGAGGAAGATACTGTCGTCCTCTGTTTGGTGGGGATGTTCCCTAGCAGGTTTTTCCCGTGAATCCAGCTGCATTAGGAAGCGCAGTGCACAGTTCACACTGCTGAAGTGAATCTGCTCTTGGTGTTGGAGCCCTCGTGATGGACAGGAATGAGATGCTGAAGGAATTTGCAAAGAAAACCCAACTGGCTGAGTGTGCACGGTAGCAGTATAGTGGCTGCCACAAACTTTCTGCTTTGCAAATCTGTTAGCAGCCATAGGGATTTTTTTCATGTTTCATGATATTTAGGAAAGTCTTGTTTCCAAAATCTGGCGAAACATCTCCCAGGCTTCCTCCTGTACAGTATCTGTCAGCCTTTTGGTTTCAGTTGATATTAGAGACACTTGGGAATTTGTTTGAATATTATGGTGCTGAACACAGTCTGTATGTCCAGACAGACAGATATACTGTGTAAATCGTCCTTTGTGAAACCACGGGTGTTTCTGTCTGCCCTATCTGTCTTTATTTGAAGTATGGCATTTAGTGGATGCCCATAAGATAAATGTACTAATGACGGGGTATGATTTTCCAGGGAGCTGAGGGGGCTGAATTCCAGTTCTAGGCTGTTCTGTTGTCAGTCACCTCACCATCCCCTCACATTCTCTAGAAATGTCTACGTTTATCTTGTCTGAGACGGATTTAGTTTTCCAGTACTCTTGGCCCTAAAGCCTCCTCTGCATGCTGTCCTGTCCGGAGACCTCATTCAGCTGAGCTTTGGATGCTCCTTTGTCAGATGAAGAAGGTGTGCCTCTTGGTGCTGCTGCCGCCTCCCAGATCCGCCGCACCAAGGGCGCGGCCTCGCAGCTGCCTGGGGGCTGGGGCCGGGCGGTGGCGCAGGGGTCTCGGTGGTGGCGGCGGGGACCCTGCGCCCTGCCCCCGAGCGAAGCCCATGCGGGCTGACGACCGACCCCCTGCAGGCGTGTGCTACCGACGGCCGGCGGGAGCGGCCAG
>Ga0065711_1027420_pt1 | contig 49710 bp, 24 predicted proteins | sample Hoacrofraction12_FD_59098 | JGI IMG/M metagenome (GOLD analysis project Ga0065711, IMG submission 59098) | Hoatzin crop microbial communities from Cojedes, Venezuela - Epithelial fraction 12 v2 (version 2) | ecosystem: Host-associated > Birds > Digestive system > Esophagus > Crop | place... | reverse complement strand
AAAAAAAAAAAAAAAAAAACCTAGGTCTCTCCAGTGGGAAAACTTGTACAGTTCCATCGTACCTCAGGATAAGGAACAGTTAACTTTGTAACTTTGGAGATGAATATTTTTTTTCAGTCTATTGAAATTTCTTTTGACATAGTTGTAAAAGTATCATCACATTTAGTCTGTGGAGTCCACTGCTTCCCATTTGAAAACTGGATGTAAAATTGGTTAGGACAAGAGTAAGCTTATTCTACTTTGCAAATACTTGTGTAAACATAGGATACAAGCATTAGTAACATAATTTTCAAGCTTTTTTTAAAAGGAAAAATGTTTTTCTTTTCCCTTCTGGTTTGATTGCCTAATCAAAGGTGTTCACCTAATGAAGACCTGTAGAATCTACAGATTCAGCTCTAGTGGGGCATGCCCCTGATTTTAATCACAGTTTGTAGTCTTCAACCATGGGAAAATTTTCCCATTTAAAAGTCTGATTGTCCTGGTTTTGGTTAACACAGAAGGGGCTGTGCTTGGAGGTAGAGTGACTGCAGCAGCTGTAGCAGGATCAGCAATATTGGCAGCGCTTGCTGTGGAGGCCGCAGTAGCTGCGGTGGGGGAGGAAGTTTTCCTGGCACACCTTGCGTTGCGAGATCTTGAAAGAGCTACATTAATTCCACGGCACTTATGCCTGCACCAGGGTTTAATCAGACACACCACCTGAAAAACATTCAGGAAAACTGAAAATAGAAACGTGTTTTGATAGTCCCAAGCATATCTGAAATTCCCAAACTCTGGCAAAGTCAGGTTAGCATAACAAGAAAGCGTATGACTTCTCAGATTAGAGGTATGATTACTAACAAAGTCCACAAGGTAACTCCTGTAGTACTCAAATGAACTTGTTGGCACTGGTTTGGGTTTTGCACTTTTCATTTTCATTACCTGATAAAAATGAGACATCAGAATGATAATGGCTGACCTTACCACAAAGAACCTGAATAGTAAAGCCCATGTCACAACAGTGCCTTTCCTCCTACACCTAAAATTCATAAACCACACGAAACCAGTGGCAAGCAACCCAAACAGTATTACAACACCTAGGTCTGAACGAAGCTCTAAAAAGACATCACAGAGTATCAAGCTTAATGTCGAGGCACTCGGCACAGTGAATGAAAGCTGCCTGCTTTAATTCCAAACTCCTCAAAACTTCAGAGAAAAACCTTATACTTTCTCGACCGAGCCTAAACCTCCTGCCGGAATCTGAGTTCAAACTCAGACCCATTCTCAAGCCCTCGGCCCAACATTGGGTGGCAATTTTAATCTGTCACTGTTTAAAGCAAGGCTGCAATAAACTGAGTGGCAGATGCTCTCTATTAACCCCCAGCCTCTCACCAGAGGAAGGGAAATGGAGGAAAAGGGACAGCAACTTACGGATTGAATATAAAAAGTTTTACTAATAATATTAATAAGAAGAGAAATAATGCAAAATATACAAAACCGATACTGAGTTTCCTGGAGCTGGGTGCTGGGTATGGGCATCCCACCAGCAGCTGCCAGGCAGCACCAGGCAGTCCCAGACTGGACTCGGCAGTAGACGGGAACTGGACTCAGGAATGCAAGGGTCGGGATCTGGATCAGGATCGCAGGCAGAAAAACGAGCAGGGTCCTCTTCAGAAGGCGGCCATGTACAAAGGGAGCAAGACACTCGTGATCCCCCAGCTTTAAACTGAGTATGACGTGCATAGCGTGGAATACCATATTGGTCAATATCGGGTCACCTGTCCTGTCCGCCCCTCCCCGCAAGTATGACCCCTTCCGACTCTTCACCTGTGGGACCTAAGAGATCTGTTGGTGACCTTGGCTGCTATAGTGATAATTATAAACAGGGGCCTTTTTCTTCATTCTTTTCCTACCATTAACGCAGTAATGCTACAAGCATTAGGTGTTCTCAGCTCTGGAGCGGACAGTGTCTGTAAAATATGCAGCCAGCTTCAGAAGAATGCAGTTACTTAGAAGAACTTAGCTGTGAGGAAGATTCACTAAAAGAAAATCGTTTCTGTTTTAAGCAAAACCAGGACACTGATCTTCCTAGTAATTCTTATAATGACTTTAAGACTGTGTATAGTCTGCAAGTATCAGATCCCATTCCTCAGACTGTAGAGTTATACTTTATTTCATTGTGCTACTTCTATTGTATAAGGTATAAAAGACTTAACACTACTCTTCTGTGCTGAGTAAATATTCTCCCTGTTATAAAAATGAGTATGTTCCCTATAGTGTAAATACTGTACTCCTAGAACAGAGTGATTGGCACAGATGATCGAGTTAGATGACAGAAAAAATGGAACTATTGTCTTGTGGGGACCTTGAGAGCAGAGGCAGGTAAAGAGGCTGTTTTCTCCAGGATTAGCATACAGATTTTTTATTTTCTCCGTAGAATACTGGTCCTCCACAGGGTAAGCCTTATTGAAAGTAAACTTCGTTAGAAGTCAGACTGCAGGTAAAGAAAAAAGTAGCAACCATTATGGAGTAAATTCAGAAAGTTCAATTACAGGACGAGTGAAAATATTTTGGTTTCATCCATAAATAACCTAAAGTTTTCTGAACAGACTTTTATATCTTTAAGATGTTTCAGGTAAAACAATGGAAAATGTGTATGTGCACATTTTATATAAGTTTATACTAAAATCTGAGGCTTCAAAACTCAATATAAATAGTAATATTTATATACTGTGTTTTCCACCATTTCACTGTATGTACTGTTCAGTGCAAGTTTAAATGTACGTGATAAGAAGGAACCTGTAAACTAAAGTGAAATTATCTTTGCTCAGTATAATCTCTTTTGCAAAAAGTAAACAAACATATGAATATTGAAAACACATCCTAAAAACTGCTAAAAATTTAATAGTTAGAAATACCAGAAGGAAAAAAAAATATCCTAGGTATATTATTAGTAATAATTATCCCACCGTATCGCTCAAAGATTTCAATGAAGAAAAGATCATAGTGGGGGATGTAAAGAGGCAAAAGAACAATTCACAGTCTGAAGATTAAGAACAGATGAGGACTAGAAAAAAGAAAAAATCATATAAGGAAATGAATTTCGGCAAAAAAACTTCGTGCCTTTTTTAACTGTATGTCTACTTATTCTATTTCCTGACTGTAATTAAGTGCCGGATATGTTTTTATGTGTAGTACTTCTTACATTTATTTTACTCCTGTGAAGAATGAATAGGTCTTGCCACCTGCTTTGTTTGAGAGTCATTTGAACACATGGTTCAGAACAGGTCAGCATACCCTAGCACACAGATCTGTTTTCCCATTTGCACAGTATCACTTTCCCAGATTAAAATTTGGCTATGTCTTGCTGGGTTGTTAGTGTTTCTTGCCAGTACTGGCTTTGGACTATGATCTGTCTGGTATCCCTCTTTGGATCTGTGTAATGTAATGATGAAAGAGAGAGAACAATTGTTTCTTAGCATTGACCTAATTCACTCTGCTTGTTTAATGAGATGATAGCTTGATGTGATGTCCATAATGGAACTAGTCTGTGATGACTGCACTTGAGATGGAACCAGCCTTAGGCTACAAAAGAAAGCCAGCCAGTTAATTACTTTTTTTTTTAAATATCTTCAAAAATCTTGTGAGCCACTTCAGCACCCTCCTGCAGAGATGTACTTCCTGCCTAACCCCTTTTCTGTGCCTGACTATATAACGTTAAAAAAATCCCTAAACCCACAAAAAATCCCAGAGTTAGTTCTCCAAAGTGGATATTCAGAAATTGGGAATCTTCTGTAAATTTGGAAACAAGGTGTTTTGAGTGTATTTCAAGAGACTGTTTTTCAATAACCGATGAAAATCAAAAGTAAAAATACCCTACCACTCACCAGTGAGAACTACAGGGAGGTAGTTTTTTGAGAGATCTTCCAAATACAGACTGAAAGTTAGTATAAGAAAACAGACATAAGAAGAATCTCACTTTTTTTCCTTTTTTTTTTTTCTGCAAATGAGATTCTGATTAGAGATTTGATTAACTCTGCTTTGGGAAAAGCTAGCTGTAAATGATTACCATTGTATGTAATAGTAGGTATGTATGAAACAAGAGATTTGTACTGCAGGTGGAGACCAGAGAACTGGTGCAGCATAGTGTCCCATCTGGGGTGGTACATATAGGAATGACAGGTGCATCGACTTCAGCTGAAGACAGTATGAAACTTTGTGTCTTATGCCATGTTCATGAAAAGGATGTATTTTTGTCCTGTTTCTATAATTTTAGCGTCTGTCTCCCTTGCAGGTATAGGTATACCATTTGCAATAACAAGGAAGCCAAAAATAGATCTGTATTTTTTGTTTTTTGTTTTCTACTGGTTGTTGTGTAACATTTACAAGCTCAGAAAGTCATATATTTTGAAAATAATACCTCTGTACCCTATTTAAATATTTTTTGAGAGAGCAGTGATGGCTGTAGTCTGATTTGGAGTGATCATGAGACTGAAAGGTGAATTTGTTTATTTCTGTGAAAAACTACCATATGATAGATGAGTTTCAATCAAACAAAAAAACCTATTAAACAAAGTTGCTGGCACAGGTGGTAACTGGTTTCTGCCAAACACCCACAGAGAAAGTGACTTATGCCATCACAACATGATACAGAATAGGCTGCCCTGTGCGATTCCTTTGTGTAGGAGATAGCTGAACATCTTTGTAATACTGTTGAAGAAGAGCTTACATCTCCTCATCTGAATTGGTGGCTGTCATAAGGTTTTCTGAAAAGTACTGCATAAATCTTACTTTTTGATGATTTCTGAGATTGAATTCACTTGAGCTGAAGCCTTTATTGCATTGAATTGAAATGTGAGTCAAGGACCAATGGACACAAATAAGAATTAAGGAGATGCAAGAAAATAGCCCTAATAAAAAAAGCCGAGTACTTGGATGCCACAGTTAGATTGAGTCCTGAATTGTCATTGATGGGTTTCTCAATCTTGTCAGTAATGACGGTGTCCCATGGTGCCAGCAAACTGCGAGCAATTTTCTACAGTAGCTGCTGTGACCAGATTGTATTAAGATGAAATGTTGTCGTGAGACAAATACACAAAAGCTTGTACTTGTTTGTGTCTGATGCAAGGAAGAAAACCATCTTTCTCTGCTTGGTGAAGCATAGAGAACCATCCTCAAATCAAGGCTGGAAGAAAATGTGTTGGTGTTTCAGTCATATGCCATTTATTGTGTCTTTATTAGAGACAACTTTTGTGACTGGAATACAATGAGAATGTGCATGTACAGACTGTTTTCAATATATGAAATATCATTTGGTCATTTATGGGCATATATTAGCTACAGTAATGTTTTCCTCATTTATTGCATAGTAGAACAAATTTTCTTTGCACAAAGAGTAACCTAACCTCGTGTGAACATTTGTAGATAGCATTGCTTTATGGCTAATGCATGTTTTCTGTACATATTTTAAATTTGTATTTCTTAGAAGTAACAGAGTAGCGGTGGTTGAATAGAGTAGAATATTTCAGTTGGAATGGACCTACAATGATTGTGTAGTCCAGCTGCCTGATCACTTGCTGGTGAGGCAGGAGAACAAAATTGTTTGGACGGGTTTATTGAGAAGCACTGGCATAGACAACAGGTATCTGTATCAGAGATATTCAGTTCTGTTAAATCTATTGCAGTCTTTCGTTTGAGGCCTTTAAGATGACAAAAGTTCACAACTAAACAGCTCTATAATGGAAATCTAGCTATTTTCAATTGTAAGTAAATATGTACCTAATTATGTCAAAGTCTGGAAACAACAGGAAGTCATGATATCCAACTAATTTTAAGCAGGAGTATTTAGGAAGAATGCTGTTTAAGATTGATGTTCTTGTGGTTGCTTTTGCCAGTAGTGAAAGAGACATACTAGCAGGTACTGCATACAAACCAGGTTCTGGGCATAATCAGTAAATCAGAAAATTTCTCTCTTTGGATAACTGAGAGGGATAGGACTTTAAATTTTAAGTGGATAAAGTACGTAAGCAGTCAGGTGCAGCTGAGAGAAAGTGGAGCAACAGCTCTAAGTCCTTTAGACACATCATTAGGTGAAAATTACTTATTTTGTTTTGTTTTTAAGAGGGGTTTATTCATCATTGTTGTGTAACTAATAGCAGCCTATAATTCATCACATAAAATTCTCTGGTACCTGAGGATTGAAAGGTGGCAAAAGTGACACCAGTTTTATAAAGGCTTTCTGGGAAGCCAGGGTTAATATAGATCTGTAATCTATACAGATGTAAGTCTGTAACAGACAAACAAAATTTTCAGGGAAATGAATAAAAACCGTGGTAAAAATAGAATTGATAGACACATGGAAAAATATGATGAACATTCATCTTGGCTTTTTAAATGGAGTGCTTGACTCACAGAGGCACTGGAATTCTTCAAAGTTGTCAGCAAGTACGTGGGTAAAGGAGATTGTCAGAATTTCCAGGTGGCCAGGTGAACTTCTTTCCCAAAACTTTGAACGAAATTGACTGAGTAAAGAGTTACTGACGGCACAGTTCCTTGCATAGAGAGGTAGTGCATCAAAAGACAGAAACCAAGGAATAGAAATAACTAGAATGAATATAGATGTGACTAAATCTGTTGCTGATATTAAAATTAACTCAGCATAGATCAGTGGACAAGGGAAGAGCTATGGATGTGATCTATCTGGACTTCTGTAAAGCCTTTGATACAGTCCCTCTCAACATCCTTCTCTCTAAATTGGAGAAATATGGATTTGATGGGTGGGCTGTTCGGTGGCTAAGGAATTGGTTGGAAGGTCGCAGCCAGAGGGTAGTGGTCAACGGCTCACTGTCCAAATGGATGCTGGTGACAGGTGGTGTCCCTCAGGGGTCCGTACTGGGACCGGTGCTGTTCAACATTTTAAACAATGACCTAGACAGTGAGATCGAGTGTACCCTCAGCAAGTTTGCAGACAACACCAAGCTGAGTGGTGCAGTTGACACACCAGAAGGATGGGATGCCATCCAGAGGGGACCTGGACAAGCTGGAGAGGTGGGCCTGTGTGAATCTCATGAGGTTAAACAAGGCGAAGTCCAAGGTCAGGGCAATCCCCACTATCAATACAGGCTGGGGGATGAAGGGCTTGAGAACAGCCCTGCTGAGAAGGACTTGGCGTTACTGGTGGATAAAAAGTTGGACATGAGCCACCAATGCGCGCTCGCAGCCCAGAAGGTCAACCATATCCTGGGCTGCATCGTGAGAAACATGGCCAGCAGGTCAAGGGAGCTGATTCTGCCCCTCTGCTCCGCTCAAGTGAGACCCCACCTGGAGTCCTGCATCCAGCTCTGGAGCTCCCACCACAAGAAGGACATGGAGCTGTTGGAGCAGGTCCAGAGGAGGGCCACAAAGATCGTCAAAGGGCTGGAGCACCTCTCCTATGAGGAAAGGCTGAGAGAGTTGGGGTTGTTCAGCCTGGAGAAACAAAGGCTCCGGGGCAACCTTATAGCAGCCTTTCAGTACCTGAAGGGGGCCTATGAGAAAGATGGGGAAAATATTTTCAGCAGGGCTTATTGCGATAGGACAAGGAGCAGTGAGGGAGGGTAGATTTAGACTGCATATAAGGAAGAATTTTTTTATGATGAGGGTGGTGAAAACACTGGAACAGATTGCCCAGAGAGGAAGTGGAGGCCCCATCCCTGGAAACATTCAAGGTTGGACGGCGCTCTGAGCAACCTGGTCTAGTTGAAGATGTCCCTGCTCACTGCAGGGGGGGGTGGGCTAGATGACCTCTAAAGGTCCTTTCCAACCCAAAGCATTGATTCTGTAGTAAAGACAAGGTTCATCAGTAACAAACTACAAGATGAACTGACTGGGGAGTGAGATGGCAGATGAAATGCAATGTGAATAGATACAAAGTGATGCACATAGAAAGAAGTCCAAACGTCACACAGAAAATGAAGGCACACACAGAAAACGAAGGCATTGAGCTCACCATTAATACTCAGAAGAACCAAGAATGGCCTGGACAGGCTGATCACATCTTCCTTTATCAGTAAGAGGGAGCTGAACTGAAGCTGGCAGAAGGCAGGTGTGGAACAGTGAAGTGGGGCAGTTTCTCACCAGCCATGGAAGACAGAATAAAATTTTGCTCTGGCCCAAGGTCTTATGTGTAAAAGCCAAGAAGCTAAAATGGCGCTAAAAATTATTTCAAGGATAATTCTCTGATAGTCCCAAACGTGGCTTATATTGGTAATAGCAGATGATAACAAATACTAACCTTCTCTGGCTGGCAGACAGAGCTGCTGAACTGTGCTGCTGTTTCACAAGCAGCCATTTAGTAATATTGACAAATCTGTGATGTGTTGCTTCACTGGTACTGTTTTCAGTCTTGTGAATATACAGAGAACAAATTCCACAGGTACTGTGCTGTCCTGGGTGATGAAAAAACCCTAAAACATTGAGGTTCAAGCACTCATAGATGATGGGGACAGCTGAACAAACAGGATGCTTTTGAAGTGGTGAAAGAGAGAAACTGCATTTCTGGACCCAAAACCTGAGATAGGATAAAGTGAAATGGAGGATTTCAAAATATGAGAAATACACCAGCAAAGGTGATTGAAGTTGATGGCACAAAGTGCAACAATAGCTCCCTGCTAGAGAATCCCAGACGCTGCCTGGCTTTATCAGGAGTAACACAATCTCAGTTTTTGATTCATAGGCTGAAGTGAGACTTGACTAACTTTTCAGTCCTCTGCCAAAATGAGTACTTTGAAACATATTTTAGGTGTATTTGATCAAGTAGATTGGAAAAAATGTTCTTCCAAACTGTTTGTGAGGTTTTTTCCTTCTGACCCTGACAAAATATGACAGCTTTACAAGTGCACACCCAGAAGAGGAAAAAAACATGATGCCTTTTCTTCCTTTTACTTTATCAAGTCATTTCCTGTTAATTCAATGGAAATAAGTAACATATCTTTTCAATATCACAGCACATGTCTACTCTCTGGCAGGGCTTAAAACAATAATAAGTGCTTGTTATGTAATATTGCTTATCATCATCTTCTAACATTGTTTTGAGTCCTTCAGTAATTTAAGTTGCAGCTTAGACAGGCAGTAAATATATATTCCAGTAATCAATTTGAGATGAGTATTTGGAGAGAGCTGTACATACTTTAGTGCTGTTAATATCCTTTAGCATGCAGGTGTACAGCATATGAAAAAATAGAATATAGCAGGTGGGAATAATAAAGACCTCTGGAAGTTGATGAAACTCATGGCTGTTCATCCTGAGAAAACATGTGGTTTCAACTAGTGTTAAATATGATTTCCTTATATGTTTCCTTGATTAATTACTTGCTTATTTAGGATGGTTAGGTTGGTTAATGTTTGTTCTGCCATTTGTCAAGGATGCAGGCAGTCTTCATATCTCTGGTTGCCAACACTCATTTACTTTTCTCCACTTATTGCATCTTTGGTTTAGCTGCTCACTAAAATTCTTCATCCATATCTTATGTACCTTAGGCATCTCTCTTGAGCAGATAGTCAGCCTTTTGAACTGGAAAAATCCCATCCAATATTGATTCCATGAATTTTCTTCCTTAAATTACTCATATTTTCTGTGTCATCTTTCTATGAATCGCCCTTTCTCTTTATTAACCATTTAACTCTGAATTTCCTTTTTTTTTAAAAAAAAAGCCTCTACCAAGCATCTATTTCATTCCGCCTTAAGCTAAAATTCTGGTTTTCTGTTGCCTGAAGCCTCCTGATATTTTTCCTCCAAATCATCCTTCACACCATCCCTAGCTACTTTCCACTTCAAAAATCTCTCCCCATCTGCCTTCTAAGAGGTGTACACTTTCTTTATCTTCTTCTTGCAAGCACCTGAATCTTTCTTCTTTCCACATCTCATGGCTACTCAATATATATAACCCCTTCTTTTGCCTCTCATGTATATTGCTAGATTTTAATTGCACAAGATCTCTTCTATTGTAATAAAGACCTGCTTGCTTTGCTTCCATGTATTGCATCTGTAACCCTCTGCCTCATCTTGCCAGGTTTTCTTCTTTTCTAACCCTTGTATTCTCCACTGTTGAGGGCGCATATACATTTTTCTCCTGCTTTGGGACACCCTCTAACTGTCTGTTACGAGTCCATCTGCTAGCTCTTTTTTTACATTTCGCTCTCTTTTTTGCTTCCCCTCTCAGTCACACAGAATGCAAGCTATGTAAAATGATGTTTTTCACAGCAGTGCTGTGAAAGTGAGACCAATATTTCCTCATTCTCTTTTGTGGCTTTCATATTCTGTATTGCTGGCATAAAAGGATGATCTCTGTAGAAAAGCATGGGTGCCTGTTCAGGGCCTTGCTCTGAGTAGAACTGCACTTCCGAAAAGTTGGGGCTGTATGTGCTGCAGTAAGAGCCCAGCCACAGTATCACCTCCTGACCCAGAAGGTTAATTTTGACCATTTCTTACTGTGAGATGAGTTCTTCAGACATTGGCTAGCCTCATGTATCACTTGGAGCAAAATAATCTTTGTGAGCATTAGTAAATAAAGTCTTTGCAACACAAAACTGCCACAGAAATATTCCGATATTGCTTCCAACAGCACACATCTAGAATGCTGAATCTGTAGAACAGGTAGATATAAAAATGATTGGCCAAGAGATTAAACTTCTCTGCCAGATGCTCAAAAGATATTAGGTGCCTAACATCTAAAATATGATCTGTCAAAACCATTAAAATCCTACTTCTCGAGCAATATGATCTCTGAGCTGGGGTGGGAGGAAAGGTTATCGCATACAGGAGTCTGAGATGAATGTGTATTGTGATGGTTTCTTTCAGTTCCTCCAGCCTTCACCAAGCTTTTGTGTGCAACAGGAGAAACAGATTAAAGTGGAACACAAACTTTAAAATGGGTACTACTTCAGAATTTAATTTGACTTGTAAACACTTACAGTCCATTCCCCACCAACGCACCTGCATTTAGTTTTTTTCATAAAAATGCAGTGTTTTGTAACTTTTAATAAGACGGCAAACAACAGAAGCCTCATTCCCAGTCTGTTCACCGAATAGATTTTAAATACTTGCATTTTTTTTTCTGAATATATATCTAAATGGCTAGATAATAATAATCAGAAAGGGTTATTTCTTCCAGTGATAATGGTTCTTTCTGAAAACAACTCTTCTATTGGGTAAATCTTTGTATGTCTTTAAACTGCTGTGGCATTTGTAGTTGGGTGAATCTGAAAGCACTTATTAATGGAGGGACAAACACAGAGAGGAAAAAATTGCTATCACAGTACTAGTCTAGCAAGTATCTTCTATATTACATTGTCTGTATATGATTTTGGAATAGGTGTGAAACTATTCTGTTCCTGAGGGGGAATTTCCTTGGGTTTCGTGGTCAGAATAGTTTGCACAGTCTGCAGTCACGTGGGAGGTGTTGGTGGCTCGGCTTATCACGTACATCATGGTGGTGGAAGGTTACCGTTAAATTTCCAGGGAATCTGTAAGGCAAATGTTGGATGTCTTGCATTAATTGTAGAAATACCTAAACATGTTTTTCACTTCATCTTTTATAATTTCCCATATTCCCAATCTGTTTCCTCCCACCTCAGAATTAAAGTTTGAAAAGATAGCCTGTAAAACTTTGCTGATTTTCAACTAGTTTTTCCCTTTTATGATTTTTACCTGGACTTGGTCAGTTAGCTGAACGAAGTCAGGTAACATCTGTTTCTCCAGAGCAGCTAATAGTGAATTGCCTAATCATGAAAAGCAAGTGCGGGTGGGTCCTGCAAACACGCAGTGGCAGTCTCCCAAGCTCCCCTCGCTGCTGCTCCCAGATTCAGATGCCATTCACTGGGCACACGCAGGAAGACTGAAGTGCCAGCTGCCTTGGCTCACTGCGGGGTACCTGCACATACCCACAGTTCAAACGCCATGCCAGTTTCTCATTAGAACTGGCTTTCTCCAGCTCCAGCTATCTCTTTCTTCTGTTGGGGGCTAGCACTGGCCATTGCAATCTGACCCAGGAGGTTTCCAGCAGAGGAGTCCAATCTGTGTTCTCGCTTTACACACAGGGGTCAGAAAATATGTATGGGGGGTGCACCCCACCGTTTTTGGGGTGACAGCTACCTGCAGAATTGCTCTGTGAGGCAGCAGAGCCTTTCAGGCATGGAATGGGATAGGCGTGCTGGGGGAGGATAAGGAAGAAACGAGAAGCTGCTTATGTGATCATCTTGCAATCTTTTTCTTGATGTATGATATATATGGATCTGTTCTAAATATTTTACACAGAGATATCTTAACCACATTATTTTTAAGCGTTGTGCCTGAAATTTCTTCAGTTTGTGAAAATAATTTTTGGATTATGGATACCAAATACATGGGAAATTCTCTTATGTCAGTTTAACACTGTGGTGAAATAATTATGCCTGCTTAATACTCCTTGCTGATGCCCAAGGATTTCATTAGTACTTTTTCTCATAATGTCATCCTGGAAGTTCATGTTCTTTCTGAATCGTCACCATTTTCCAGGATTCCAACCTTCTGTTCTGTTAGTGTGGCCTGTATTCTTGGTTCCTAGGTGTGCTTACCTTCCCAGTAACTGGTTTCTATGCACGACTTCCTTCTCCATGTCAGAGTTTACAAGCAGTCTTTGTATAGTTTGAAAAATCACCAATCTTTTACCAAGACTTGCATTGTGTAACCCCAAATGTATTGTTTAATTGTATTTCCATCCTCTAGAAACCAAATCTTTGGCAATCTTTTCTTTTATCATGCATAGTATTCATACTACTTTGTTCGTCCTCATTGCATACTGAAATGTTAGTGTACTTCCAAATTTCTTAAGCTTCCTGAGTATTAACGAGATTTATATAAAAAACTGGTAATAGTGGTTGAAATATCTCTCCGTAGAGCTTTGGGAGGTCATTATAAAAAAAGAAGCTGATTTAGCAATCCTTATCCCTAGTCCATGCTAGGTATTTGTCCACTTATGTTACTCACACGATGAAAACATCTTTCATTGTTCTCATGTTCTACTTTTTGCAAATGCAAGTACGATTTGAATACTTGAGCCTCATCGGCATGTTATGAAATTTTATCATTTCCATCTATAATTTAAGTTTTTACTCTTGCTAAGTCTTCTTTTGTTACTATATTTTAAAGCCTTTTTCACAATGGTTGTATACCTGCCATCTGTGATTTGATTTTGGTTGATCTTAGATCTCATCCCCATGTTTCTAATAACATCCGTTTCACTGGTAATGATAGCTAGATAACTTCCCCCTTGTTTTATCATTCTCCAAGACAAAATCTCTGGTGTAGACTTGGCATTAGCTACAGCCCTTGGGTAGGTGGGGATAGAAAAGGAGAAATATCAACCAGTTGAATCCTGTGATTCATTCCAGTTCAGTCCCTGTATAGTTGTGCTTGAATGAGGATCATCTTTCCTTATTTTTAGGTTTACCAAAGCAGTGACATATTTAATATTTTGTTGTTTGCATAGAATTTTCTAATTACTCAGTTTAGCTGAAGAAATCACACATTGCTTTGGTAGATAGTTAAGGTCTGACATAAAAATTGTGTGTATCTTTTGAAACAAACTTTTATTACCTTTAACTTCAGTGCAGTTAAATTGATTCCATGTCCAAATCCTTTTTCTAAATATGCCTGTATCAGTAGGCCAGGCGTCATGTCGTGAATCAAAAATCATGTTGCTTTTTTCTCCCTCTGGAAGTCAGGTGTTGATATTTTCTGAGAAGCTGTTTGCTCTGTAGTTACTGTGCTGGGGCAAGTCTGAAGACATATTACTGTGGAGCCTGCAGTTTTTTGGACATAAATGGAACACCCCTCCATCCTGCTGTGACGAATTTCCTGCACAGTCATGTCCTTGAATCATAAGCAATCAGTGAAGCATGGCTGCAGGAAGCGATTCTAGGAAAGAAACCTGGGGGATAACTACTTTTTAGAGGGAAAATGCAAGCAATAAAACTATAGCTCTGTTCCCACAATCAGCTCCAGGTTAATTCTTGAAATTTTAGATATTGAACCTGCCACAGGATCTTGGTCTTGAAAAGGCACAGATCGGTAGTAAGAATTTTAATCTTAAATGATACAAGAATTGTCCTACTAAATTAGAGATTCTTCCATTATATTATAGACATTGAATAAAAACCTACCTTCAGTTGTTTTGTAAGGTGGTGAATGCCTTCAAAGAGAGCTGTTTGTTATTCATGCCAAAAAGCCAAACCTCTGAGATACCTAGGTGTGGATTTAGGAGTCTAGGCACTTCTGTAACGAAAATTCTGAGTGCTCTTCAGAGTAAAAATCTCTATTCTCTCCTCTGTTATGGATGAAGGAAACTAACAACAACTAATAAAACAGATAGGAAAGTCGAGTTAGTATCCTAGGTAGAAAAATGCAATTGCATGCATTTTTGTTAAGCTCCTCAAAAGGGACTCTTTTATGACTACAAGAGCTGATTGGATATTTTCTTGTTCTTATTTTCTTAAAATTCCAGCAAACTCCAAGCAAGAGGTTTATCTCATCAGCCATTCCCAACAAATTTCCGTTTTGATATGGATTCTTTATGGACTCCCATTGGGAAAAGAAGGATTGAAACTCAGTTTTTGAGACATTGAAAATAATTTAACTGATAAGAAAAAAGAAACTCAAAAAGATAGACTCAATAGAAAACAAAATATTAACTATTGAAGTACAAGATTACAAACATTTTTTTAGAACATTTTATTTGGGATAGAAGATTGTTGTGGAAAACAACTTTAAAACTGCAATCTAACCTGAAATGCTGATACAATCTTTCTGTAACCCAAGTAGAAGTCTCTCAAATGCTCCTTTATTTTTATGTGTTCCTCCAAAAAATATTTGCCCAGTAGGCGGTAAAAATCTTTTGAAGTGACATTGCAGTTTGTTAGTGTCCTAAATATTATTAATTATTAAAGCAGCTGTGTTTTCTTCTTTAAAGTAGATATCCATCTGACTAATTGATAACATAATTGCTTGTGCTTATTCCTATTACCTAAGGGCTTATCTATTTGCTGTTTAAACATAGCTATCTAGAAGGAGGCTACTGATAATATGTAAAACATTTTTAGTGCTTATTCAAGAGGAAAAAGGGTATTATAGAGATTTTGGTGAAGAATTGCTTTATATTTATACAAAGTCTGTGCTATATTATGTCTCAGGGAGGAAATGTCACTATGGTTCACCCTGGGATATTGTAATATACAGTAGGCAGTCGGTACATTTTTGCCTTCCTCTCATTTTCTTTCATCCAACTAAACTCTATCCCTTACGCAGTAGCTTTGTTTAACAGCACCCGTAATCTCCAAGCACTTTTTGTTTCCCACATCTTTGATCAGACGGCAGCATGAAAAGCAGCTAAAAACCATCAGAATGGCTGTCAAGGGATCAGAGTGGCGAACTGGTAACGTTATGAGGAGGGGAGGAAGGGTGAAGAGGAAAGTGGACTGATCTCATGATCATGCATGACACATGGCAGACATGCTTTGGTCCTTGGGTCCTTCAGACTTGGCAGATTTTTGGCTAATACTGTGAGAAAATAATAAGATGTGAATAGGATTTGTGTGTGAATTCTGTGAAATAGTTACTGGTTGTGCAGGAGGATTGGCTGTTGAACACCCGGGCATTGAGCTGCACCCAGATTGCCGGGCCTCCAGTCCGTACTGCAAAGTGGAGCCTTCTTTTAGGACAATCCTACTATTGCATTAGACACCCGCTGGAGGTGAGATGTGGTTTTTTCACTTGCTACTGTAAACAGAAAGAAGAGCAGCCTCTCCAGTTATGTTCAGCTCCTCTGACAGTCATAGGCATAGCAAACATGATAAATGGTTCATGATTCATTCTCTGGCTTGCAAGGTCTTTGACCTGGGAGGATGTGGTATGAAAAGGGAAGGAGCTCTTTGCCCTGTCATAAAAATTGGAAGTTGTCTGAGCATGGCTGTAAAAAATTATTAAGAGTATGGTGAAGGAAAACATAATATCTGTGGAAAAAGAGTGGTTTAACTGTGGTGCCTCAGTAGGGGAGTAGTTGTACCAACAGCTTGAAAGCTTCCTCAGCTTCTATATTAGATTGCATAAAATGGATATGATATTACAGACTCTAGTTCTGTGATTAGTTTCATACTGCATTTTTGTAAAGAGCTAAAGACCACAAACTCTAGAGAAATTCTAGGTGGTTATTGCTTTGTAAAACACTAGAGAATCAACTGCCAAAATTTTGTAAATGGAGATGTTTGCCTCTTTTTACATGTTAACAAAAAGCAGGTACCACTTCTCAGTTAGTGCAACTGTAAGAGTTGACAAGATTGCTCCCAAAACTTTGCTTTAAGCAGTTGTCATTCTGTATACATAACAATGTGTGTGCTGGCTGCCTCCCTACACTGCTTTGTGGCAGCAAAATAAGTACCCCTTCTGTTGTTTGCCATAGCAGTGGAAAATAAACATCTGGCTATCTGTGTCTTCAGAAAATACAAAATGCACCTTCTGAGAGAGTGTCTACATGCCAGAGCATTACTTTGTCAGAGAAATAATGCTTTATCTAAGAAAAAAAGCACCCAAAAACTTGAAAATCACAGTGTGCAGCTTTAACATCTGGTTTAAAGTGTGTTAAGAGCCAACAACTCAATGTCAATTTGGTCTGACTTTACGGTATTACTAGCTTGATTATGGCTCTCGCTGGGGGAGCCAAGCATTTCGATATCATCCAAAGCCCCTGAGAACAATTAAAACCAGCTGCTATTCTCTATATTACATAATTACCAAGCACACGGTGCCATTTGGTATACTGAAGAGACACTGGGGGCCCACTTCTCAAAATATTTACAGCCTTTTATTCTTCTCTAAACAACCATTTGCATAGTAAAAGTGATATACAGCACACCAACATGTTTACTTTATTTTCACTTTCTCAGACTTACCTAGAAGTGGTTGTGTTTAGCAGTGACTAGGCAGAAGGGAGGTGGAGCCAGCAGGGATAAAAGGCTGTAATGTTTCCAGGAAAAGCTCTGTGTTGACTCGGTTGGTGAAAGATGGGGAATCTTCCAAAGAAAACCTGAAAGATGTATAAAAGTTCTCATGCCTATGTGAAAGCATAGCATGAAACATCTCCCCTGGAAGCAGAAAGACTGTCTATTTGAAAGCTGCATTAACTGTTGAGCAAAACCTACAAGCAAGGGAACAAAAATCTGTTTTAAATTTGAGTCTTGTCAAACATCCTCTTTTCATCTACATGCATGTGTGTTTGAAGCGTTAGGGTGAAAAGCAAAGCCTGTATCTCTCCAGTATGAAGACCAGAGCCCATTCACGATGGTGGGTGTTCAGTCTGCAACATCCTTCCAGCTGCAGCGTGGAAGGACCATTGCCTGCTTAGCAATCTGTGTGTAGCCTTCTTCGAGGGATCTATCTTATTAGTAGAAATTAGACTTCTATTGTGAACAGTTCTTACACCAATTTTCCTTAATATGTCGTGTGCTATGGCAACAAATCTGAAATCCATGTAGGTAAACTTTTGCTGATTTATTCATAGCTGATTCATGGATTTTACTTTGAGGCTCCAGAGGAATTCCATTAAATCCATCCTCTATTTTACCAGATTTGACTATGTCAATGACTCTGTTGCCCCTCCTTCTTCTCCTTTAATTTCACAGACAGAATAAGCATATGGAAGGAAGTATGTAGCTGAAATCGCCAAGCTTCTGCCTCTGCAGACTTCCAAATTCAACCTCAAAATACAAACTTGACGGACCTTTTTGTATTAAAAAATATACATGCTAATAGGATGCTCCAGTACATGGCTTTTGAAAAAGTTAGCATAATGTTAAAATAGGTGGTGTGCAAGAGCATAAACTTCACCAGATACGTCATTATCTTAACAGTTCTCTTTCTGTAGTGAGAGCAGACAGACATAATTCTCCACCTTTCTGGGGTACTTCTCAGGTATATATTATAGACTTGGAACACTATTTGTCTGGATTAGACGGGGGAATGGTAGCATTGAGAGTTCAGTGAGATACTGTGCAGGAGGTTTCTGAATAAATTATCAAAAGCTCAGGAGTATTTCTGCCCTGCACTGCAGCCTCCTTTCCTGTATCATCTAAAACCCATAGCATCTACACAGTCATACAAGATACAACGAGGTTTTCCCACTTTATTACATAGCTAGAGAAGTAAGAAGGGTCCTGAAAGATGTCAGAACATAACACAAATTTATTTTGTTTGAAAGATTGAATGCCTGACAAAAGCTTGCACTTCAGTTGACTGGGTGGCTAAATCTATGTTATCCTTAGGAGAGCAGAACATTCAGAAAAGCCTAAAAGTGACAAACAGAAAAGACATAATTACAACAACAAAAAAATCTGGATTTACTTTTATGCTTTGTGGCTGTCATTAGGACAACAGATTCCAGGATACAAAGATCCACTTCTGAAAAGAAATTATCAGTTTGTGAGATCCAAGAGCTAAGCCTTTAGTCTGTATCAGCAACTATTTTGTACATGGTCTTTTGCTCATGGCTTTGTCTTTCCTAAACTCATCCCCGTGCACTTGGACAATGTCTCTAGATCCCTCCTGAGTCACCTACCCCTGCTTCCACCTCTTGTCTGCTACATTTTTTATGTTTGGGTTCTGTCAGGCCTTCCTTGTTCATCCACGCAGGCCTCTCGCTAACATCACCTGACTTCCTGCACATCAGGTTGGACCATTATGGAGCTTGGAAGAGGAAATCCTTGAAAATCAGGCAGCTTTCCTGGACCCCTATTCTCTCCAGGGCCATATCCCATGGGATCCTTCCAAGCAGGTCCATGAACAGGAAAAAGCCTGTTCTCATGAAGACCACTGCTGTGATCCCGCTTTTTGCCTTGTTAGCTCCTTGCAGGGTCCTGAACTTTTCTGTTTCATGATCACTGCAGCCAAGACAGTCCCCAGCCTTCAAATCCCTAACCCATTCTTCCTTGTTTCTAAGCATTTGGTCCAGCAGAGTGTTTTCCTTTGTTGGTTCATTGATCACTTGTGTCGTAAATGAATCTCTTTTTCCCTTCAATTCACCCCTTTTTCCTTCATGATGTTGTATCTGCTCAGGAAAGCTTGCAAGGCAAAACTAGCAGGTTCATAAAGAATGAGAACCAGAGGACGAGATGAATTACAGAGCAATAGTCAGTGGTATGGTTTCCTGTTTGAGCATTCATGCAGCTCTTACAGAAACAGCGTACATTAGAATGCAGTCAGGTATTTTCTTGGAGAAACTAAGGCAATAGACAAGTTCATCTCCAGCCGTCCAGAAGGCTTAGGCTATATTTTCCTAGCATCTCCTGTGGCAGGTACTCTGGTGGCACTCAGTCAAATTCTGCAGTGCACCAGACGGCACAAAATATCTCAGAATTCAGTAATGTTTGCAGTCTGCAGGTTCAGCTACACAGTGGCACCTGCCATACTGTGTCACTGTGCTCAGCAAACCACTTCTAATGGTCCATTCAGACTGCCCTGACATTTTTGTGCTGGTTTTGGCTGGGGTAGAGTTAATTTTCTTCATAGTAGCTAGTATGAGGCTATGTTTTGGATCTGTGCTGAGAACAGTGTTAATAACACAGGGGTGTTTTAGTTACTGCTGAGCAGGCTTACACAGAGTCGGGGCCTTTTCTGCCTCTCACTGTGCCCCGCAGCAAGGAGGCTGAGGGTGTACACAAGAAGCTGGGAGGGGACACAGCTGGGACAGCTGACCCCAGCTGAGCAAAGGGACATCCCGTACCGTATGATATCATGCTCAGAATGTAAAGCTGGTGGAAGAAGAAAAAAGGGGAGGACATTCAGAGTAATGGCATTTGTCTTCCCAGCTAACCATTACCGTGATGGAGCCTGGCTTTCCTGGAGATGGCTGAACACCTGCCTGCCGATGGGAAGCAGTGAATGCATTCCTTCTTTTGCTTTGCTTGCATGCATGGCTTTTGCTTTACCTGTTAAACTGTCTTTATCTCAACCTATTAGTTTTCTCTGATTCTCTTTTTCTGATTCTCTCCCCCATCCCGCTGGGGGGTAGTGAGTGAGTGGCTGTGTGGAGCTGAGCTGCCGGCTGGGGTTAAACCACAACAATTTCTCATTTTGATTCTGAACTTCTAATACCTTCACTTACAGCGCAAATGATGCAATGCATTAAAACATCTTGAAAGTGGGAAACAAACAGGCACCAAAAATTAGTTTCAGTAACCCTTGCTGTGTGGAAATTGAATGATAACACCCCCCGCAGGGGTGCAGAGATTTACAACTAACCATATCTGTTTGTAACAACCGTTCAGATCCTGGACAATACGTAAATACCAGGCTCCCTATAGTGTATCTAATAGTTTGCCCATGCTCACTTTCAGCTAATAATTTCTTCCTCCCCAAAACAATTTTATAAGCTGTAAAAGTTTGATTTGAATCAGATTTGAAGCTTTGTGGATAAAAAGACAAGAGATTTGGGGTTTAGCCCTACACGCAACATAACTAAGTACTTTAAACGATCTCTTAATTAAAACCAAAACAAAACAGAGAGAGAAAGCCTATGCTACACAGCACAAAAGCCTTTAAAAATTCATTTAGCATTGCTGTATGCGATTCCTTTTGACAAACATGAATTTAATAAGAGAAAACTTGAGAAGAATTTGGGGATTTGAAGGATTTTAGCTACATTGTGCAATGCAATGCTTCCCATACATGGCATGATGGTAAGTTGTGGGATCAAATAGAGCTTTGTAGTTCACGATTTGTGTGTGTACAAGAAGTGTATATACTTTATTGGTGTGGTAGGGAGAAAAGAGACAGTTACCATTAACCTTTCAACTGTCCCTTTGTATTTTTAAATCTCTCAGACCAATACATAATAACAGAAACTTCAACAGATTTTTCCTTTTTCCCCTCTTTTTTCTGGCATCTCAACTACTGATAACTTCCATGGCTTTTTGTTCACTTTAGATAAAATGCAGTTTCACCAACTTTGCCTTAGAAGGAACCTGATCTTGTGATCGAATATATCTTGCTTAAAAGAAAGACACACACATACACACGCACACACACCTCTTACAAAGATGCAGCCACCGCATCTCATCTACACATGAACAACCCCATCATGACCAGCTTGTGCTCTTGCAGCTTCTCCTGGTTTCTAGCTTATCAATATAGATAGAAATTACTAGTAGTTCTGTGTTTTCTGACTGAAAATTCTATTAACGACACACGAGTTTTTTTCTCTCCACAACCCTAAGGTATGTTACAGTCTATCTTGTGTTTTAGTTTCCTTCTGAAACAGAAACTTCAATGAAAAGTAGCCATAATCAGGCAGAGTGGATAGAGAATTGCATGTAGAACAGACAACATACCTCTCCAAACCTGTGTAAAATAGTGTAGCTGCTTTGTTCTTTGCTAAGTTTAAATCTATTTCTTAGCTAGCAGACTCAATAGTCTGTGTGGTGCTACTACGTAATTTAATGATATTTAATGATTGCATTCAATACTATTATTAATAAAGTTCAACAAAAAGAACAGTGTTGTGGAAAAGCAGTAATATCCCTATGACAGCTCTAATAAGGAAGTAACCATTATTCTATTGAATATGTGCCGTATCCTGATAAGATTAACTTTAATTCATGTTGAAAAGACTTTTCACCTGTTACAAGAGAATAGGTTTTTCACACATGGTTCAATTTCTTTTTCTGGCTTTAATAATTACATTTATCTAGTACTAATTTTTCTTCTTTGCAAAAATGTGCATAGTAACTTTTGTGTGTGTATATATTAACTTGGATCACCTAATTTTTTAACTCTGTAAAGCTGCACATCAAAAGTCCATACATCTTGCAACAGAAAAAGAACCTCTATTGTGCACAGCTAGTGTTGAGATATTCAAGGTGGATAATGCAGTTTGTGTTCTTCTGAATAGTATTTGTGCAACTTCATAAATGTTGGTCTTTATGCCATTGTTATAAATCATAATTGAACCCTTATTTGCTGAAAGGTTCTAAGAAACATCACTTTTAAATGTGCCTTAAACCATTCAGTTGAAAGTAATACCTTTTTAAAATGCATGGCAGCTAGCATTTTGCTACTTGAAAAAAGTAAAAAACCTAAAGCTTAACGAAGCAAATGCATCAATTGGGTAATTAGCTTAAAAAGCAAAAAGGAAATTCATGTCACTTTTACTTGCTAAACCTTAGGATGTCTTACTAATTTACACATTAGATTTTTCTCATGAAGAGGTCAATAGATTGTGTGCTTGTAACTTTATTTACGTACATGGTAAAAATAGCAGACATACAAAAGGAAATTTGTAAAACTTGAGGAATGGTAGGTACTATGGAAGAGTAGTTTGCTCTAAAATAAGTCTCAGCAGTAGATTACAGCATATTAAATTAAAATGTTGATTAATAAAATCATGGCTTGATTTCTTTAATTCAGTTGCAGGAAGAACTTAAATAATAGTGCACAGAGATAATATTGTATCTTGAATACTATGTTGCAGTACCAGTAATTATCCTTACAGAAGAACATTTTAGTTTCCCTCTGTTAGAAGCTGATTACCTCTGCTAGGGAGGCACAGTTTCCAACCTTTCTTTCTCTGCCTCTGCTTTCTGGGATCCAAATGTTATTTCCCTGTTATGACTTATCTTTGCGTACTTGAATAGCTGTGGGTCCTCACCATTGTACTGCAGATACAGGATGAGGCAGATGAAAAGAAAGGATTCTTGCAACTGTGTCCTGATTTGTAAGATGACATGACCTCCTTTAAAACAGCCAATAATCCATATCCATTTCTCAAAAGCATCTAATTCCTCCCCCTTCCTGTGAATTACATCTGCTGTTTTTTTGATAGGTGAGGGTTGTTCTTTTGTATACACATACTATTTTCCAGCCATGGTGTTCTAAGAAACTTGTGCAAAACTACATTGGAAATGAAACAGAGAACTTTTCTGTGTTTCATCTGTTTCATAATACTAATATGTAACCGATGAAAGCCCAAAGAAAGGGTCATCGGTATAACAGTTGTTAAAACAACGAAATAGCAGAGAGATGTTGCGTATTTTTGTACCCTATTCTTGCAGGCTTTTGGCATAATCCTTAATCACTGAGTATCCTTGAATCCAAAGTTCTCTTGCATGAGGATTTTATAATAAAGTACTGTATCAATGCTTATACAGTTCTTGATGCTGTCATTCGAAACTTCTTTCTGATCACACTTTGATCATTTCTAGACTTCGGTTATTGCTTTCTCACATTGTTTAACATCCAGGGAAAACAGCTAATGTAAGAGATTCTACCTAGTTAAAACCCTGGACTTGAATTCTGATATTTTGTCTTTGCATGCAATGTGCTTTTGGAGACTGATTGACAATTGACTTTTCTTTGAAGCCCTAGGTCTTACCTATTTTTCTAAGAAAGGGATTTTCAAAGGCTCGCCTGATTCTTCAAGGTTCTATGAAAATCCCAGATTAATTCTTGATTCATTTGGCTGCTGGCTGCACAGCTCTTTTTCCATTATACTATCAGTCTCTATCTTCAAACAAATTAGATTGTGTTTAACTGGATTTTATGGATATCCTTCTTAGAGGTACTTGTATGTGCTTTTAAAACTCAATTTATAACTATTTTATAAAGCTTAACTCTAACTCAAAGTTGTAAATTCCTCAAACTGACACAGAAAACTGAGTCATACCTACAGAGGAAAAGCTTACCAACAGGCTGTTTGTAAGTTAGCTTTCTGTAAGTAAAGCTGCCGATGTGGCTGTGCTTGGGATGTATGTGTACGGCCACTGTATGCCAGATGAGGGTTTTTGTGCTTCAGCAGAGAAGCAATAGAAATGCAAGAATTTCTTGCCTGTATCAAATTGCTGTCTGAACTCCTGTAACCTGGTTGCAACCAAAACACAATTTTTGACAATCCTTATAAAATAGACCAACATGCTTCAAAAGTCAGTTTGTACTTCCATATATCATGAGGCAGTATGCTTGAATCAAGGTCACTCAGATGTGATCAATCTATTTCAGTTCTCTGTTTTACCTTTGCTTTCTCCTCTTTTCCCTCCTTAATTTTCTGCCTCGTGGTTCAACTACAGTCCAGAAAGCTGTAGCATGGTCTGTGAGCCTGCACGGCTGCCATTTGGCCTCCTGTCTGCTTAGGGGCTATCTTGTCTCCACACCTACTTTTACTGCCATTCCCTGTACTGCCAGTCTGCATAGGCCGCCAGGTGCACAAGTAACTGGAATATGCTTGACGAGGTTCAGTTAAGCTTTTTTTTAATTTCTTTCCAGTTTCTCTTTATTTGTGCCAGATTGGGTTAGCCTGCAATCTTACTAAGCCCAGCAATGGCTTTTATCTAAGCAACGTTGCTGAGCGTGTCTAATTTCTCGCCCCATTGGCCTGCCAGCTCCAGTGGACTGGCTAAATGGTTGTGAACCTGTCAGCGCTAAAGGACAAGAGGGCAATATTTTGTTGCACAGCTATAAAACTACTTCAGCAAAGCTGTAAGAATTGCAGAGTGTTATTGTCCTAGGACGCATAATATCATCTGAACTTTTCACAATATTGACACTACAAAGTAAGGATCATGATACTGCAAAATATGTGATGCTATGAAACTATTTAGGTTATGTTTTAAGAGTCTAGGGGTCTCTCTCCTCACAAACACTCTGTCTTCCAGACAGTCTTGATTTTATTGTGGGCATCAGGACACTTCTCTGTGACATTTTGCCTTATATTACCACCTCTTTTGCTGCAGCTTGTGAGGACTCTCTCTCCCTCATCAGTGGCCCCTCCAGCAGCCCCTGACCCCACACATGGCATTTTGCTCGTAGAAGTCCCTTTTGCTGGCATGCACAAGCCATGCTTGCAGTACTGTCCCCATTCTTGGCCCAGGCTGGAATGAGTTTGGCAGAACAGAATGTAGTGGCTTAGCGAAGGACCAGACTGTGTGTGGGACTACAGAATAAGACACAGGTCTGGTACCACCAATACCACAGTAACATTACTATGTAATACCTTTGATAATACTAAAAGGTTTCAGTCTATTGCGGTTCCAGGAAGAGGCTCCAAGCAATCGAGTTCATTCCTGACCCTTTGTCTGTTACATGTATGCTCCTCATCTACCCAGGATGATGGGTTATCTTGAAAGTAGAAGTATTTCAGGGAAAGAGGATATTAGACGAGTTCATCAAGTGAACAATCTTATTTAATATTCCCCTTAATGACCTTGACTCGTGAATGAAATTTGCTGATAAAGCAGAGATGGGGTCAATCTCAATGCAGAGGAAGAGTTGAATAACAAGTAGGATGAATCGGGTAATATTGAGAGCTGAAATGAATAAAAAGAGATGGATTTTAATAGTTGAAAAGACAAAGCCGTGCATCAGAATCAAATAATAATTTCTGCTATATTCTGAGCTCTTATCAGTTAGAATAAAAAAGACTTAAGTGCATTAGGCAGTCATAGGATGTTTGTGAAGTACTGATGAGATTTTACTGTGCAAAAGCCACGATAGCAAGAGGTGTATGATAAGGTATTTCTAGCCCTTGTACTGAGTAGTATCAACTATGTAACACAGTGACGGGGTTCCTTCTGAAATGTCATAGACATGTCTGTCTTCAAGAGGGATGAAAATGATGTTGAAATCACTGCAAATAAGGATTCCTAGGATTGTAGGTTATCAAGGGAAGGACGGGTTTGTTGAAGAAAAAATGGATGTCAGCCAGTTGTGTGTACCTCTTGCCTAGAAAATTTCTGCAAGTACTGAGACAACCACCCCACTAGCATTCCAGTGGGAATAGGAAAAGTAACCAGATTTAAGATGACACTTTATAAGGTTATAAACAGCATTATGTGACACAACTCCTTGTCTGCTTTAGCAGGGGACTAGATCTGGTGGCATGCAATTGCTTCAAGTACATGTTTTCCCTTTGGAAAGAGCTCTGAAGTTTTCAAGCATTGAAAATAAAAATTTAATAATCCACGTAGGAGAGGTGCATTCTCACAACTATTTAACCTCTGCAAAGGAAGCAGTGAAGGATAGAACTGTGAATTGCTTTTGCCAGAAATATTTACCGTTTTTTTCTTCCATAAGGGATTCTGGAGGGTTGTGTTTAAGTTTCTTTGTAACAGAAGGAGAGTTTTGCACAGTATTGACTCTTCCCAGCTGACTGGAAGAACATTTTCTTCACAGAATCTGGGCCTCCCTGATTTGGAAATAAAAATATTTGCATCCTGGAGTTTCATGATTTTTCATCATCCTAAAAGGAAGCTTGCCCTTCTGTTTTAGTTTCTCTGAGTCACCAGTCCTTCTTGGACTTTGCCATAGTGTACCACTTTTCATCCTCTCTGTTTTTCTTCTCTCTGCAACATGTGTCTGGATTATCATAGGAAATGCATAAGCAACTTCTTGATAATCATAACATCTGTGTGTAGTGACAGAATCTTTCAGCTGAAGACACTTTTCAGCTTTTTCATCATTTTTATAGAAGGGTTCCTTTATTCTCAGCCCAGGCATGGCTATTCTAAAAAAACTGTTCCTAGTTTTAGTTTAGATACCAAAGTAAAAATTCCCACAGCTTTTTTTCTAAGAATTTCTAAGTATTTGCTCGCAAGGAACTTCAATTATTTGGACAGTGACCAGATATAATGCTGGTTACTTTCGAAGTTCTCATTAAGGATCATTTCAAAGCCCTCCGAAAACAGGCATCTAATTATTACAAGTGCCTACATCTGAACAAAAAAGGTCAGTGGTTTTACCAGATCCAATAGGATTCAAGAGAATGAGAATAAGAGTGTCTATTCTCCCTAGAGTACCTTACAAAAAGGTAATAATTCAGTTACTATCAGAGTTTTAACACATACCAATTCATCATCCACAAACAGTTTTCTCTCTGACTTCTAGACATTCATATCTTAGGATTCAGGACAAGAAAATGAGGGATTTACCTTCCTGAGAATAAGCATCATTGTATTTTTATGTCAACCTTACAAAACAGACACATTTTTTGAATTAGCCATTCATTAAAGAACTTGACCTTTGTTGTGCTCCAGAAAGGACAAAATTTCAAAATTCAGCTAAGGAATACATTAGTGTTCCTGTACCGTTAATTATACCCCTATCGTAGTTTTTTGTAGTTTTGGGTTTTAGTGGAAGAAGCATTCTTTAATTTTCATTCTAATTCTGGGTCTTTTTCCCAGCATGTTCTAATTTCCCAAATTCTTAAACCAAGTCTGCAAGAATAAGTATAGAGAATTCTAGCAGGAAAATATTGTGCTTAATATTTTCACTCGCATCATTCCTTGAAACCTTGATAATGTTAGAGATAGGAGACCTTTTTAAAAAAGAAACTTCTTTTCAAACTTTTCCTATTAGCGGTTGTAGTGGGCTCATAGAGTTAGTATGTACTGACAGCTTATGCATCTGGAATCCTTATGTGCGCATTTTTCCTTTGCATACTGTGGCTCGCAGGCCAAAAGTAGGATTTTCTATCCTCTAAAAAGTTTGGTTGGAATTAAAAAAATATCTACCTGTCTGTTCTAGGATTTTCACAACTGAACTAGCTGACTGTAACTTTTGCTGACACAACCAAATTAATGCAGCAGTTCTCACTGAAGAGAACAATTAACAGCTAGTGGGTACTACTAAACCCTGTCCACTACTTTCAATCTGTATACCTGAAACATTCTAAGTGCATGTAATGCTTCATAAAAGGTTAGCCTTGCTCACTTAAAGAACAGGGCTGCTTCTTGGGCAAAGAACAATGTTTCAATTCTGTCAAATTGCTGTTTCGCTTCCATATTTACAGTGCATTTCTGTACTTCACACCTTAAAAAAGGGAAGAGAAGGAGAAAAATACAAGTTGTTCAATAAACGGCACTATTACATCTTCATAATCCCTGTTTTACTGCCTCTGCTCTCCCAAAATTTTCCACCAGTTCTTCCTCTCCTCCAGCATTCGCTGTCTTCTCAGCTGGGTAGGAGTCATCTGCCTCTGGGACTGGTTTTGAATTCTGGACATACTGGTTGCCCATCTGATTTCTGCTGCTTAAAATAGGCAAAATGTTCTTTCTACTTCTACTTTCAGAAAAAAAGGAGACAATTGTATGAGTCTTGCTCCTCTACCCAGGTGATACAAAAGAACTTCACTCCCTTTTAAAGCATGGTTAAAACATTTAAACATAGAATACTAAAATTTTCAATCATATTCAAAAAGGTTCAAAACAGAGGAAATAAATCTATCCTTTTACCTCCCTTCTCTTTTTTTACTCCAAGATGTAAGGTTTGACCCAGTATAAAGGATCATGGAGCGCTATATGCACATTAGTGAAGGAAATACCCTTTCTTGTTCAGCATGCTTTTTAACAAGAGAATATCTAGCACAACTAGTTAAATAATTATTGAAAATATTCCAGGTGTGTAGCTAACTGGGGGAAAAATAGTCAAAGAGGATGCAGTGGGTCCCAAGGAAAGACCCTTTTAGCAGAACATGAACTGTAGATCATTTTGACTTCTTAGATTTCATGGAAGGAGGATTGACAATTTTGGTTGACCTGAACCTGAGATCTATAACATAAAACTATAAGTTGTGAAGGACTGAAGAAGCAATCTTTGGGGAAGTAGTTTAGGGAAAAAGAAAATAATGGCGAGATGGGCAGAGAGATTCTTCTCAAAAATATCTTCTGTTCGTTAGTAGAAAGGAGAAAGATTTATGTCGTTTGAAAGTACAAGTACTATCTGGCAGTCTGCTTTTAAATAAATGTTTGCTGTTTCTTGGGATTTTGACAGGTCTGCTCTAGATTAGCCAATAGGAAAGTTGCTGAAGAATGAGAAATGTTACACATACAAAAAAAATTTTTTTTTTGTACTTTACTTCTTTTTATATTAACCATGTCTGGGGAATTTTGAGACCCTCTTCTAACTTTAAAAAAACATAAAGCTGCAATAGTGGTACTTACTGACAGAGTTTCAGAATATTTGCTGCCATTTTAATCAATACTACTTTTCTCCTTTATTTTTCTATTGCTTTATTACCCCACTCACACACAGTTTTTAACTCAAAATACTGTCTGTAGCTATTCTACCTTCAGGTAGGTGTCTTGAATAATTATCAGCTATGATTGCCAGTTCCAGTGGAGAAAATATTGGATAGCTTTTTTCTCTTTTTTTTCTTTCTCCTGCATGCCACTCCAAAAGACACTGACACATGGCACTTCAGCCTTTGGACACAACAGTTGCCATGGGAATCTGAATGTTTACCCCCAGGTTCTTTGCAAGAGTACACCTTCCTTGTGGCAAAGGTGTTTCTATGGTAACATTTTACTGGAGGCCATAGAACTTATAGGAGATGTGCCATAAGGCTTCTTCTGCACATTATCTATCTTAAATATGTCAATATAGGTATAGCTATATAAAGGCAGATAATAGTGAGAAGAAATGTTTCCCTTGGTGACTAGACTCTTTAGGAGTTATTGAACACAATTCATCAGATTTTTACTTTATTCCAGGTTTTTATTCTGTGCTCTTATTATTTCTGATGGGTTGCCCTATTTTTCAGTGGTAGTCATTCTCTGAATAATACTGGCTGATTGTATTAACTTCAAAGGAAAGATGTCATTATATCAGTATCACTTCTGGTCATTCTTTAATAAACCCAATAGGACTTTTGATTTCCGAGAAGACGTTGTTGGTGTTTTGCAACTTGGTAAGATGTCGCTTTGGTGTTTGTAGGCAAGTCGCTATCTGTAGCAAATGTACTGGACTGAGGGGTTAAGTATGGGTTTTTATTGTGTCTTTTGATTCACTATAGATCATTGTCACCTCTGATAATGGCTTTCACCTTAAAAAATGAGATGGCACTTCCCAAATTAAAATGGGCCATGTTTTCTTGCTGAGAGTCATCCATTGATGTCGGCTTCCATTTACAGCAGAGCCTGAGCAGGCAGCAGTGTTCTTGCCTTGTAATAAATAATTTTGGGTTATCATCATTGTTTTATTACTGTGCTATCAGCCTTTATATTTATTCCTATCCATCAGTGAAGGGACTCTTATTGCCGCCAGGTATGTGGGCCCATTTTATTTGCCTGCCTGTTTCAAAATGCTGGTCCTGGCTTTGCATCAGCCATTACTTTGCTTCCACTATTGGGACTAGCTGCAATAAGGGTTATTATTAATGTCAATCATTCTTTGCTGGCAAGGGTACAAAAGAAGGCTTCAGCCAATGCCATGCTACTTTTAACAGGAGTCTTAATCAGATCATCTTCCTTGGCCAGGGAAAGGTGTAGAAGAGAAAATGAGATGAGCTAAAAGAATTAGGACAAACAAAGACATCTTGTGAATGCATTTGTGACAAATTAGCTCAGACTGAAAATAGAGATTGATTTGTTTGGGTAAAACGAATCGGTTCTCAAGAACATAAGGATAAGACTCTTCAAGTTTAAGGTGAGGGAAGGTATATTTAGAACCAATCTTAGCTTTACTTCTGGTATTAACCCTAAACTGAAAATAGAGTCTGAAGTTAACAATGTGGAAGTTTCTTATATATATGTCTTCTTGGATAAGGGGCAGCTGTTCTCACACAGAAGTGGGATAAGATGTGAGTTTTGAAACTGAGAAATAAACTGAGTCACAGCCCATAGAATTAGTAGTGGCTGCCACCTTACATGTACTGCCACCGTGGAGGAGGGTGCCGTCATCCCTCATGCTTATTTGCCAAGAAGGCTGCAGAGTCTGCAGTGCTGGTGCACTTACATTCACATCCACTTGACATGAGTCCCATCAGTCTGCTCAAACTAAATACCCTGAGCTGTTTACCAGTGTATGATTGATGCTAATTCTTATCTTTGCCATGTAAAAGCACGAAGAGGGGAGAGGAAATTATTTCCATCCAACCTGTTGGCATTTGGAATATTTCGTTCAAGACAGCATTACTTTATTCTGCTTTATAACATAGGTGCCATGCAATTAAAAGTTTTACATGTGAAAAATTCATGCACACATTACTTTATCTGGCATTGTAAAAATAAAGCAATTCAATAAAATATGGAAGCCATATTTTCAGAAAGGTCTCAATGAGGCATCTGAAATTATTCAAATACTTTTTAACAAGTATTCATTGCCATGCATAAGTTGGGTGACTGTGCACACAATCATTTGATCCTTATGTGTACCATTTGGTGCTCAGTTTCAGACTGACTCAAAATTGGAACATTTGTTTACTTAGTTGGCTTGTTTAGAACTGTGTTTTGCCAAGACTTTAAGCAAGCCAAATATTTATAGATGCTGTTTGTTAAGTATTCTTCCTAGGGGCAAATCTCCCAGACCCCAAGAGTTAAGTATTAAGCCAGTTTATCTGAAAGGAGATGAGAAATGCTCTGTGATGCTACCTGTTCTCCCTCCTGCATTTCTTTAGTTAATTTCCATTCATATATCTTTACTTCTCTGGAAGAAATAATTTCTGTGTTCAAAATAATCAGTTTAACCCTTTTGTAATTGAATTCTGCCCAGCCAAATGAAGTCAGTTAATTCTAGTATCTTGGCCAAATCAAAGTAATTAATGGTGGCCTACACTCCTTGCTCAGGTCTTCCCTGCTGTTACACGAAACTGCACCCTGGCTAAGTAGCAGCCTTCAGGGCACCATTTGTTCTCTTAAGCCTGCTGCCCCCTCTTTTCAGCAGTTCAGGAACTATTTGATACTGCCTTTCCATGCCCAGGAAGAAGGACAAGGCACAAAGGTTAGTATAAAACCTTGTTCTCATCTTGTAGACTGCGAGAATATAGCTGCTTCGTCACTCCTTCCTGCTTCTCTTCCTTTAACTTCGATCTCTAGCAGTGTCTGTAATGCTCTTTTTTTGTACCTTGATTCTCTCTTCCTACCTATGCTTGTTGCTCTTGGAGTACAGCCTGCTGATATAAGACAGATCATGTGAAAGGATAGCAAGGCATTTTAGTTTTTTCATGGCTTGCAGGAAGAAGTCATCTTGATGTTTGGTTTTGTGGTTTTTCCATGGTGTTAGAAGACAATGATAAAGTTATCTAAGGGGTGTGGTATGAAATCTGCAATTTGGCATGCAGGGAATTCTGCCTGGAGATTGCACAGCTCCACCTGTGCTCCACGTGTGTCCTAAGAGCTGAGCAGTTTTACGGAAATGGGGGGAGTTCATGGTGATGAGCCATATTCCTCTCCTTTTTTTCCTTAGCCAGTATCAGGTTTTCCTTATCCGTAGAAGTACCAGAAGAGAGCTGCCATTTTCATCCTGTCATATTGGGGGGCTGGCACAGGGAGGCAATCCTGTGCCTGAGGAAAAGGGAGAATGTAGAGGGGGTCCCACAAATGCTCTGGGCTGCTGTCTGTGCTGTGGGATCCTGAGCTTTCCTGCAGGATTTAATTTGGAGTAAGGGACTAGTTTAAGGCAGAAAAGGAGGTTCCTGCCTTTGCTCATCATCTCCTCTAACCTCCTTGAAAATTTTTTTGTAATATTTGCATTTAATCTCATGGAATTTTGGTGAGAAAGTTCAAACAATACCACCCTGGATATCACTGAGAGCCAGGGTAACCTAAGTAGTATTCCAATAATGAACCTTCTCTTGTGGCATCAGTATTTGCCGCATAATTAAAGTAGAAGTTTCCATTTTACGTTTGATATTGGATTCTTCAGTGAAATCTGTCTAAGAATTTCCATCAGTTTCAAAACGGCTTAGGTTGCCTACAGGGCTGAGAATTTCTCTCTTCTCTCCTGCCTCCCCAAAAAAGGCCAGGAAATAGATAATATTTGGCTGAAGACGACATGCCTTAAGAAGAGGAGGATGTGTGCTCATTTGTACCTAAACAAGAAAGAGAAAAATAAAAATCGGTATTTCAGTGGGAGAATGAGCATTTTCTTCTTAAGTATTTAATTTTTATAGGGTTAATTTGTAAAATTGTGTTGTAATTAAGATTTGTAATGCAGTAATTCATAAGAGTTAGCATCGTAATTTGATGGTAGATTTTTCCATCAATGCACTTTTATTGGGACCATCCTTTCTTTTGTTTCTAGCTCTCATTTATGTGAAATAAGAGAGTAATAATACCTATATTGTTGATGGGTGTTCAACAATTAATTTCTGGTTGGAACTAATATGGATATACTCATATGGACCTAGCAGCTTGGCAAAACTAATCATAAGCCTTTCAGTATTTTCATGGTAGCATTCCTTTGACAAGTTAGGTAGAAAGTGGTCCCTAAACCTGCTGTTAATACAATTACCTTGAAATCAGTCTAGATGGAGAGAGAATTAAATCCAGGACTCCTACTTGCTGGGCATATTCCCTAGCCACTATGCTGAGACTTGATACTATCTTTCTCCTTCCAAGTCCTCAAAGCAGGTAATTAAGCACAGCTGAAAGATGGGAGCTTTTCCCATTTCTTGCAGTTATGTTATGGGGGGGTGGGGCTTGGCTGGGGGGTGGGTCTCTCATCCCACCTAGCCAGCAATTTCACTGTCACTCATCATAAGTTATATAGGCTTCAGTATATACAGCACTTGATTACAGTTTGGATATCCTGTGCAGCTATGTTGAATGAAACTCTAGCAGTATGTCACGTGAACTCAGTTATGACTGACACAAGAATTTGAAAGAATTGTTGTGACTGTTTTTGCACTCTCTTAAGTAGCAGCCAAGGTAGGAAATACTATTTTTGTTCTATAGGAGCAAAATAATGTAAAAACAGATGAATGAACAGAATTTATTATTCTTCATTGTACCAGATTCTTCTATAATGAATTTTGGCAGGAGGATCTAGTTATAGTAAGTAGTAGTAAATTGTTACAGTAATACATGGAAGCATGTCAAATAAATACACAGGTATCTTGCAAGACTTTTCTGAATGCTTGTCATAGCCTGTTCAAGTTATAATATTGTGCAGTGCTGTATTTTGCATGTTGTGTAGTGACTTGTTCTTTTAAGAGATTTTTCTTTTTTTTTTGGTGGTGGTTAACTGTTTTTGAGGGGTACTGCACATTAAGTCTAAAGCAAAGTTTTACTTGTTGCGTACTTTCTTCCCAGTAAAACAACAACACAGCCTGCCCTATTACTGAAGTACAGCTGGCTGAGTTATTTTAGCTGTGATTTTCTTTTGCAACATACAGATTCCGGGTTTGAATGCTTAGTACCATAATACTGATCTCTTTATGTAAAGACAGATGGGGTGGTTTTGCTCTAATCTACTAAGAGAGAAGCATTTCTTTTAGAATTGCAGTACTTGGAAATGTTCTCTTGGTTTTCTAAATTCGTCATGAGCAGAGGCTTAATAAATTAGTAAGGAATCATATTACCAAGTTGAACATCTTCAGATTGCAGTTCAGTGTCTTCTGTATTTATGTGTTGGGGTCACTCCAGAATGGCACACATGTAAGCATAGGATGCCAAGTGAAACACAACCTTGTGTCAAAGGAGAGTTGAAAACTTCAGACTGGTTCTTACAGGAGGATCAGTCACATGATCTAATGCTCCAGTTCAATCTAGGCCTTATTTAAGCTTAGTGGGTACAGAGATGCAACTACCATTTTATCCAGGTATTTTAATTGAAGGAATTCCAATAAAGAAAAAAAAAAAAATCTTTTACAAGCTAGTTTTAACAAAATTCAGTCATTTTTTTTTCCTGTGATTTTGGCTTTGAGTTATAGAATACTGTGTTGCAAAGAAAAAAAAAAGTGATTAGGAGATTAGGACGGGAAAGGACTGTTGGGTTATCTTCTCTATGATCTCAAACACATTGAGCACATTGAATAGGAGGCAACATCAAGTAGCAGGGATTCAGGGATTTTTTTTTTTTTTCCAGCACTATTAAGTTTGATTTTGCATAAATTCCACGTACCTCCAGGGCCTGCTAGCTTGGACAGAGGTTAGCCTATAACTGCCAACCTTGTCTGTGTTACTATTGATTCTGTCTTTCAGGCACAGTTAAAAAGACAACTTTCTAAATAAAAATTGTGTCACGATCCATTGCAAAGTGTTTACCAAAGCAAGAGTAAAAAATATCTAAAATGTGCCCTTCTGTCTTCTTAAACAGGGTGATTAATTTTAGATAAATGCAGATGCTTTATCTGTGCCCGAACATTAATATTGTAATCGGATATAGTGTTCTTCAGTAAGCAGTAGGACTTCTTAGATGTTTGTTCATCTGTATGGGTTAAATATGGAATTTTAAATCATTAAGGAAAGACAAGAGAGAAGGATGATGGCTTTCCCTTTGACCTGGTCACCATTCCATAGGTTTAGCCTTCTGGAGAGGATGCTGGAAAAGGTTTCTCCTTCACAAGAGCCATCAAGCTTCCACTTTTGTCACTCAACAGCACAGCAGGTCAGCCAGCAGGAGCCTTCAGCTACAGTGCAGCTGGGGAGAGCCAGGGAAGGCTGGAAGCTGATGAGCGCTGGGAGCAGATGAAAAGAGGGACTTTCCCATGCCCTCTGGTACGATGGCGAGGAGTTTAAACCTAGGCACTGAGAGGTGCTGAGCTGAAGGCAAGGCAATAGCTTGTCTTCAAGCCCTTTTGTTTACTTTTTGTCACTCAGCAGTTTTGAATTTCTTTAGCTGCAAATATCTTTTCCTAGTAATTGTGCTGGTTAAAAAAAAAAAAAAAGTCTTAGAGACTGCAAATCTCCAATTATAGACTGCAAATATTTGGTGTCTTTAAGGGTGCTTGAAAGAAAGAGGGAGGCAGTTGTATCCCAGGGCTCCAGCTGACTTGAAATTATGTCAGACTTTTCTTCAGACACTCTCTGGTTTGCACCATTAACCTGAAATTCAAACCATCCTGACAGAAAAGTGTAGGGGGGGTCAGCCAGGGAGACGGGAGTGATCTGTTGTGTCTCTTATGCAGCCCGTTTAGAGCTGCTCTTTAAATCACACATGCTGTAGTACGTTGTGTCATTTTGTCCAGTCTACTGTTAGGAATCTGCTTTCCTTAATGTCATCATACTTTAATTTTTGTATCTTTTTTATAACACCTTAAGTACTCTGGTCAGTCTACAGGCTGCTTTTATGCCTTTTCAAATAATTTTAATAGAGGTTGTTTTGCTGAAAGAGTTGGATGTACTTGTTTACATTTAAATAATAAAAGTTTTATCCCAGTATCCAGGTGTTTATTGGTGATACTGTAAAATCATAGCACCATTAAATCAATGTATCAACATAGAACTTGGCCTGCTATAACCATTTGATGCTGCAGCATTCCCCAAAAATCACGAAGTGGTGAATAAAATCCTGTGGCCCAATGTCCATCAGCAGATAACCACCTGCCTGCCTGCTTCTTATTTAGATGGACGAGTGGTCTACTGTGAGAAGTCTTCCTCTTTACCCATTACTGGATAGAATAGCATGAGGAAAGAGGCTGTCATCTGAGTGAGTCCAAAGATCTTTGACTGCGAGCTTTACCTCAAAAACAAACTAGTTCCAGCACATAAAATAAATATTCTGAATGTTCATATATTTTCTGTAATAGCAAATGTTGAAGTTAGAGTGTTTTTATAAGTTGCTTCATAATAATTTAATCATACGTCACAGTTTCTGCTGTGCATTTTTCTCAGTTGTGTAGTAAGAGTAATGTGTACGGAGGGGTTTGGGCAACAATGTAAGGGGAGAAATGGGATGGAGAAAGCTCAAGGGAATCAGTACATCATCTTTCTACATTAAAATGATGTTGCAGTGGTAGTGATATTGTTCTTACTGAAAGCTATTCTAAATAAATGAAATATTCCACTAGAGGAAACGGAAAGCAAATTTGTTTTGACTTTACAACATACCAATAAATATTGTATTTTCAGTGGCATGAAAGGAAACCGTTGCTATAGCCAAAGGAACAAAGTATTTCTATTGTAAGAAATACAATAAGCCTTAAAAAGCAAAACAAACCATGCAATACTTTTCTTTTTCTTTAAACAAACAAAATATCTTTAATGAGGAAATGGAGGAAAAAAGTCATTATTTTCATGCAACAACTAATCATTATGCCCTTGCCTTGGTAAACATATATTTTCTCAGTTTAGCTGCATTACATAATAAAATATTCTGGTTTCAGCAACTGTGTTTTCTGCTGAGTGTTGTGAAATTTAATAGAGAAGTAATGTCTTATTGATGCTTAGTTTTTGTGACCTTTTCCGTCTTGTATTAGTGACATATTGGTCCTCTGTCTCCAGTTCTATGGGATTCTAATGGATAGTGTAGAATGGGTCAGATAATGAAAGTCCCTGGTACATTAACTTTCAATTTCATGAATGTCTGAATACTGCCTGGAAGATGAATAACAGGCATTTCCTTCCTTTTGCATTTTAGCATTTATGACCTGGGTTACGTTGTTCTTTTTTTTGACTGTGTTACCTCACAACAGATCCTATATTATCGTATTAAACTGTGTACTTCTGCTTTTGGCAAAGATCAAATATGGTAATTTGCAGAAGGAGGCAGATAATGCCCAAATTCTGCTAAATGAGATAGTCTAATGCCCATTTTTTATTAGCAAATACAAATTTTTTGCCCAAAGTTATGTTCCTTGTTTAATAAGGTGTCACTCAGCTGGTTTAGGAAAGCAGTTAGACTTTGTTAGTAGTTGATCTGTAACTGCAAAAAATGGTAATTACTGTTATATGCAGCATTTGAGCCTTGTAAGGTTGTAACAGTAGGCTTGATATATGGAAGACAGACAAGGACAGGGATTAACCAGTATTTATAGGGTGTATATAAGTGTACATAGGATACCATATTACATATACAATATACATACTATATTGTATATGTACTCTAATGGGAAGCTGGAAGTAGTTAGATTTTATATTGCCAGAGTTAAAAGAAGGAACTGTTAGTGATACGGCTGAGGGTACAGCGAGGTGAGAACTCAGTCAGTCTTCCACCTCTTCGTAAGATATTAATATAGCAGTTAGTCTTTTGGCAAAGTGCGTAAGAGCTGAAGCTTTCTGGGCAGGGCTTCTAGACGATGTTTCAGAAGGCGTTGGAGGTCAGAACAGCTTCTTCTGCTGATTCCAAGAAGCCTGTGTGATGTCAAGTTGTGTAGAAATGGGTATCAGAACATTTCTGAGAACACAGGTGACAATAATGCCCAATGTTAAATAGCATCAGTGCAGCATCTTTAGAATCTTTCTGTTGAAAACACTGCAAAATATTTTCAGGGGAGGAGAACAGAATAAAGCTCACACTCCGTAGAAGAGTTCAGCTGTGTTTACTCTCCTTCCATTCAGCAGCACTCAGAAACTGGAAGCAAAGTTATTAGTGTCAGTAGTTGTTTCATCCACTGAGATTGATGGGTATAGATGAATAGGGTGGTTAACAAGATGGGAATATAGCCAGTGCACTACGTCTAAATAGGAATTGGACTAGATTTCCTCATTAAAGTGAGGTCTGTGGTTTCAGATCCAGATTTTAAACGGAACTGAGGTTGGGACTAGTGGGAAAAGGATGCTTCTCCCATGTCGAGAAGGAAGAAAATCCACCAACATCTTAGATTTAAGTGAGATTTTTCTAGAGGGAGGTATGAAACATGATGCTGAAAGCAGGGTAGGTTACATCAGAATGTTTTATTGTTTGGGGGCTGCAACAGCTGAATCAGTTCACAGTGCGTTTCTGAGACAAATTATATGTCAATGATTTTTCAGTCCCCAGCATCAACTGTATTTATGATCCCAAAAGAAGAATTCAAAACATTCTGGAGCTGGATCTGCTGCCTAGGACCCCACTGATTCTCTGAAACCATTTTATTTTGAGTATTTCAGAAATGAACAGCGTGTGACACAGTGTGGATTTAGCAGATGTTCTGTGGAACCAATCATAACACTTCTGCGGATGTGTAGGTGCTTTATAACACTAACTAACAGTTTGATAGACATTCTTATTTTACACCCAAAATTGTAAAAAAGAAAGAAAAAAGTAATAGCTTTTTTGAAACAGCTCATGTTGGTATTTTTGCTTTCTCCAAAAGTACAATTTAAAGGCCAAATATAATTTAATGATATAATGTGAATAGCAAACTCATTATATATGTTATTAAAACAGGAAAAAGAAAATTTTCTTGGGCAGGCTGTATGCAGGAGGGCCAAATTTAACTGCAAAGTAAGAAATGCAAAGTAAGTTCCGTGTTGTACCTTTTGATTTGAAAACTCTAAAAGGTGCCTTTTTAAAGTAAGTATTTTTGGAGGAGAGATTCCTCAACATGGGTCATGCTCACTGTCATTAGCAGTCCTATCAGTTGCAAGAGCAAGCACTTCTTTGTGAACAGCTGCTGATTATGCAGATGCTGCCTCTTTTACACAGGTTCTGTCATGAAGTAAAACATATATGCTCATGGGATGGTTTTTGCCTGGATTTAGGTTGCTTCATCTTTGGTAAAAAACGTAGTTGCAAAGACTGTGCCCGAAGCCTTGCCTAGCGTTTGAGAGGTAGCACCTGACAGGCCATAAAGGCCTGTTCATGTACTTGGCATGTGCAAAAATAAACTGCGTCATACAATAGCCTATTACAAATAGCCAGCTAACTGTTTTTCGGTTCTAGTCTGGTTCCAGAGTCAAATGGGAAAGCTGGTGTTTGGTGCACGCGCAAGTGTACAAAATAGTTCCTGTCTGAAGTTGTCCTCCTTCCATCCAGGTCTAGTTGCCTTTAGAAGATCACAGCTGGGGTTGTGGAGCTGCTGCTGTCCCTTTCTGGGCAGAGCTTTGACTCTCACTGTAGCTGATGACATTCCCAAAAGCAGGTGTAAAGGTATTTGGCCAGAGGTAAATTCTACAAAGTACAGATGTCGTCTGCTTCCCCAGTTAAAAAGGATACCCTACCATTTTCAGCGTGAAGTAGAGCAAAACTCTGATACAAGGGAGAGACAGCGAACCAGGCGGCCACCTGGAATGAACTTGATTTACTTGCATTTTAAAATGAACTGGATTGGATTAATCAGTTGGTCTACTGTCAAAATTTCATATATTTTAATACACAGACAAAAAGGTATCGAAAGTCATCATTTCAAAGTGCAGACAGAAAACATTATACAATGTATTTTTCCCAGATTAAAGAATGAATCAATAGAATCAAAAAGAGATAATCCGCAGTTTAATTTTATTACTTTTAAAGCATGTACAATACAGCCAAAGATGTACAGTTTGTAGCAGAGATGGGTACACAGTTCTTTAAAATGAATGAAATAAATCTGGTAAAATTAATTTAATATGCAATCTGACAATATATTTTAAACCGAGGCATGTGACACTATGTATCACATGGCGCATTCATGATTCAGATTCAGACAAATCTTATAGGTCTCATTTTCAGCCTAAAGGCTCTTGTCTGCTTGATCATTGTGTGAATGAAATGGGAAGTTTAACCTGTGTTGTGCCACATCCAGATCAGAGTGACTTTTAAGATGACGAGGTTTGCATTACTCTCCATCGTCTTACCAGGGCAGTGATCATTGCAGCTTTCTTACAATGAAGAGAGTGACCTGTCCCTTTGTGGGGTAAATGATGTTTATCAACCTCGTGAAAATCGGAGAGGGAGCACAACGGGATATTCCTGCAGCACATTTACACCCATCCTAAGTATCGGACCTCTGTGTTTGAGGAAGGGGGAGTTTGTAAATAATTTTTTGTAAATAAACATTTTGTACTAAGAAAATGCCCCAGCTCGGGGCTGCATCAGGTTCTCCTTAAGTGAGAAGTGGCTCTGGAGGGCCCCTGGGTCTGGTCCTGCTAAGAAAAGCATCTGTGATACTAAAATTTCAGTTATTAGTAGTTTGATTCTCTATTAGGTCTAATCAAAAGTGCGTTCTGTTGAGTTGGTCCTGCTGCAGCCTTGCTAAGAAACACTGCTCTGAAAAGGGGTGGATGGCCATGCTGCAGAAATGCGTGTGCCTGGCCTAGGGCAGAGGCTGGAACAGTGGCAGTGCGAATACAGATGGTGTTTCTTAGAAAAGGCTACAAAATTCTGTAAGACAGGAGAATTCTCATTAGAAAAAGACGGTGGTGCTTGCAATTCAAAATGTAACTACATGCTTTCAGGGTGAAAGAAAATCCAGGAGACCAACGAGCTTGGGGAAAGCAAGCTCAGGGGATGTGCTTTAGCAGGGAAAAACTGATTTCGGTTTCTAGTGATTACAGCTACAGCTTGATGGATTATTGGTAATAAATTCGTCAAGTTCAATTTGAAAACTAATTAGAACAGTTGTTTCCCCTGCATATACAGACTAGTAATTTCCTTTTAAATCTCAGACTGAATAAATTTTGTCATGAGCTTATACTCAGTTTTTCTCTTGCCAGCATGACCAGTCCTTTGCTTTGATGTCCTTTGCCCTTCCCTAGTGTCTGTGTGTGCAAGTGTCTCTCTGGTCCCATATATTATTTGTACATCCAGTCTAGCTTCTACCTTCCTCATCTGGCAGAATTTTCTTTGTCATAAACATGTGTGCACATACCCTAATTCACAAAAAAAAATCATTATAATTATTTAATGTGCTCTTATTACTTAAAAATAAACCCTTCTTTTTCCCATTTAACCCAATTTAATCTTTCTGAAATTATACTGCCCAGTGCTGGGAACTCAGGCTAAAAGCCTCTCCTTTCATGAAGCAATATAAAATGCTGATCTTTCAACATATTCCTTCTGCCCAACTCGATCAAAGCAGAACACATTAGAGGTGGAGATGACATTTAACTTCCATTCACCAGAACTGGGTAACGTACAACCAGGAAACCATATGACAGTTATCATATTTCTCTAATTTTGTTGGAAAGTTCCCTTTAACCCATATTAACATCTTACACTAATTGAGAAGGAGGTAATAAATTACTGCATGGATCGTTCAAAGTCTGATGATGCAGTGACATGCAAACGTTTTCTCTGAAGAGTCATTAACTGATTATTTAGTCTTTGCCAGAGCCTGAAATTCTGTATTTCTTTCTAGGCATTTTAGGAAGACTTAAGTGAAAGATGTGATGGTCATATCGTAGAGATATGGTGCCAGAAAATTAACAGTGAATGTATAATCAATATTTCTAGTATCTATTGATTTATGCCAGTAATTACTTGTGAACCCATAATGCTGACTGTTGTCAAAATAGCTTGCTCTTTATGGTATAAAACACTAGTTGTGCCACGGGATTCCTTATTTATCTCAATAAATTAAGTATAATAGTGATAACTCTAAGCAAGTCTTTATATAATATGGCACCTTTGACACTGGCCAGAGAGTAATTCATTCAGAAGGTTTCTAGGCATGAATTAGTAAAGAAATAAGTAATTCCACTCAGAGTCAGACAGCAAAACCCTTGGGTTGAGTCAGCCTGGGCAATGCTCATGTAGAATATAGTTGAAATATAACAAGTCAGCTTTCCTGAAAACTTGCACAGATTCTGTTCTGGTTTGATACTTGTGTTTGGTTTTTTTGGTGGTTTGTTTTTTTTTTTTTAAACTAAGAAGCAACAGTCTAAGTTGTATTGCTGGGAAACTCTCGTTACACAATGAATTACAGCTTATGGAAATTGAAATACAGCACTGAATTTCTCTCGGTTAGTAGTTCATAACTGATTCTGGGGAAAAAAGAGGCCTGCACATTTACCAGTTAATTGCAGTGCTGTCCCTGATGGTGTGTATTGAGCAGTCCTGAAAAGAAGAGCTTTAACTTGCTAACTACATAATGCTTTTGCAAGGTGTAAGGTGTTCCAAATTTCATCAAAATTCACAGGGAGCTGCACAGGACTGGGGTCATGGATTTTCAGTGGCTTAAGTGCATACTCAGCTTTTTTCAAAAACAAACCTACAGAAACTGTGGCTGTGTATCCTGGTAATTGAGGAGCAATACTGAGGAACAGTAGTTGGTACAATCACAATTCAGTTCAGTCCATCTTACAGTATTTACAGAGTGGCCTCACCTTTATACCTGACTTGGTTGTAATGATGTTAATTATCACAGTGGTAATTCATGTCTTGAACAACTTGACTGTTTGAGTGTTCACCTTTTGCCTAAGTGTGTTCTTGTTTTGTTTGTGATAAACACCCTCCTTCGCTGGCTCCTTATATTTGTATTAAAATTGCCAAGATTTGAAGGGAAAAGAAATCATAAACCCCCCCCCTTTTTTTTTAAACTGAAAAGAACACTAAAAAAATAGGCTCTGATTAATTTAGACATGATGACAAAGGCCATATGTTAGTGCTGTCAGCACAGCATTACACTAGAGCGTAAAATGCTTAATGGAAGTTGTTAAAATTTATTTGTCTACTATTATTTAATATAGGTGAAAGATTTTTGCTGATCCATACTGCTTTAAGATTAATAGTTCATATTAGGAGTGTAGTTTGCAGAGTTGAAACTAAATATAAGTGTATGAAAGGTCATTTACCACAAAAGTCACGAAAGATATAAAAAACATTTTTATAGCAAAAATCTTCTGGATAAAAAAATGCTTGTCCCTTACGTGTTTCCCTCATTTTTCTGCATTAACAAATGCTAAAATGATTTGGGTGTCTATTATCTATGCTTAATATTCCATTGTATCTTAATGGTCATCACATAACTTGGATAAGTAACAATAATACTGTGAGACACGCTAAATCTATTGAATTAAAAGTTCAAGTGTAAAGCTATGGTGCATTAGAACAGTAGAAGTCTTGCAGACATTCCTCTGGTTTCTATTACATCTCTTTAATAATTTCATGGAAGAATAAAACATCTGAAATGAAAATCTAAAATGTCTAAAAAGAAACTGTGGATAGATTATGAGTAGTCTACCTTACTGGAAATCAAAAGGAATACTACAGAAATTAAAAGTTCTCATAATGAGTAGGACAACTGAAGACAAAGAAAATGTAAGAGCAAATTAGAGAATAATAGAGATGGATAAAAACTATGTGCTGAATAGGAATGTTGGATACTCAAATTTAAGAGAAATTATAGTCTTTTTTGTCGATGTCTTACCTATGAACATCTGAAGTTTTTAGTAAGTTGTTTTACAGATTAAATGGCAATAGTATATGTTGTATGGCACAACAGGATGAACAAACTTTGGAACCCAAATGAGATCATGAAGAAGAGAAAATTTGGGAATGGAGGAGCAACAAAACAAATTTCTGCTGTTCCCATGTAAAATCCTAAACCTGCCACTTTGACTTGACTGCGGCAGAAAGCAGTCCTCCTTTGTGGTGCCAAGGTCTAGGTGCCAAACTGAGCCTTAGATTGTGGGAACACGTCTTCTGGGGCCATGCTGATAGTAAGGGAGAGGTAGCTAAAAATTAAGCCTAAGTAGAACAGCAATTTATAGGCTGTTGGAAACCACAGTGAAGGATTCACCTATCATGTGACTACATCAGGAACACTAAAGAATAACAGCTGCTGGCAGCAGGTCTACATATCTCTAAGTTTTACTGGTTTTATGCTTCAAGAAATAAAACTGCAAGAAGTTTATAAAGATAGCATTAATACAAATTCTTATGTTTACCTAATGTGGAATAGACAGATACATTAGGAATTGAACTGTCCTATACAGGATACCATTGTAACTCATTTTATCTCTAATTCTTATGAAGTTAAGGTATAATTCTTTTTCTTTGGTTATATTATTTTGAACGCATAATTTTGCATTCTGACATGAGAAAAGAAAATCACAGGATATACCTTTCTTTTAAGTCTCTCAGCTTCTGATTTGTAATTCAAGAATATATTTACCTAACTTTTCTCTATGATATGTTGGAACCTTGGATTTTGATTGATGTTCCTTTGCAATAGTTAGTATGATCAGAAATTAAGAGAATGTCCTAGAAAAATTGTACAAGTGCCTGACAAGAACAGGTGGATAAAAGAAGCAAGCAGTGAGTTCAGTGTATAATCATTCAATAAAATTTATTGAACTAGGCAGAAGAGCTCCAAGTAACTCCTCCTTCTCCAAAACTGTTCAATTATGCTAACAAAGCTTTTGTGGCTGGAATGTCAATCAAATAGTCAGTCTCTTGAGGCTTGCCTGATAGCAAGTGAAAGGATTTCTTTTCTTCCCTCTTTGCTACAAAATTAGGATAGGTGCAGGGTAGGAAGTAATTAACTATAATATGACCCCTAGCACCAGAGAAGAGTAATGCAAAACAATATTTGGGAGGAGTTTTAAGTTTGTGGGAGGACCAGACAAAAAAAGTAGAGGGTCTTCAGCTCATTGCCGTACAACACTACATACCTACTTGGAGTTGTAGGGGCTCGGTTCTTCCAAGCTGAAGAGGCAGGGCACTACTGGGGAGTTCACTTCTTCACCCACCTCCAGTCCCCTCTCCAGAGACTGTGGGAGCCATACAGTGTTTCTGCCTGTATGGTGTGGGGGTCTCCTCAAGCAGCTTTTGAGCAGCTTCACTTCCTTCCCACACAAAACAACTGGTGGCTGAGCAGCATTTCTGACTCGTTTGGGATTTCAACTGACACATAATTCATAGGTGGGGTCTCCAGTGGATTTAACAGGAGGTTTCACTCTTTCTGCTGCTACGACTATTATGTAAGGAAGAATCTTCTTCAAAAAGAAAAGTATTTTTTTTTATGAAGAACTTAATACCCTGATCTCTCAGCATGACACATAAAGTCCCAGTTGTCTATGGAGAGATTGAGATGGCATCTCTCAAGAAGAGTTTGAATTCCCACCTGGTCAAGAAGAAGTAAGCAAGAAATTTAATACTCACCTGTCTGCCTGTACACCAAAGTTTCCATTCAGTCTGGAGATGAGGAGTTGCTAGGGATGTGTTTATATTTTGAAGTGATATGGCAGATTTTTCCCTGCCTGGTGACCATCTAATATACCTCTGTGTTTCGAAAGACCATGGGCTACACTTCAATGATTTTTTTTTGATCTTGAAGAAAAGCCCCCGTGACAGCTGTTCAGTTGTATTTTCTTTTGTTGTGATTCCTGGAAGTTAGCATCTCTAGCATTAGCAACTACTTTGAAGGTTTCTTCCAACATAAGTAATTTCTGACTGTTGAATATTTCTGAAATATATATACCTTCGAGGTTTTACACCTCTGTTTTATCACCTCAGGTACAGCAAGTCCGGGGGCAATCTCTAAAAAGTATAAAACCATTTTCAGTATATGTGAAATCTGCTGGGTTAAGAGAACTGAAAACAGAAAATACCGAATAAGAAGGTTTTGTTGACAACCTAGACTGGGCTGTGGAAGGATTAAATCTTGTAGGGAAGGAAAGTTGATATTAGGACAAAGTGCTAATAGCTATAATTGTTATGATGAGTGTAGAGTGAAGTACATAGCCAGCTGAACAGCTCCTGTAGATAAGCTGCTGTTACTAAGGCTGAAGGACAGGTCAAATCTTACCTTTCCCAGTGCAGTAAAGATGTCTAGCTATGGCCTTACACTCCGTCACAGGACTCCTAGCAAATGAGTGCAATGCAGCATGCCTGTAGTGTTTTTCTGAACTGAAACTGCAAAGCTGTAATTAGCATTGCTGTTGACTTTGTCGAAGGTGTTAGCTAACTTGACAGTTTGACCTTTCTCTTCGGATGACATACACTTGGGAATATGCACTAGAAGTTAGCTTGACTTGACTTTTTGTTCTTTATTTGGTGCTATTGCTGCTGCCTTTTGGCTTTTGTGAGGGAAATTGCCCTTTTCTTGCATTCTCAGCTCTAGCTGTAAAGTAGACGGCAATGAACAGACTTCAGCCCTGAAAACCTAATATGTAAGATCTGCTTGCCAGCAGTTTGCTGGCTGCTATTAAGCACAAAATCGGTGTCTTAGAGTATGATCAAGTTTTCACCTTAGCTTTATAAATATTCATTATCTTACATTTTCACTAATTGCTCTAGAGCAAGAGAAAATGTTAATTTTTAATCAATAATACAGCATCCTTGAGAATATTTTACAGATTAGGAGTTCATTTAAGTCCCAGCATATGTTGTTAATGTTGGGTGTTACATGCTAATTAGTTTGGATGTTTTTAATCAGGAGTGGCAGTGGAAATGCAAGCTATGGAACTGGCATTGAGCAGAAATTTTCTGAGCAGAGGTCAAGTAAGAGCTCCCGTATAGAAGAAGCAGGATGTAGTTACTTGCTGTTTGAGTTTCCTCTATGAAATCAGTTGATAAGGAAATTATCTCATTTTCCTAACATAGGTTAACCAGCTGTATCTGTAAAGCTCCAGAATTTCATCTGATTAGTAATTTCACCATTTTAAGGCACCATGATTATAAATTGATGGGTTTTTTGAAGGTTAAGTATTTTAAAGCACACAGATTTATTCATGCAGACTATCAATTACTTTGATACCCTTTGAATTAGCATTAAAGTTAAGGGTCTTTGAACTGAAAGGATTTCATTAATTGCAGGCAAAAGATATGGAGTCCATAATTCCTTTAGATGTAACTGTCATGAATTTTGAAATGTGGCAGGAAGAGCCATTAGCAGAGTGCCATTCACATTGGCTCATCGGAAAGGGAGTTTGATGTGATTGCCTCAAGCAGAGTACAGAAGGTCAGCATGGGCCAATACCCTCAGCTAACAGAACTGTAGAAAGTTCACAGAGCTGCATGACAGCTAGCTCCAGTAATCCTGACTCCTCTGTCTACATGAGTTGTTTCTCTGGGAGAAACCCATTGTCAACTGCTCAAGGCTCTTGCCGTTTAAATTCTTAAAGGGATTTTATTTTTTATTAGGTGACATTTCTATAATATTCTACATGACTTAACATTATTTTTAGGGGTAGTAGTAAGGTTCAGTTAGAGATTAAGGATTGAGATGATGACCTGCTCCCTATTTCTGCATGTTTCACTTCCAATTTTTCTCTCTGTTTAATGTTCTCCTACTATAGCTCTTGTGTAATTCCACATACTATTAAATCCAAAAAGAAAATCTTGAATCTTTGCAGACTGAAACGATATGTGACAGGTCAGGAAGGGACATTTCTCCACTTCATTGAGCAGAGCTCGGGCACAAAAAAGATGGATGTGTGAGAGAGAGAGCACCAACCACCAATTCTCACTTCTTTTGTACTTTAGCTTACTCTGTTGGTGCAGAACCAGGAGAGGAGGAACACTTGAATGACTGTAGGCATTTACCCTTCTGCCCCCTGCACCATTAACATGGATGGGCACAATTCTGAGAGTGAATGAGATGAGATTTGTCCAATATAAGAAATTTAAAATTATGTTGGTAGGAAGGAGAATATTCCAGCAAACTTTTGCTATTCATCTTATCCATCATCAAAGTATGAAATCAGGAGCTGTTTTAGCTCCTTCACTAGATTTCAATTACAAAAGCTTAAATCTTAACCAGTTCTGTGGTGGACAACAAATGGTTTACTCTTAATATGGCTGTTGAAATTACATATGTGATTTCATGACTCCTGGTTGGCTCTCAGAAATCATTATGAGGAGTATCTGCCTCAGTCTTCCGTACTTCTTAATCCTTCTATCACCCCATTGTCCCATGTTAATGTGAAAGTGAATATTCCCCAAAATGAGATGTTGAGACACTAAATTGATCCAAGTGGCCTGGCTTTCTGGCTGACACACATTATCCATGACTTCATGCCTACAGAGAAGTAAAGGGGGGAGATTTATTTTTCTGAACCTCAGTTATTTCTGTTACTTCTCCAAAACAGATGCAGTTTCATAACATGACACTTACTGGTCTCAATCTCTACAGAAAGGTTATTTGAGACTGGGATTGACTGGACAAACCAGTTGATTCATAAACCTTTTAAATTACTAAATTGTTAAGTCTGGAAGGACAGGAGAAAGAATGAGAAGACCTGGATCTGACTGAGTGATAGCAAAAATTGGTCTCACGTAAACATTACAGTGCAGAACAAGGTTCATTTTTTTTGCTTGAGGAGGGAGAGGCTTTCTGTGGTGGTTTTTACTGTAGTCATTAATTATGTGTTTATACAACTGTCTTTTAGGAAGTATGTGAGATGCACTTGGTTCTGGTGGCATGAAAGATCATGCTTAGCCTCTGGGGCTGTGAAAAGGTTCAGCTGATAGTTAAAATAAAAGGTAGGTCACTTACTGCTAGTCATATTTTAAATCTGGTGATACTTTTGGGGAACTACTCTCCATGCTATTACAAGCAAAGCCACTTTTTCCCCTCATAACTGGCATTTCAGGTTGTAGCTATATTTTCTCTCATAATCAAGTGTTGAGCTTTTATGTCTCCTGTCACAATGACAAAGTGTTAACAATTTCATTCAGCCAGTCAGTCACTCAAAATAAAATTTCACACAATCTATATTGTTTATGCGTCTTGTCCTACTATCTTTCAGTGATACTTTTGGTCTCTAATGGTCAGTGACTCTTGACCAAAGTTTAAGTCCAAAAGGTTATTTGGGACTTTTCTTCTTTATTATTTAATTCAGTATATTAGGTCTGCTTTACTTCAGTCAGATTCGTAAGTTTTGGTGCTGTGTATACTCTCAGATTCAAGCCTGCCATGCAAGTTGCAGCCCTACCAGTCACCTTTGAATCAAAACAGCAGTCAGAAATGTTAGAGCTTGGAAAAAGCGTGCGGTCACAAATATCTGTATTTAAACTAACAGCTTCCCAGATCTTCCATGTACCTCCTGTTCTGTTCTCCCCTGGCATATGAGCTACATAATTTTGACTCAGCTGTAAGCACATGCAGTTTTCCTGATAGTAAACACCATGGTTTAAAAAAGTGGTAACTGGTTGCACTACTGCCAAACAATGGAGCTGTGTTA
>Ga0065711_1001034_pt1 | contig 49727 bp, 22 predicted proteins | sample Hoacrofraction12_FD_59098 | JGI IMG/M metagenome (GOLD analysis project Ga0065711, IMG submission 59098) | Hoatzin crop microbial communities from Cojedes, Venezuela - Epithelial fraction 12 v2 (version 2) | ecosystem: Host-associated > Birds > Digestive system > Esophagus > Crop | place... | reverse complement strand
AGGACAAGGGGGGACACAGGAAATCTGCTTTTTCTGGAGCATGGCTCTTTCTTAAAAAGTTTTCTTAAAACATTTCTTTTAGATAATGAACTTTCCCCTTCTCCTTTCAAGAATATTCTGGACAAGAAACTCCAATATTTTTGTGCTCAAGACAACATTTATAAAAAAAGGAATTTTGACCAGCTGTACATACAAGTATAGCTCTGTTCCCAAGAGGTCAAGCGTGATAAGCATCTTACAGTGATTTTCAGCCAGTGCACAGCCTGTATCTTTCAGCACAATCAAGCAAGCAAAACTCATGTTTTTTATCAATATGATTTGGCTGAACATTCCTGGAGCAATGCTGTAAAAATGTGCCCACATCCTCAGGAGCCTGGGTTTTAACATAATTTGATTTCTGAGAAGGTATGACAGACTGGTGTAAACTGCACCACTGTTCTTGCTGAGGCATTTCTGCAAAGTAGCTTTTCTCATGTATTCTGACTTCACCCTGAATTATTCTTCAGGAAGGGGCCTTCTTCAGAGATGCTGAGAATCCTCAGTTCCTCTGAAAGTTAGTGAGCATTTTGCACATTGCTACAGGATGCTATCATTTTGAGTGCTGCTTCAAACCATACCTACCTCAGCTGATTGTGTTTTCTGCTCTAATTTGGGATTCGGCCAGAGCACAACATTCACATCAGTCTTATCTCGACATCAACAGTTACTGATGTTTCTGCATCATTCCACTTTTACCAGCTGGCCTACTGTATTATAACATGTCACAAGGGACTGTATCTGTTACATGAGGTTATACTATGTCTGTGAGCATAATGTAAAACTGAGGTGGGGAGAATAGGGTTTTCTCACAACTGTGGGTAAGCAAAATGGCAGCTTTACAAGAATGGGTGCTAAACAGTAAATTAGAAACCTACAGACCTCCTCATTTATGAATTACTATTGTGTGAATGAGTTATGTCACCACAAACACATACCAAGCAAATATGCAGTTAAAATGCTTGTGCAAGTCAAGAACTCTCTTCACTTATCTACCCAGAGGCATTCTGGAAGCTTAGGCTTAATGTCTGAAGTAGAAAAAAAAAAAGAATCCTTAAAAGCACTTCAAATAATGTATCGTGTAAACTACAGTGAAAAGAAGTCCACTTTTAAATGAGAGTACCCTGATGGGGTGGGGGAAAAAGTGCTCAACTTCTGTATTGACTTCATATCACTGAAAAAGATGTCAAATTCTCTAGGTAGATGAATCCTGAGCGAGGATAAAATGACTATGCCAAACTGTTTCTCTTAAACCATATGGTGGCATATGACAAAAGAAAGACTTCAACAAATATGAATTAATTGATATCATCTGGGAATTTGATCCAAAAATCACTGTTTTTGTTCTATTTTACAAATCATGAAGCTGTATTCACATTTTCTGAAGGTGTATTTCATGCAGTAATACTTTTATGCCCATGGTTATTATGAAACAGTATACATTTGGTGAGAGAAACCAACACCTGCATCTTCTATGTCCACGGGTGCAGAAGAAAGTGGTACAACACATAGGACTGTACTGTGGCATTTAGTCTGCTACTATTCAACTACTCCTGTAAAGAGAGCTTTTGAGAAACTAAAACAATATTATTGTCAACAAACAATACTGCTCAAAGAATCAGTGCTATATATAAACTCCTAAGAATGTTTTCATCAGGTTGGGAAGCCAAGTCTTTGTGAGGTTGACAAGAAGTTTTAGTCACTGAACAAGTGTCCATTCTGTACTGCATTCCCCAAGGGTTAGAAAAATGGCAGAAGGCTACAGAGTTTATGGCAGATCAGCATTTTTTCATATGCAGGACTAGAAAAATGAAAATATATCTTTGTTTTATATGGATATTATTTAGCCCTCAGACTACTGAGCTATTCTTCAAATGCCTATCACTAACAAAGACTTCACATTTACAAGAGCATCGGGCAAATTCCTCAGGCATTAGAAGCATGGTTGCTTAAAAAAGCCTGCATTTAGTAATTAAAACAGTGCAACTAATCCACAACTTGAAATATTTTGGAAGCATATCAGAGTGAATAATGCAGCTGTCAAGTAAAGGAGAGCTGTTCTTATAAAGAATCACTTCACAATATGAGCATCTCCAGATCCCCTCCAGCTACAATGCACTTTTGCATCGTTGGGGATTTTTAATATTTCTTAATAGCCAATATAAATCACAAAATTTCATAACAGTGCAAGATTTCCTAGGGCTGGTTTCACACTTAGAGAGCAGCAATTTGTTGTATTATCCAGCTAATGCTTACATGCAAGTGGTTTTGATTCAAGCAATGTAATGATGAAGGGTTTTATATGTTGCTGGTCATCCTTTTGTAAGAGCTTTGCCATTCCGTATACTAAGTGGCTTAAAACTTTAGATTATGCAATTAGTCATGACAGACATCAGGAGGACTGTGGAACCCCCAAATTCAAATGAAACAAGCCTCAAGGAACCAAATACTGAACTAAATTGTGGGAAGGCCCCTTTCCTTTTCTGTCATCCTCCTGATGGACATGATCTGCTTTCCTCGCATCTGTACTGCTTTATCATAACATGCAAGACTCACAGAACATTTGTGGCAGCCTCAGTAAGAGCACCTGCTATTTTTCAAGCCTGAACAAGGTCAAGGTATTTTCTTCTGTAGATTTCAGTCAAGAAAGTAATAAAGGAATGTTATTCATAACATTTTTTCCCAAAATTTGTGTTACTTCAGGCAATAAATATGTTCATCTCTCTCAATTATGTTCCTTTCTATAAATTATGGAGGAAATAAGGTCTTGTTTGCTGCAGAGGAAAATAAAGAGGATACTTATTCTGTGTCAGGTATTTTGGAAACCATGACTAGGGCCACAATCACAAGAAAAGCCACATTATTTGTGTCTACCGTCAACTATAGCTGTCTTCATCCTCATTCACTCACTTTTCACCACGGGAAGCCAGACTTCCCATATTGGAGGTTTTGAAACCTGAGGAGCAGCTATCACTCCCAACTGCAACCAAAGGGGAATCACAACAAAGGGAGTTCCTGGGTGTGACATTGCTCAGCAGCACCCTACCAAGCTACCAACAAGTTAGATCAGTCTTCACAGACCTCAGTCACAAGCCGAAAAAGACAAGAGGGTCTTAATGCTCACATGGAATTCACTCCAAGAGATAAATAACACGTAACTAGGTAGCTCTTCTAGGCCTGGCTGGGAGAAGAACAAATTACTCAGCTGTGAATGGGAAAAAGGTTACAATGCATTTTTGGGAGGATTTTGCTTTCAATATCTTTAGGCATTAAGACTGAAGAAAGGAAAATATGGGAGATTTCATTTCTGTTAGCTCTGTACTATGCCTATTTATGTAATATACTACAAATGGCAGGTAGTATTTGCTGTCACCTTCCTATTTAAACTAATTGCACTGAAACTGATCCATGTAAATGACACAGCCTCTTAAGAAAGTGTGCATTACTGCATACCATTACCTCCTACAAAAACATCTCTGCTTATATTCTCAAATCGCACAAGTATACAAATCCACATAATCAAACTGGATCACACTAAGATGATTATTTCTGCATTGATTAAAAGGCACTAATAAATCCCTCCAATATTCCTACAACCCTCCAAGAGGTGAACACAATTTCTCTGAAAATTTTTGCCTGCACTCCCAGTTGTCGTCTTGGTGCTCAAGATTGCAAAACTGGAAATCTAAAATACTGAGCTGATGGGATATGGAACTATAACAGTGTTTATTTTGAAAGGAATAACACAGATTAATCACCAGACTCTTAGTTGCTATTAAATTTAACCTGGGGTTTTAAGAATAATAAAAAAATTAATAACCTTTTTGTTGAGATTAATTTTAGACCATTCAAAGCTTTGTCTCTGCTACAGTATCACAAGAGAAGCACAAATTGCATTGCAATATGTCAGTAGAAAGGTAAGCATGGAAGGTCCTAGCTAGTATCAGACACTGGAAAATCTGAATTGGTATTTATAACTGCAGTAGATGATTGTTGATCTTGGATATTACAGAGTACAAAGTGAGCATTTCCTTCCTCAGCATATAGTAAATTGTGCCTGTGCATGTTTCTGCATATATTATGCTGATGACATTAAATAAAAATCCCTGTTTCAGAAGAAAAGTATGAATACACAGACACAGCTGAGAAATAATCTCAAGAAGTTGGTGGTTGTGGGTCACCTTAACATGTGTACATTCTCTCACAGCCAAACAAACCGCATCATGTGCGTGGTTTCCCTTCACACCAACCTCCACAGTTCCTTTTCCTCAAAAGGGGTGGCATGGGAAAAGGCTCTGTTGGCTTTCACCGAAGTAAGAATTGCTTATCTGCAGGCTGGATGGGGTCAGAGGCTGACTCTTTGTCCTCAGTGACTTGATTCAGGTCTTGGCTATTACACAGTGCTTATATTCTCTCTCTTGTCTTTTCATTATATTTGTTTCTGAAGCTGAGAATGAATCCTTCACATATATGAAGTCACAGCAAGCTTTGCTTTTGGCTTTAGAGGGAGCACTATCCTGCGTGAGCACACTGTGAGCTCTATCTCCCTTTAACTTGCAACAAATCAACACATTTTTTGCAGCTCTATAGAAAGTACTGTAATCTTAAAACAGATGCGTGTTGTAGATAAGCACGGAATGCCATACTCTGTGCTGATTCTAATCAAACCATGCTATCTCTGAGAACTGCTAAAAAGCCTTTGGTCTTCACCAGCCAGCAGCAGTGTAAGGGATACTCTGTTGCTAGCTTGGAAAACTGTCAGCCATTTGTTTCCTAGAGCCAATATTACCTGCAGTTCTCATAAAACAGAGTTCGCAATGCGCAAGAAGGAGGAATGGAAAACAGAGACTTCTCCAAACATTTCCACTGTGTGCTCATTTTAATCCCTGGGAACCATCAAATAAAGAGAGGATTTTATTTTTCACTCTGGTTCCCAGCTTGCCTTTTTTTTAAAAAAAAAAAATCAAAAGAGTCACTACCTCCTCACACTGTGTTCAAATCTAGTGACAGCTTTCAATACATTATTTTAATTAGGCTTCCAAATTTGTTCAAAAGCTGTCCAGGTCACAGGGAGAATTAAAACCAAACACTGGTAATGTATTTCTGCATTACTTCTACAGGCAGCTATATTTGACTTGTATCCAGAAGCAAAGCTAGCAGGATCCACATGACTGGAAAGGGCATCAGTGAAGTTTGACATTGTTTAAGCTTCTGGAAGCTCTGCTCTGAACTCTGCAGTGCCTCTGTCACTTTGGGATTTGTATGAGAGATACAGGCTTCATAACTCTTGAACAACACACAGGTATTGGAAATTAAAAGCTCACCACTAAATTGCATAAATTATTTATACAATGATAACAGTTCTGTTTCCAATACACAGAACAGATTCCTCATTCATATATACTCCTGGAGACTGTACACTAATAACGCCCCATCTACTATTTTCGTGATTATCTGTAATTTATCCCTCATTCTAAAATTTGCTCCCTACTTCTCCTCACTCCCCAAGTCAAGTGTCAAAGCAAGGGCTAAGATCTAATTTCCTATAATCTTGTGTTTATGTAGAAAAGATACTTGTATAATTATTACAATATTCTGTGCCTTGCAGGAACTCAAAGACAGGCAGTTTTTCAGCATTTATGAGAAGACATAAAATCCACGTTCCTTCCTCAGTTTTTGCCATCTCATGGCAAAAACACAACAAAAAAGCAAGATACATCATGATTCATTTGATATATCAGTCAGAGCTAAACACACAGCACCAGAGTTTATTAGCGATTAGTTCCCAGCAACCCATCCTGACATTCTAATTTTAGCTCATCAGCAGCTCAGGAACAGAGAAGAGCCAGCCAACAATACAAACACACACTTTGATCCTTTCCTGGATTTTCTGTGGAAGTACAAGTGCAATGGTTTTTTCAAATTTATTGACTTCTTACTTTTAAAAAATAACAGTTACTACAACGCAGATAAAGAATTTGGGGAGGCTACTATCATCCATGGGAGCAAGCCAACTAAGTTTGTGGAACTTAAACATAAATCTTCAAACTTTCAAGTGTTCGATGGCATGTGAGTTTAATCTTAACTCTGAATTCTCTGGGCTTTAAAAATCCATGTATGAATACCTTTCTGCTAACTACAACATTCTTGTAGGAGTCTCATGTTGTAATTTACTACTGTTCAAACTGAAGCCAAAAGGCTTTCACTTAAAAGCTGGTTTGTTAAAGCGTATACTATTTCTGGTACCTTGTGCTTTAGTGCTTTTCTCTCCTTTTGTGCACACCGAAAAAATTTACACAGCAGTGACTATCGATACCTTTAATGCCAGTGATGCTGCGGGCAGAGAAATGAGTTCTTCCTCCTGCTCCCCCAGGCAGTTCTGTAGGGTGGTGGTTCCGACGCGCAGTGACCTTGCACCAGCTGCTGCAAAGTTTCTGTGGACCAGTTAACAGAGGCCTTCACTGCACAGAACTCTCAAATGAGATCTTTTCATAAGTGCTACAATAAACTTCTGACAATGACTACCCCAACTAAGCTATTATAACGCCAAATACCGCATGAAGTCCTATAAATGGTAGAAAAGTAGCATACTATGTTTCAGACACTGGCTAGGGGTTCTGAGATGAGACTGAAGGGCAATCATTTGCCTTTTTTGCTCTCTCCATTTCTCATATGCTATTGACCTAAATACAGAAGCAACTGAACACACAACCGCACTCCACTGGAAACTGGATCCATGAATTTTTTTTTTTCCTGTTTACAATCAGTCTGTGTATCATGAACCAGCAAACAAGTTGTACTACATATGTTAATCACCGTAAAAATAATTTTGTTATTCAAGTTGCTGTGATAAACCTGTGTGTAGTCAGGGGAAAACTCATACCTTTAGGAGACACCTGAAAATTTCTTTTTCATGTTTTCAAGCCTGCAAAGTAAGTGGTGAATGCTTGCATTTCAAACTATATACAGACACACTCTGTACAGTCTTTTCTGTGGTAGACTGTGAAAGAGTAACCACAACATTCAACTTAAAAAAAGGAGAAATATTTCAAAATGTATTCAGCCTCATCTTTCCATTACAGTGAAGCATTCCTGCATCGACTTATTTGTCTGCATGATTTCTCATTTCCTACAGTGGTATTTCCTTTTGCGATGAAATAATATTGCTATTATTTTCTCACTGTAAACTAGAGATCCATTTTACACATAGCCCATAGAAACAATTCTGGTCTTTGTGTTGCTTTGTTAATGAACACTCAGGATCACCAAGTTCACCCAAATAATTCTCTGCATTTCTGTAATATTATCTACAAAGTAGTCTTTGTGAAGAACTTGGAAACATCTTTTTTTTGTGAATGATGAATTTAGCAAAGAAAAACAACGATAAGGCATTGGAAAGTATTCTGCTAGTTACAAAGTTTGGCAAATACATTTGATTAAGAACTTGTAAAAGTGTCAAAAATATTTAAAAGTTTGATTTAAAACATTTAGTTAAAAATTAGAGAAAAAAGCAGAGTAGAAGGACTAAAAAGGGATTAAGCAGCATTAAAAACACGTAAAGACTTGAAGACCTACCCTGTAAGCATGAGAAATACTAATGTTAGAATGCATCCTGAGGAAAAGTCCATAAAAGGAAGTAGTAGTCAAAGGATGTTAAATACAATTGTGAAGTGTAAAATAAATACCATTATTACACATCACAAATTGTGTAAATAAATTGTGATTTTTTTTAAAGTGAAAATTTATATCTGACAACTCTTCACTGTGAAGAAATAGGTGGCGCAATTAGTTTTGCTGCATTACCAGAGGTATTTAGTTATTCATCTTCTAAAGATAGCTTCTATTTCTTATTAATTTAGCTTGAGACAACAGAAATGACTAACCATCACTATAGTGGAAGCAGCTACAGGGTTTTCATGTTTTATTAAACAAAGATTCATAAGAAATAACACAGATTTGGAAATTCAGAGAAGGGAACTAGAAATATAAGGTTAATAATTTTTAACTTTAGTGCTATCAGGAAGAAATAACAATTTAATTTTCATAAAGCTACATGTTTCCTTTCAATTTTGAAATCTCATTCATCTTTCAATCTTCCCAATCTTAGAAAAAAATAGTATAATAGCACGAATAGAAACAGAACATTCTGAGCAGCAGGGTGTTTGAGTCATACTTTTTCACTATATTCATTTGCAATCAGAGTATCTTAAATGAAGATTAGCCTTTAGCAGCCAATACACCAGCTGTTCCTGCCTTACTCAGGGTCTGATCATGTATTTAGATATGTACTAACTTATAAGGGCCACTAAGAGTTTCACATCTGCAGTAAGAAATATCCTAAAAAATTACTCATGCCCTTTCTACTATCATGTTAGGTGGCATAACGATGAAGAGAATGAAATAAAAAAGGTATTTTTTAGGGCAGAAATCGTTTGGGAGTTAGTTGCATATATTAAGTCTCTCAGCAGGCAGCCAAATCATTAAGTCTGCAGATAGCTCTTGGCTGCTGGAAAGAAACTGGTGCAGAGAAATCTATCCTGTTTGCATTTTGACTCAATTCTTAGTATAAGTGAAAGTAGCCTAAAGATTTGCCTGTGCCCTTGTTTCCCTCCAAGATAGCAAGTCCTCCTGTGACAGCACCTACTGGGGTGACAGGGTGAAAGCACTGTGGATGATTCTGGACAAGGGCTATCCTTCAGCCAAGGCAGGTCTCAATGTTGCAGCAGAACAGTGCAAAGCAGCCTGAAGAGCCAGAAAACTGGTCTAGAACTTGCTTCTCTGATGCTGTATGTTGTTGAACAGACATGCTCAACAACAAAAAGAGGAAACACTATCTCGAAATACAAGGAAAACAGCCATATATACAGAACCACCTCACCACCTGTAAACAGTCATCAAAGCTATCATTCTGCCAATATACCAAGGTAGTTAAACATGGGGGCTACAGCTGCCTCGGGAGGGTGCTGAGAAAGGCAAAACAGAGCTTCTTGTTACAGAAGCTGTGCACAGGATAAGTAAACTCTTGATACTAAACATGAACTCCAATTAACTTTCCCACAGTGCTATTACCTGCAGATGGTTTGGAGGTGCAGCTAGATGGAGTGGATAGAGCAAGAGCCTTGAACAAGAAGCAAGTTTGGGTGTGGAGAAGCTAGACTCCAGTCTAGAAGTCTTCTACCCTTTTCCCCAGCAGTGGCAGAAAATAGCAGCAGGCATAAGGATTGCTAAGGAATCTGAATTATTTTAAGTTCACTAAGTTTCACTTCCTTGAGCTCAGTAGGTTGACAAAGGTCAGCAGCGCTATTTAAAAAGATATGGTAGATCCAGCAAGACTGTCAGATTACACAGAAGCAGTTAAAGTTTAGTCCCAAAAAGTCTCCTTCCTCCATATCAAAATAAATCAACAAAGTTGAAAATTATGTCAATTCATTTTCCTTACTTTACAGAAACAAATAAATGGTCACTGACCTGTGAAATGTAAAGTATAACAGGCAAAGGTCTGGTTCAAGCACTACTATGTGATTAAAAATGAATACAGAAGTCTCCCATAGACAACCACAGAGAACCTGCTACCCCAGCTTTATAAAGTGCCTGGCTATATAAACACTGGCTTGTTGCTAGCAATCATTTTCACATGCTGCTAATTAGTTTCAATTTGTATTAAAAGCAAAGCAGGCATTGTTTGAACAGCTGACCTTAGGGCATTTTTGAGGAGGAAGGACTGACTACTTGTATCTGAAGTGTGTAGACAATGTGCTTTCTGTAGGTGCTTCATACAAGAATCAACAGGTGATCAATGAAGATGCTTAGTTCATCCTAAGGCCAGAGAACTTGAGTCAAGAAGCAAGTTCTGTTTTCAAACTTTACTTGTAGAACTCTTGAACTTCAACTTACTCATATGCTAGAGCTGTTGGTGACTCAAAATCAACTTCTTCTGAATGACTGGCTCTGTGTAATATCAAAGCAAAAGTTCTAAGAGTTGCAGGAATAAATAAAACAGCATTTTCACTTCTGAAAAATTCTGTGAAAGTTTGCGTGCTTTGTGCCTGTTGCCAGAACTCCATGCTGCATAGATCAGCTTGACTGATATGACCCTTCCTGATTTCTGTCCATGTCACACAGCAACATAGTATTCTTCTCACAGAAGTGTAATTAGGTATTCTTTGAAATATCCTTTTTACTTTTGATCACTATTATGATATTTTTCTTTATCAAAACCTAGAATCTCTACAACAGCCATTAAAATTCTACTCTGAGAAATCCTGTTTCCTCTAACTCACTACACATCCTGCGTAGTGACTTGAGGACACTTTCTATGTAAGTATGGAAATGGTAACCCATGTGAGGATTTTATGCCCTTGTTTCCAGACAAGATTCTAACCCATACCCCTGCAACTAAGCAAACCAATTGAGGAAAAATGTAGTGCAGACCTACAGCTTCTCTCAAGGCTGTAGAAAATCTCACGTGGCTTTTCCAGATGACTTTGCAGTTGATTTATAGGCTGTCACCACATCAGCGGTCATAAGCTGACACAAAATGTCTTCTGCAAACTTTAATTCCCTATTCATTATAATGTCGTCTTCATTTATATTCTGTTGAACCAAACAACCCAGGATTTCCTCTCCCTTTGTTGGATAGCTTCCTGTCCCTGCAGCTGCCTTCTGTGATGTCAAAAGCATGAGAGTTAAGTGTTGCCTGAGGATTATGTTGCCCAATTCCACCAAAATAAATCAGATTTGAGTGTTTAATCCTTTTAGCATCTCTGAATATCTGAAATTAAACAGCAAAACCTCCTGTAATGAGGCAGCTCCTCCCCTTCCCCAGACAACTTCTTGACAAGCAAAGATTCAGTATGACTTGCCTTGAATCTTACACATTGAAAGTTTCCCGCTATCTTTTCTCATTTACTGTAGCAGAAAAAGACTTTTACTGCATCAAAGTCTTACAAGAGCAGGTTTCACTGCATGTATAATTACATATCATTCTTGCCTTCCCATCTGAGCTAAATCAATTCTTCTGGTGGCAGAGTCTGTACTCTGACTCTGTATTTGAATAAAGCATCAGTTGTATTGAATGTGCTGGAATTGGCAGATGGTTGGTCAGTCTTTCAGTTTGATATTAATTGCTTCTTTGAGATCCCTTCCAGAGAACTGAGGACAAAATACATAGTGTCTCATTACATTAAGAAAAAAATCACATCTGAAATTCTTTGATGGAAGATTCATCTGCCTGGCAGACAATGCACTTTCTCCTTAAGAGTTAAAAAATGACTAAAAAATTCCATGATTTAAAGATGATCTCATTTCCTTCCAGTGAGTAAAAAAAATCAGACATCATTTTGTTTGGAAGAAAAAATAATTTTTTTTTCTTATTATTGGAGAAAGACTTGTAACTGATGAACAGAAGGTTTTTGTTTTTTGGTTTTTTTTTTTTCAGGAAGAAAGTAATGTAATTTGTTCATTCTTATTATTTTTTAAAATCCTCACCACACACTTATGAACGTGTTCAGCTGTGTTCCTCTGTGCCTTGTAATGGCTTATGCTGAAGACTCTAGTAGCAAGCAGTGGCAGGATCAGGTAAAATCAAGAATATTTAGCACGTGCTTTTAGTGACTGGACATCTAGAAGATGAACTAAACAGCTGAAATGAGGGCTGTAGGTCTGCTCTTCATGTGTTATAGTGGGCGCACTGCTGAACCCAAATAATTTTCTTCGGGTATAGAAGGTACTCCCAGGAACTATCCAACATACTTGTAACTATATTCATACTTCACATTCAAAAGCAATTTTTTTCTCAGTATATTAAACATGTCTAGCACCTGAAATCATTAAGTATGATTTAATCTCAAATTCATTACTTCACAGATCTGTAAAATGTATGTCGCATCATTTATTCATTGGCCACTAGACATACATAAAACAGCTGTAAGCTTTTTAAAAGTGTGGCACCCTTTCTTCTGATAGTTATGTATTGCTATTTCCATCATAGCAATTACAGCAGGTGCCAAATGGCAGCTATTTTTGATAAACGGTATCTTATGCAGTATTTCAGTAAGTAGTGTGTCTGCTCACCCTAAATATTTTTTAAGAAGCAATAATCAGTTAAAACTGGCATCTATCTGCTGTAACATTGTACTAGATAAGCAAGCTAAATGTCTTGTTTCAAGGGTAAGCCTCTCTCACATCAACGGACACAAAATTCCCATGCCATTCCTATATTCTCCCTTCTGCACTTTTCCCTGAGTCCTCTCCACAGTAGTATTTTCTCCTTCCATAAGCAGAGTGGGCACTCCAGTTTTCTCCTCCTCCTGTCTGACTTTTGAAGTCACAGTAGATAATTTCTGGACCTCACGCTCAGACCCTACAAATCATGAATGTTTTAACATCTGCAGCCTATTTACAAACAACTTGGAGGCACAAGAGTAACGCACCTGGTGTTTCTAATTTGAGTCTTGGGGCTAGATCCTGAGCTAGCAAGAATCACATTAGCTCCGTTAATTTAAATGGACAAGGTAAATTTACACCAGCCAACTCTTTGACTTCAGAAAGTCACAATGGCTCTTGGCACCTCACATGCTTCATCTGGAAAGATGGATAAACTTGGGACCACATTTAAAAAAAAAAACAGATTTTGCCTCTAAGCTGAGCTTTCTTAGGTAAGCAATCAAAATGGCTTAGTCGTCTATTGCTGCATTTTGCTCTACAACTGCAAAAATACACATTAACTAGATGTTACAGACATTGACTAAGGCTCTTCACTTATTATTTTACTACAGTAAAATATGAAGTCCACATGGAAGAACCCCCAGAACAGCACTGACAGCGACTTGGATACTGCGGGCTCACCATTTGTGGGCTCATACAGCTGCACAGGAGATGGGCCAGCAGGGCTCAGAGCAGACCGGACCTCTTGGACCCTGCTTGAATGCTGTGACCTTGAGCTACCTCTGTCCTGGTGGATATCACCATCACCAGTCCTCCTTCCTGTCACCTGCTCATCCCCACATATATTCCTCCCACAGTTGTTTTATCAGAAGAAAGCAGCACACAAAAAAAATTCAATGACAGTCTTCAAAGCAGCAAAACAAGGGCAGCAATATCAGCCATCCTTGCAGCTGACTTTTAAAAGTTAATTGGGCTCAACTATCATTATTATGCTTGCAGACAGAGCATACAAGCTGAAAAACTTGTGAGGACAACATCTTCAAATAAATCCTGTGTCATTGTCACGTGGTATTGCATCAACTCTGTTTGGGAAAGGTAGTTTTGCTACTCTGTGTGCAGTAGCGCTCTCTCTAAAAGGTGTCATACTTTTCTCATTCAGATCTTCAGATAACAGAGCCATTCTTGTTAGGCGTTTGACAATGGCTTCGGTGTGTCTCTCTCCTGCTGCCTAGGTTTGTACACACTGTCTCCTCTAACAAGCCAGGTGCCAAAAGCAAAGGGGCTTTAAGAATGGAAATTTTTATTACAAAAGTCAGGACAATGTTCCCTAGTTACAATTAATGGGGACACACTGGTGTGATGCTTGAGAGTGCTGCTCAGACATTAAGCAGCCATACCACGTATTTAGAGGAGGAAAAACAAGGTGTGACCTAAGATGCTGAAAAGGTTTAGGTAATGCAATGAGCTTCTCGGGGGATCTAATTAGCCTGGGCTTAGTGCTGGGCTGATGCAGTTCTGCTGCTTCCATTTCTGAAGCTCCTGTCTGCTTGGAGCTGAGTTGCGTTATGGGTACAGACCAAGTCATTCAGGGTAGCCAGGTATCTCTAACATGGCACTTCATCTCATGGTATACAAGCCCAGAGAGCCACACTTAAGCTGACAGACACTCAATGGGAATCATAAAATTCTGCCTGAAGTTATTAAAAAAGGAAAAACTGTCACATCAGCTAACCTGTTAATCGTGCAGGTAAGAAGACAAATGCAAAAATTACAGAGGAGTTAAGATGAAGGATTCTTTTCTTCACAAGCTTACCTGTCCCATCCTTTCAGCAAAATCAAGCCAACAAATGAACAAGAACTTATTGTCAGAGAGAAGATCTGCAAGGAATATTCCTAAAACAGAAGAATGCATGTTCAACCACAACAGCACAACAGGAGGCTGACACACTCAGCAGAATTTCTGAGCTTATGAATAAAGACGACAACTGAGTGAGAACAGAGCCAAAACTCAAGAGTAAAAACTACATAGCAATATTCACACCTCTAACGAAGCCAGGGAATTTCTGGCTCTGCATCTTTTGTGCTTTAAATATGACATTTTTGGCATTTTGCCTCTTTGTTTGTGTGTGTTTTAGTGAAAAGAAATCCTACCTTGAAAGAATGTTTCATTTTGCTTTTTCCAACAAAATACCCTGCTAACAAACTCTGAGGTCAGGGCCATATGAGTATCAGAGAGTTGGGCTCAAAAATAAGCAAAAATATAATTAGACCAGAGTGCCTTTTAGCTCCCTGAACAGTGTCCTGCCATGTGCACAAGTTATCCTTTTCAGTATATAGGTTTCCCATTCAGTTTTGGGCATGCTAGCACTGCTATATATTTGTTTCTGGAGGTACTTTGGAGCTAAGCCGTACGTGAAGCCTAAGTCACTTCTTACCAACCCCATAGATTTGTTAGATAAGAAAACGCTAAAATAACATGAAAAATTACTCCATCAATTCCTGCTGCCTTACAAAATATTTTGGCAGCCTAATTTTATTTTCTTTAGACCATCTTGCAACAAGTTTACTGGAAACATTGTATTTGGACAGATTTACTGTTAAATTTTTTTCTAGTACAATACTTGCAACAATTTTAGCTTTTAATAAAGTACGAATGGAAAAAAGTTACACACAAATGTCTGTGAAAGGTTACAAGTAGAGTTGCTCAGAGGCTTGTCCTGGGTCTGCAGAAGGAGATAGATTTACCCTCATCAAGCTTGAAACGACCTGAAATGGAGGGGGTTGGGGGTGTGTGCAGCTGATACGCTCAAGGGCAGGGCTGCCGTTCAGAAGGACCTAAGCAGGAGAAATGAGCTGACTAGAAACTCATGAAATTCAGCCAGGACAAACGCCCTGCCCTGTGTCTGGGACGGACTAAAGCTCAACAGGAAACAGACTGGGGTTGCCTGGCTGGGGAGCAGCTCTGTGGAGAAGGGCCTGGGGGTTCTGGAGGACAGCTGGCTAAGCCCGAGCCAGCAGTGAATGCTAACAGCACCCTGGGCTGTGTCAGGAAGAGCACAGCCAGAAGATGGAGGGAAGCAGTTATTCCTCTTTGCTCAGCATTTGCTTGACCATATCTGGGATACTGGGTTCAGTTCTGGGCCCCCCGGTACATGAAGGTTGTCAATAAAGAACTCCTGAGGCAGCCAAGGCTGGAGCATTTGTCCTGTGAGGAGAGGCTGAGGGAGTGGGGCTGGTTCAACCTGGAGAAGGGATGGCTTCAGGGGACCTGCTGCCCCAGGACCTACAGAGGTTACTGAGTGCAGAGTCAGGCTCTTTGCTGAGGTGAATAGTGGCAGAATGAGAGACTATGATCATAAATCAGAATGAGGTCATTTTTCCTGGATATGATGAAAGTAATTTTACTATGAGGCTCATTCAGCAGTAGAGCAGGGGCAGACCTGGTGAGACAAAGCCCTGAGCAACCTGGGTCTGTGAATACAGGCCTCTTGCTGGTTGCAATGTATTCTCCTCCTCTAGCACTACTGCTTGTCCTACTACCTCAGCTCCTCCAGCTGTGCATGAATTCCTTTGGAGGGAATGAAGCTGGCAAAATATGTTAGTTTAAAACAGAATTTGTAAGTAGTAAGAACAAAAGAGGCAAGTTTGGGGAGGAGGCATATAAACTATGCTACAGTGCTGAGGCAGCAAAAAATAACCGCAGTATGCCAATACAGTTAACAACTGAAATGATTTGTACTCTGTGATTAGATTAATGGATATCCACTTTGATGTATACTGGGCATTTCATCTTTTAAAATGAATTTTCATGAGAGAATGTGTTTGACCACTCTATATTCACCGGTGTTGATGATTTTGCTCATTTCCTTCAAAGGGCTTTCTTCTTTATAGACAATCCTCCTACTGACAAGTGAAGAGAAATTTGACCCACATTCTTTAGTTTGGTACTGACATCGAAATGGCTGGTGTGGAGTAGTTTGTAATATACAATTTCTGCTTTAGGAAGACATCATGAAGTTACAAATATGCATACCTCCCTATCACCACACATCACTAGAGACTATTACCCAGATATCTTCTGGATCATCTAAGGACATTAGGTTTGAGTGTTGAAGGAGGAGGCATTGAAAGCATTTGGAAACTCATGAACTTAGACAGTGTTCAGAATGGGAAGGTAGAGATCTTGCTGTGGCAATGAAGATGCCTTCACATTATCACTTTAAGATTCTATTTTTTCTGCAATCCACATCTGGAAAATGCCAGATATGTTTTACATTCTAAAAAATGTTGATGTGTCATACTATCTTGTAACAGTCCATTTCATCTGCTGATTTTACACATACTTCTGCTGTGGAGCTTTAAGGCTGAAGTGCTGAATATGCTCTGCCAGCATGTGAGGACTTTCTCTCTCCTCAAGCTGAGGACAGCTGTGGGATTTCCCCACCTTGCGGTACAGTGGGCGTAGGCTCCCGGGCTGCAAGCGGGATGTATGGTGCCCGTAGTGAACATGCTGGCTGCAGAGCTGTCATTGCAGCACACGCTGCTGAAGAGAATTTCCTGTCTGAGTCAGCCATAACTCTCCCCGGGGCTTTTCCTCCGGTACAGCTCCTCGGCAAGCTCAGACCTCAGAGCCACAGCTGGGCCCTGTCGGATGCTATTCTTATCACTGGTGTAGGCTAGGAGACATGGCAGCAATATGCAGATGGAAAATCCTTGTGGTAGCTACCAATACTTTCAAGACTAAAACTTCAACCGCTAGCATTCAAAACATAAAGGACAGATTCCAGTCTCTGAGTAGCTCAGTTAACTTCTAGGGAATTATATTGACCTACCCAGAGAGAATTTTTCTCCTAATCCTGAAAGCAGTTAACACAAACAGTCACATGGAAGCTGTGTAGGTCATTGATTTTTTAGCTTATTTTGTGTGTAGACGAACTTCACCTACTGGATTTAATGAGTGGTGATTCAATTTCACAAACTGTTATTTCTTCAGTGGCCCCGAATCACATAAAAATCTCATAAGGAAAGAGTTCTCTGATTCCAGGTGGTAAAAATTAGCTGTATCTTCGTTCTCCACCTGCTTTTCTTTTTGTTAGGATCATGTACTTTATTGTGGTTTTGTCAAAAAAGTGAAATACAATTTGATAGTTATGATTTAAGTAACAAAGAGCTTGTGGGTTTGGATGTAGTAACCAGGACTGCCTGTAAAAGTAGAGATCTGTGGAAAGTGATTTAGTATATTCAGTAATGCCGAGCATTCTAGTTCTCATAGTTACTTAGACTAACTTGGAAAATTCAAGCCTTTTCCTAATTGGAGTTTCATATTTTGGTCTAAAACGTACATAATAGGTGGCCTGGGCTGTTGGCGGCTCTTAGCTACCAGTCTCTGCATTCTCCAAACTCTCAGATAGTAAAATATTTTCTTCTCAATTACACTGAAGTTAAACAACTTTCTGAAACACTTGCACTCTTGCAAGTGTTGAATGTAAGGCAGAAAACAGGTAAAGCTGAGAAGAAAGATCTAAGTGTCCTTCCTTAGACAGCTCTGTAATAAAGAACATAAAGTCTCTCTGGTTACTCTTTCCACTGAAAGAGACTTCTAGATGACAAGACATGGATGCCCAGTTATGAAGTTTGGAAGACTAAGAGGCAGGAATATGGTGTGGAGGGCAGGCATCGACCAGCCTTACAGCATGGTATGCTTTCAGTAAACAAACACTTCTGCAAGAAACCCAGCAATCTTTGTGTGGTATAAAATTCCCTTTGTAATGTGGCTAGGATGCTTATGCTATATGTAAATCAATTAAAGATGAACTCCAGCACAGAACCACTGAAATGAGCCCTGCCTTCACTTGGTGAAAGCAATGCTGACATTGGAGAAACTGAAAACTCTTCTTCTCAGAGAGTCTCCAACGCTCTACTGTTTGCTGCAAACAAGGTAGAGCAATACAGCTATATGGGATGCTGCTTGCAAATTGAAGAACCCACAAAGCCTTTGTTCTTTTTTGTGCCTGAAAGTATTCCCAGAAAAATAACACTGCTATGCTCTGCACTTGATCCTGCCTCTATGCTATGCTACGACATTTCTCATTACATTAGTGAGACCCACTTTGCAAAAAACTTAACAGAAAAGTTGAGTTTCAGTTGTGGCTAATAATTAAGAAAGTTTTTATCTTGCACGGAAAAGAAAACAAAATAACAAAGCTGTGCATTCCTGAGGTTATGTTAAGATGCATTTGTTTCCGTCTGTCTCTGCCTGTGGTAAGGCAACAGAACCCATGTTTTTTTTACTATCATACTGGTACTGCAACATCTTGTGTTAATCACCTTGCGAAAAAGTGGAGGTGGACTTTCAGATAGTGTGGAGATCAGCATGCTACATAGAACCACCTTATCCACAACTGCGTTCTCCTAATATCTATGCCCAAACACTGGTAGAAGCAACAAAGCATGTCATATGGTAACAGCAAGAACTATCTGGTCTGTAGGTACAATTCAAAGTAAGTCACGATCAGAGGTCTGACACTTTAGAAAAAGAAGCTGTTTTATTAAACTTTTGCTTTTCTCTGCAGTTGGGTTGTACCGTTCTTGCCTTTGTTTGAGTAAAAGAAAAAGAAATTCACAGTACTTCCTCACTAACTCTGAAGTATTTGCAATAAATGACCATTTTTCTGAAAGACAATAAGTAACATTTTTAAGATTTCTCCAAATACAAAAATTCAAAAAGTTTTCTGGACTTCACTTCTTTTCTTGAAAGACTCTCTATTCCACAAATTTGACATCTACCCTCCACTTTATTGCTGACAGAAATTACGTCCTCCTTTTCTGTGAGCCATACATCTCCTCTTTCTGTGGGCTGCTGTAGGCGGCTGACCATATAAATACACCTGTCCTCAGGTAGGTCCCCAGATAGCATAAAATTAATTTATGCAGCCTGTTTGCTTCCTTCTTAGGGTTTGCTAAGGAACAAGTTAAGTTATAAAAATAACTGGATGAAGTAGGTTTGAGTTTTCCTTTGCGTGCAAAGGAAAGTTATTATTTGCACAGTATTCATTCTTAAATTCTGTTAAAAAACTGAATTATCTGACTGGGGACAAAATTCTGGTGAGGAAGATTAATTGCTTTTCAAAGAATCCCCCACACTTAGTGGGAACTGTGTTCATTACAGGTGGGGTTCTTGACTGTACGATCATTACCACTGACATCAGTGAAACTGCTTGAAGGTTCATGGGCTGAGGTCTGACTGAAGAATTGAACTGGTATTTCTTCTCATCCTCAGGGAGGACGTGATTCTGCTTTACAGGAGCAGCATGACTTTTCTGGTTGCCCTGAGGAGGAGCAGGATGGAGCCCCAAATTGACAGTGTGATTAATATTATGAACATCAACAGTGATGCTCCAGTCTGTTTCATAAAATAGATCCTGAAATTATAGCTATAGAGCTGCTGCTCCTCACTTCATCTATGTCCCAGTACAGATCTCCTGAAGATTCAGTAGCAGAAGAAATAAGAAGATAAAGGCCACCAGGTCTTTTGCTGGTTTACACTGTCACAGCTCTGCTGAAGGGCAACAGAGTTTCAGCAATTCACACCAGCTGAAGCTCTCCAGACGAAACATTTCTTGCGACCTGGAAGGAAAGGCTGAGCACATATGCCTCAAAGCAGTCTCAGAATCTTTCCGTTACTTTTTCTTTTGTACCCAGGGAATGTGCAGGTACTAAAGGGAAAGAGGGAATGAAGGGAAGAACAGAAACTAAATCATGGTGATAATGCTGAATGAAGAAAGAGCTGTGAAAAATTGAGTCATAGTGAAATAACAAATGGGGCAGCTGGGGTGGGGGAAAGTCCATCATGTTTGGTGCCTCAATAAGATTAGTTAATAGGTGAAAAGAGTGAAACAATACAAAAAGCAACATGTGGCAATTATCAACAAGGTAACTAAGACTATTTAGTGCATTTCTTATCAAAATTCAAACACATGCAAAAATAGAACTGCCACAATCCATTATAGAGCACATGGTTGTTGTTTATAAATTCTGTTTCTTGCCTACTGGAGATTGCCAAGTACCTTTTGTACGAAAGAAACTTGAAAGATCTGTGACTCTGAATAATTCTACTCAGCTTGAAAACACTCTGAAACCTGTTAGCTGAAGTGGAGGTGCAAGTTTCACATTGCTCCAAACCTCACTTGCTGAGCTGTAAGACTGTGACCTATTTTCTCACAGTGGTGAGTGTTACTTCTGTGGAGGGACCCAGAGAATTTCATTGCTGTCCACTCTTTGTTAGGAACTACAGTAACATCATCTGTTGGGGTTGCTCAGGATTATTGTGTGCCCTGCTTCCTTAGCTATCTTTCATATTTGCAAGCAGTTAGACTGCTTGGGAACCCTCCGCAAATGTATTTGCGTGAGTGTGTGCTTGTGTGTGTTTGTGCGTTTGCCAATATGTTTGGCACAGACAGAATGCATCTGGCTCAAAGAACCTACAGGATATCTACTCTGACAGCATTCCAGTATTAGTAATGACATTCAACTGAGGCAGACATATCTATAGAACAATCATGCATTTGTCTGGTCTTTTGAATCAGAGATGCTAACTTGAATTGGAAAGGGCAAGGCCCTTTCAGAGAGCTCATGAAGCAGTTGGGAGTAGGAGACCTAGAAGTTGAAGTTTTTTTTCCATCTTGTTCTTTGGAGCCTAAATATGCAAGAACAGAGCATAGCCTGAGGGAGGCTTTGCTCATGCCTAAGACTCTGACCTCAAAATGGAGAGCTTGGAGTCAGCTAAGTCTCCCTGACAACAGAGAGAGGGGGAAAATGAAATTGGCACTCCACATTGTACATTTCTTTGGATTACAATTTTATTCTCAAATGGGGAACAAATTGAATCAACAAGCAGTGATAAAGAAGTGATCTCTTGTCCACTGCCAAAAACATATATATATCTCCAAAGAACAGAGAGACAAAGTCTGCTTGCCCTTGGGGGCATGGCAGGCAGCATTGGGTGTGCCAGAGCAGGAAACAGCACTTATCCTGTGACATTTTGGGGTCCTCTTTGAGCCAGGAAATGTCATCAAGACCTGCAGCAGATAAGATAAAGAGCTCTAAAGAGGGCTACACAGTCTTTATGAAAAATCAGTTGTTCAAATAACTGCTTAAATTCTGTGTATTTAGAGAAGTTAGTACCATTTTTTTAAACTCCAGCTCTGCAGCCCTCAGCACAGGAAAGACATGGACCTGTCGGAGCGGGTCCAGAGGAGGGCACAAAAATGATCAGAGGGATGGAACACCTCTCCTGTGAGGAAAGTCTGAGGGAGTTGAGCTGTTCAGCCTGGAGAAGAGAAGGCTGCAGGGATACCTTAGAGCAGCCTTTCAGTACCTGAAGGGGCCTACACGAAAGCTGAACAGGGACTTTTTACAAGGACACTTAGTGGCAGTACAAGGAATAATGGCTTCAAACTGAAAGAGGATAGATTTAGATTAGATTAAGAAAGAAATTCTTCACTATGAGGGTTGTGAGACACTGGAACAGGTTGCCCAGAGAAGCTGTGGATGCCCCCTCCCTGGAAGTGTTCAAGATCAGGTTGGAGGGGGCTTGGAGCAACCTGGTCTGGTGGAAGGTGTCCCTTCCCATGGCAGGGGGGTTGGAACTAGATGGTCTGTAAGGTCCTTCCCAACCCAAACCATTCTATGATTCTATGATTTTTTCCACTCTGTTCTTACATGCTAGTGACATTGCTGACATTTCCTCACAGCTCACTCAAGCACCCACATCTACATTTGTTGTGGGAAAAAAAAAAGGAATGCTTGGAAACGTGAAGAATCCATGACCAAATCAAGCCCTCTCCACCTTCTGTAGTGCAGTTTCACTACCCAGTAAAATGTAGAATTAAAGTGAAAGGAAATGGAGTACGACATCAGAACGAGGCCAAATCCTTAATTTGTTTTTTTGTAAGGCTGAACTCAAGGAAGTCAACTGGATCCTTGCCTGAATAAGTACTGAGCAGAACTTCAGGAAAGGATTGAAGACTGGGTCTTTGATGACTAGGTCAACGCCTTCCATATAATCCCAAGTGCTCAAAGGAGCACAGAGAAAAAAAGAAAAATCTACCCCTTAGCACTTCCCATTGCCAGCTCAAGCAGGAGGACTTCAGTACTTCTCATAGAATCAGGATTCTACAACAGAATTAACAGAACTCCACTAAAATAGGAAGAAGACTGAGGCTGGGCAGTTGCAGCCAGGTGTCTGAGAAAGTTAAAATAAAACCATTTACTGTTTTGGTGGATTCCCCTCTCTTCAAGACCACTGTGAAGCACAAGGATGTATGCATACATCTCCTCTACAATGCTGAGCATACCACAGGGTTCCAAATCAGACTGTAGACATATTCTGCAAAGCAATTGCCCAAGGATGTAATACAAATGCCTATACCACCTACTTCAATTCTTTGTCTGATTCCGTGAAGTCTAAGACTGGCTTTGCAAAGCTTTCATTGAAACTATTGTACACCATGAAAACGATGTGATTACAATAAAACAGATAACTGCTTTTACCTGGAGGTGTGGCACCTGTACAAAACAGACTGGTTCTATGAACACACAATATCATGCCGAAAGTTCCCTCCAAAGAAGCCATCAAGAAAAGAATGATAATGCTCAAAAAAGTAACCTATAAGTGATCCTGCTCAGTCTCTATGGAACATTTTCCTTGGATCCAAATGTTATGGCTAAATTTTGTATTGAGTCATCACCCAGACAGTCTTATTGACTCCAATGGAATTGTACCAATCCCAATCAACCCTAGTCGCCCCACATCCTTCCCTTGACTCCTAATTCCTTCCCTTCCAGTCTTTTTCTTCCCACCTCATCAAGCATGCCTTTAGCTAATTCAATGGCAGGAGTACAAATGCAACACTGCAGAACTGACCAGTTTTATGTATTCATATTCCATAGGAGCCAGAGAGAGTCAGTAATCCTGGAATCATCTGATTAGACGGCATATAAAGCCAAATTTAATTCCATTGTTTTGCTGCCTGCAGCAGTAGTTGGGAAAGGAAAGCTATTAGTAATCCCCTTCTGTGTTGCTCTCACGGTAAATAAGTGTTTTTAGTGGATTACCCGAGGATGTAGATTTCATATTTTAAAACTTCCTTATTGCTGTATAAACTATGAATGTAAATTAAGCCATAAGAGGTAGCGGATATATAACCAAGAGTGTTCAGGGTGTAAGTTCTGCTTCAAAGGGCTTGATTAAAGACTCAGATTATAGCATCAGTGAGCAGATTTATATTTATACTGTCAGGTTGATCTGAAACAAACAAGATCTTTCTAAACATGAGAGCAATTTAAGCAGATTAAATCAGCTTTGTACAAATATGCAAACCGTTCCGCTTCACCCCATTTTCTCCCATGCACATCACTTGTTAGCATGACTTATTTATTATATTAAATGTAGGAAAAAATATTCAGTTGCTTAGGATTAAACTCATAAGGAACAGAAAATGCTGAGGTAGGTGCTCAATGGTTTGGCTGGTTCCAGCACTAATCAGGCAGCTGGAGCGCATCCTTACTGCAGGCTGGGTCAGGAACGGCTGCATGACTCCACTCTGTGTGAAGGGGAATCTCACCCCCACCCCCATCCCCCGTGCTGCTGAGAGACTGTGTGTGCTGAGTGTGTCTGTCACGGAGCTGTTTTCACCTTGAGCAAGATCGGAGCCAAGTGCTCTGGGATGCCTTTGCGCACCATCGGCTGACACAGGTGAGCAAGTTGTCAGCCAAAGGGGTCCAATCTGGGAACTCTGCCAGCAGGAGGAGACAGAGAAGAGCCTGTCTCTGATAGCTGTAACTAAAGATGTTGTTCCTACAGGGCTCGTAAAGGACGGCTGGCACTAACACAGGGAGCTTCTAACAGAAAGTGAGACTTCAGACTTATTAAGTTTTAAAAAAAGACTGTTTACTATGCAACTGTTTGCATTTGAAAAAGGCAGAGCCCTCTGGGGACATTTCTTCTTTCCCTTGCTCACCTCACGAGCATTTAACATAATCTTTTTGCTCACATAAAAACTGCCCACCAATTATTTTGTGCTGTGCTCTTAGGAGGTGGCTTCGTGAACCATTTTGTCAGTAATAGTTTGCTGTTACCAAATGTAGCATATACACGTACCTGGAAGCTGACATGCACCTAGAACATACAGCTTCCCTTGGTGGCTGGTTGATTGAATATGAGGTCTACACTGCATAAAGCAGGCAGACAGAAAGGTTTTGCAAACAGTAAAACTCGCAGAAGCAAGAGAAGTATGCCCATTTGGCTTCTTGCTGTTTATGGGTTGCCAGCAATGAGATGATAGTATTCATACACTTATCCATTATGCACCCACCCATGTCATGGTTATCCAGCTTTCAAACCTAGGCCATACCGTGACTTGATGCAGAAATCAGTGTCTCTTTACAGGAAAGCAGTGTTGTGTATATGTATGCACACACATGCAGAGCAGGACTCTGCACTGTACGACATAATGCTCATGATTCATTTGAGAACCATGCAAGCTGTAAGTAGTACATTTTGCCTTACCAAGTACATTCAGCTGAGAACAAATTTCATGCTAGGTTAGAATAAGAAAAACCATCTGGTGTAAACACTTTGGGTTTAAAAGTTCAAAAGTCACTTTCTGAGACTACTCCCCCTTGCCTCTGTGTAATTTGATGGCAGATGTATTTGCTGTTTTCACCTACATATTCATTACCAAAGTGAGAAAAGCAGGCTGAAAAGCACATTAATACAGAAAGCACAAAGGTATTTCTTACAAGAGAAGTGGTCTTAGGTAAAGGGAAGAGATAGATGTCTCCCTGCTTAAGCCAGGAACATGGATATAAACCTAAATAGAACTGCAGATTCTGATACCAGATTCAGTACAAGTTGGACATTTGCTGTGTACAAGGGACCACAATTCTGAGAATCTCTCCCAGACACACCTCGGTAACATCAAAATTTCAAGGGCAAACAGAATTGAAAACAAGGACAAACAGATATGAAAAAGGATCTTCCACCTTCTGCCACGTATCTAATTAGTTGTAGTTAATTACAGAATTTCAAGTGTTAAAATTTCTGCATATTGGGTAGAATCTGACAGTCTCATGCAATGAAAGCAAACAATAGTCCAGATACAATAAAACAGTATATTAAAACCCCTTTAAAATCATCTGTTATTATATCTCACTCTTTTTTGAAGCTGCCAGATAAACTATTGTAGTGCTCTGCAGAGTGTGCCATGATGTTATTGCAGCCCTTTCCAACTATCGAGCATATCAATTGGGGCTGAGCAGCTCAGCCAGCAGCAAAGCCCAGAGCAGGCTGAAGTAGAGCAAGGACAAGGGTCTGGCGTAGCCTGTTGGTCCCACCCGACAACTCATAGCTACCATTTGTGAGCGACAGTAGCTGAGCTGCCAACTTCCATAATCCTTGAGTGATACTGTGGGCTTTCCGAGAGGCACGCAGAAGTCAAAGTACTTGGTAAAATGCTGCAGTAAGAACATGAGAGTTTAATCAGGAAGTCTGAAGCTACAGATTTTTTCCCAAGAGCATATGAAAATCTCACCCAGGAGCATAGCACATAACAGTCCCAAGTTCCCTTAAAAAAACCAATCAAGCAGACAAAAGCAAATCCTAGTTTATGTTGAAAGAAGCAATTTTGTTTTAAAAAGCCTCCCTCAGCTATTTCACCCTTCCCCTTGCTTTCAACTGTTATTCAAATCTTAGAAGTTTTGCGTCAGGACGTTCATTTTGTGAAACCAAATTTCTGTTCTGCAGAGAAAATGGAATCTAGATTCAATAAAAAAGCAGAAACTCAGTGAAGAGAAAAAATAGTTTATGTATTTCAAAAGGACTTGCGCCCTTCAAAATAAAAGGGTATTCAATTGGAAGTGTGCAACTGATAGAGAAATCCTATAATATTTTGACTTGGAAGCATTCAAACTGTTGAACAATAACATAGCAAGGCTGAAAAAAATCAAAGTTCATTGGCCAAATTCTGGTCTCAGAAAGGAACAGCTAAGATCAGAATCTCTCCCAATTGCTATCTGTTCTCCTATTTTATAATTAAATCTTTCAATCTTTCCTCAGACAAAATCATTCTCTGGGATTGCTGGCATTTTTGTATGACTTCAAAACTTGGCACTCAGTGTTCTCAGGAGGAAAATCTTTAAGAGTTAAAAGAATACAGCTGAATTGCAAAGAAGAACTGGCCAGAAGTGGCACGACCTCATCCCCTAGCAACAGAAATCAATAACAACAAAGATAACATAATTACACCACAGAAAGGATCCAGAGGGCAGATTATGTCAAGTATTATGTTAAGAAATAATGACATGTGAAAGAGACAGCACATTTTAAACATGGAAGAAAATACAGAAGATGTAGAAGGTAGATAGGAAAAAGTGAAAGACGAACACAGAATAAATTAGTCTGCAGAGTCTTAAAAGGGAAAGGAGATTATTCCTGTTCCTGCTTTCACTGTTTTATTTATTCAGTGCACAGAATTAGATTCCCAGGGGAGCAGAGGAAGACATTTTATTTCACATGAAGTATTATGGCACAGGGAAAATAGAAGACCGTATGACGGCAGCTTTGTTCTGGAGCTCTGGAGACTCAGCTCATTTCCTGCTTAGGTGCAGACGGTCCACACCACTTAAGCAAATCATGAGTTTCCTGTGCCTCAGTCTCCCACCTGGAAAAGAGTGCCAATGGAAGTATAAGGATTCAGAACTGAGGCGGATCAGATACTGCTATAGTCTTGGAATTACACAGAATTAACTACAACAGAAAGACTCCTGTCTACATTGGCAGGGGACATATGTTTGCTTCTCAAACCCCACAGTCCTCTTCTGCTGTTCAGGTTGCTCATATGCTTAGAAGAGACGGGACGTTGTGGTGGGGCAGTCCTCCATTTCTCTGCGATATTCAGAGTTCCAGCACTACACACCTGCCAGCATAAAGGCTATTTAGGAATGTGTTCACTGACAGAACTCTCTGCTAGTGCTTTCATATAGCTTCAAAACATGGGGTAACTAACATGGGGTAGCTTTTCAAGGAAGATCTCATTTTAAGCAAAGCTGATCGGTACCAGTAGAAGCTTATATGCCTATTGCTTTACTTAAGGCAGTAATGTCCTGCTGCCAGATCACCTGATCCCTCTCCCACACTTTTGCCTGTTTCTTCCTTATAGCTACTGAAGTCTACTGTCACAGCCCTTTTTGCCTCTCTGCTGCACAGAGCAGTAAGATGCGGATTCCATCGCGCAAAGTTTTCCGGTGTATTACATGACTGAAACAACCACCAAGTCATCTAGTAATTCCATTAGCAGTCTTCAGACACCTTTACTTGTTGCTAGCCAGCCAAGCCTACTGCATTTTGCCTTCTCACCCACCGACCACAGCAGAGGTGGCTCAGCCACCATGACCATCTGCCTACAAGGCCCCAGGCTCTCGGCCGTGTGAACGTCGCTTTCTACCCAGTGCCCTAAGCAGGCTCTGACTAACATCACCCTGCCCTTTTCAGCCACATGCCAGATATTGGCTGAAATTAAGCTAACAGAAAACCAAACAATTTAACAACAGCAAAAGGAATATTGGAGGTTAATACTGCTGTCTCATCATGATTTCTGTGTACTAACACCTGGTCCAAGCTCCAGCTCATTGAACTTGGTTTCCAAGTACTCAGGGAACTCAAAACCAGGATCAGGACGAGATGTTTGTAGTAACAAATTTTTGGGAGTGAAGGTGTACACAGAGAGTACGATTTTCCTTCATTTTTTTTCTGGTGTTTGTGAAAGCACCTTCTGAACCACAAATACATGCTCAAGACTCACATGAGTCTTAGCAGTTCAGCCAATAATAATGGAAAACCCCAAATTAGAAAGACAGAGAGAGAAAGAGTGTATTAAGATGTACCTGAGGTGTAACTCACACTGTGTGTTTTGCCTCAGTTAAACATTCTTTATCGTACCAGGTTTCATTCTCCTTGTAGCATCTGGTGTGGTCAATATTTCTACCTCTAAGTCAAATTTAAAATTGGTGGGCTTCAAACATCACACACGGGGGACACACCAGCAGAGATATACATGAACACAGAGCCTACATCTACAATGGCAAATGAAGGAGTGCCAGGAACAGTCCTGGACACCGTGTCTCAGTCATTATCATTATTAAATTGCTATAATGTTTCCAGGTACCATTCTGGCCCAAGGCTGACAGCCCATCTTGGAAACAAATCCTGGGCCCAGTTCAGAGGCTGACACTGGCCAGGGATCATTCCCAATGGCAGTTTGGATGCAGCCATCCTGATTTGGAGGGCCAGAGAGTTTAACAGTGTGGGCAGGCTCTTCCATGCCTTTTAGCCTCAAAGCAAATCCTGGGCACATTCAATTTATTCACATGTACGCAATCTGTGACTGCTTATGCCTGCTTACCATGGGAGCCAAGCCCCAGATGTGTTACTATTCTCAAAGTCTTCCAAATTCTTTTGATTTTGAGCTAATTCTTAGATAGCATTACTTCTTGACTCTATTCTTTGCAGACTCTTACTGCATTTTTTGAACCTTTGCAGGCAAGAGCCACAACTGGGCACCCATCCAGGCCTGCTTTGCTGTGGCACCCATCTTCACATCTCATCTGTGAGTAGCAGGAGCTGATAACAGACCAATTATGGTCATTATTGCTGTCATAAGATGTAAAACTCAGCACAGATGGTATCTTATTCAACCTTAACACGATGCAAACAAAAGAACTATTTTAACATGCTGTGTAAAATCAGGGGACTTTCCATACTCTTTCCCAGGAGTGCTTGAGTGCTGATGATTTAGTTGTCTTGGCACCTACCCGAGACCCACCAGCCAAACTAGACTATTTTTCCTTCAGAACAATACATTTCGCAGATATTATTAAATCCTGTTTTTTCCCCAGCTTCATATGCAACTGTGTTAATCACAGCCCAGTGGCTGGGAGAATCGGTGCAGGGGATGCAGTTTCATAAACCCTTCTCGAAGCCTGCAAAGTCAGTCACCTCTAATAATTGCTGTTATTGTTCCCCTATTCGAGCTTCTGGTTAACTTGACTGCTTTCCCTTTGTGTCATCCTGCTCGGTCATCTTTTCTAAATCCTAAAAAGGTTTATCTAAGACTAATCAAGTCACTGATGGGGTCTCCATATGACAAAAATGAGCCAGACTCTTCAACCAGGGCTCTCTGTTAGTTAATTTGAACCAAGGTCATTAATGGCATTTACTAGCAATTTTTGAGATGAGAAATGTTTTTAAGGTTAAAAAAAATCAGGCTGAGATGAGTTAGCACATTTTTTTTCTGTACGGCAACCTTGCTGTCTGCAGGGACACTGGGATTACTTGTTCAGTTTACTGGTGTGTATTCACATGAAGTAAGAAGATTTTCCGCATGAAGTAAGAATACTTTGATTTCTTTGTGGCAAGTACTTTGTTTTCAAAAAGATTAGATGTTATTTCAGTTTAACTCAGAACAACATAGAAGTACACAGTAAACAGGTAGAAAATACAGCCAGTTTAAACAATACATTAATTCTGTCCCAGTAATAAAGAATTTATCTAGAGAATCCTGTCATTAGTAATATTCATTTTTATTTTCTGTTGCGTGTACTATTGGCATTCCTTAAGGATACTGCAGTTATTTCATAGCTTTTTAAACGGTACGTGGCATCTGCCTGGAAAAGGATTAAATAGTGATTGGTTACTTGGAGCTGTGGAGAAGAACAGAAAATCTTCACTATCATGTAATTCAAACAGTATGTTTAGCTGTTTGTCAGTGGTAATGATGCTGAGTCTGTGAATGTCAGCTGCTAAAAATGATTGATTTCTTGTTTAGAACTCATTATAAACAACAAATTTCATTAATTTTTGTTCAACTTCTTTGAAATGACTGCATACTTTAGGTAAGCCATATATTTCATTGCCTCCAAAGAAATTCTGGTTTAGCTCATAACCATTTAAAAATGAATCACTGCAGTACTGAATACATGTTTATATAAATGAGCATACTATTAGCCTTGATCCAATAAATCACACATTTCAATAGCTACAGGAAATGGCACCAACATTTGATGGACCAAATAAAACACACCAATCTCCACCGCTAAACTGAATGTAAGTTATTGAAAAATTCCTCTCTACTTGGTGGAAAGATTGGTCTATTTCCCCACCCCCAGCTTCCTTCATTTCTGGTACATAAGAAGGCATGTTATTGCTATTCTTGTTTCTGAATTTCAATAATATGTTTAAGACCACATACATTTATAAAGAAGTTAAGTAACTTGCATCTAGTTTGGATATAGACAACAATATTTGTGTGATGATGTGTGAGATAGAAATGCAATAGCTTTAAGAGGTATGACTGATAGGATGCTAAAAAGTGTTACCTGATTTGATGTACAGTAAAAAGAGAAAGGGTTCATGTCTTGAGTTGACTGGAGAAGTGTTTGAGAAGGAGAAGAATGCACTGTCAAAATCAGTGATTATAATGTTAATATTCAAGTATTTGCTGTTTCTCCACTTGCTGGAATCTGAAGTCCAATATAAAATCTCAAGTTGCATGTTTTTCAGTTTGGCTTTTTTTTTCTTTTCTTTTTTCAAAATTGCAGAACCATAAGAACAATGAACTAGTAAAAACCTAAAAATAATACACATTTATCCAAAAGGTTCCAAGGGCTGAAGACAACACACTGCTTCCCAAGCTTTGTTTAAAAAAACACCCAACAAACACCCTTGCCATCTTTTAGCAAATCTTATCTTTACAAGTGCTTGGCTAGGTTCTTCTAGAATGTGGCTGGGGGAAGTTATAAGGTGCTTGTATACAGCTAAAACAAGAAGGGAGATGCTATAAGAAGAATCACAAAGAGCTTAAAAGAAAAAGTAGCTTTAGCCTGGTGTGGAAAATGAGAAGTGAAACCTCACTAGGAACCTGAAGTTAATAAGCATGTGATCTTGGACGAGATAAATACGGTACATTGAGGGATATGGAAATAGCATGATAATACTGGTAATTTTATTTCAAATGAGGCCTTGACCATCTATAACTGATAATGCTGCAAGTGTTGGCAAGAGGTGATTTGACTATCTTCCTGAGTATGTTTCTGAAAGAGCCATCAAATCATGGAGCTGTGAAGGAAAACATCCTGCAATGCCATTCACTCCTGCTGCCCAAGGCCCTGCAGAAAGCAAGAAGAGTCATACAAAACTGTAGCTAAATTTGCCCTTGGCATCTGTTTCTCAGCCGATCATTGCTAAGCCCAAGGTAATGCAGGGGATTGAAGGCACTGGTATTCAACACGAAGGGCCTGCCCTTGATCCTGCTGACCCATTTCTGCTCCAAGGTGGGTATTATTTCTTAAATGAAACAAGAATGTGTTTGGAATATATGTATACTTTGTTACAACTGCTTCTTCCTCACTAGGAAGCCAAATAGAAACGGTTTGCCCAGTTTTTACCCGCTGGCAGAATAGATCAGTTGGAAGAACAGTTCTTGCTTGTCCCTTAAAATACAAAGAATGGGATTCTTCTGTCTGAAAATGAATAGCAGAAATAATTGCTGAAGTTAGTGAAGCTCAACAAGAAGGAAAATGAGAACCACATCCTAAATGTCAGCATATTCTCTCTAGATTTTGAGTACTGCTTGGCACTTAGACAATATTTTTTATCTGAGGAACTCAAAAGGCCAGTTCTTAGTTCAAGCTTGTAATACCCCTCTGAGGGTGGCAAAATTCCCAGCTAAGGGAACTTGAGTGCAGAAAGGTTAAATAATTTACTGACAGTCACACACAGTTAGTAGCAGAAACCAAAGGCCCAAATGCCCAGACCTGTGCTGTAAACATAACAAGCAATAAGCAAATTCTGGACATTGTCAGTAGATTTGTGTATCTATTCTTTAATAGAATGCATTGACTTTGCATCCTTTGGGCTTAAATGCTCAGTAAATCAAACTGAGCTAAGGCTTGTTCTAAATAGATGTAGATTTCTAAAACAAATAACAGCATTCACTCAGAGAAGTGGATCATAACTCATGGATAGGCTGTTGTTTTGGAAAGAATAATCAGCAAAATGCAAGAAGAATTTTTACAGTGTTGTCTAGTAACAGTTATTGCTCTCATACCATATTACATTTAATAGTGAAATCCCAGCTGAAACTGCAATACCACAAATCCTTAAAATACTTTTTTGTGGAGGATAGGAATTATTACGTTTAGATTCCACACAAAGAAACTGATGTCCATTTGGAAACTGGAAAAGAACAGGATTCAGTTCAAACCTAACTAAAATGCTACCCCATTTGAGAACCTGTCATACAGGACATTCACAAAAACTTGATGTAAAATCTGGACTTGCAGTTCAGGACTTCTGGAATTCTAGACCAATATGCAACCCACATTAAATCCCATTTAGCAGCATTTTGATAGTTAGTGAACTTTCAGTAATTAAAGAAGAAACAGTCACATTCATATGAATAGTTAAGTCTGCACTAATTTACAATTATGGAACACCTTCAGAGGTTTTTTTTGTAACCAATATATATTATGGGAATGTGCTTATTAAATTTGCAAGTGGCATGGAGCTAGGAAGAATTGTGAGTACCTTGGGGGAGAGGATTAGAATTCAAAATGATCCTGACAAATTGGAGAAATGATCTAAAAAAATAGGAGGTAACTCGAAGAATAAATTTGAGGATCTACAGTTAGGTAAAAATAATCAACTGAGTAACTGTAGAATTGTAATAGGAAGGGCATCTCATTAGATGGGGATTCATAGAATCATAGAATGCTTTGGGTTGGAAGGGACCCCTAGAGGTCATCCAGCTCAACCCCCCTGCAGTGAGCAGGGACATCTGCAACTAGACCAGGTTGCTCAGAGCGCCGTCCAACCTGACCTTGAATGTTTCCAGGGATGGGGCCTCCACTGCTTTTCTAGGAAATCCATGTCAGTGTTTCACCACCTTTATCATAAAAAATTTCTTCCTTATATCCAGTCTAAATCTACCCTCCTTAAGTTTAAATCCATTGTTCCTTGTCCTATCCCAACAAGCCTTGCTGAAAATATTTTCCCCATCTTTCCTATAGGCCCTGTTCAGGTACTGAAAGGCTGCTCTAAGGTCTCCCCGGAGCCTTCTCTTCTCCAGGCTGAACTGCCCCAACTCTTTCAGTCTTTCCTCATAGGAGAGGTGCTCCAGACCTCGGATCGTCTTTGTGGTCCTCTTCTGGACCTGCTCCAACAGCTCCATGTCCTTCTTATTTTGGGGGCTCCACAGCTGGATGCAGTACTCCAGGTGGGGTCTCACCAGAGCGGAGTAGAGGGGCAGAATCACCTCCCTTGACTTGCTGGCCATGCTTCTCTTGATGCAGCCCAGGATACAGTTGGCCTTCTGGGCTGTGAGCGCACATTAGTGGCTCATGTCCAGCTTTTCCTCCATCAGTACCCCCAAGTCCTTCTCGGCAGGGCAAAAGAGTGTTTTAACAGACAAATCATGCCTGGCTTTGATCACCTATATGATGCATCAAAAACATTTTTATTGGAAAGTGCTATGTTCACCTAGCCTATGTTCCTTCAAAATTATTTATGCTTTGCTGCTTCTTACAACTTAGGTTGACAAAAGTCTTTATGTCAAAGGTTTATATTAAGATGAGACTTTAAAAACATCTTCCAGCTTTTCTTCTCCTCTTGACAGCTTAAAAATGTCTATACTGGCCCTGAAGAAGTAGACACGCCTTAGCTGATCCTGACACCAATTGTCTAGAATTATAAAAGCTTACTGAAAAGACATCCTCAAGTGCAAACAAACAACACCTTTTTTTAAGATTAAAATTGTACTTACTACATCAGAATGGCTTCTTATTTTTGTATACCTCCACCTGTATGGACCAGAGACATACTAACAGTGAGGGGAGATGAGGAGAGAAAGCGGAAGAAGATAATAGGGGAGAGGAGAAAGAAGGGAGGGAAGGGGTGAAAACACTCTTAACCCTAGTATCTCATCTGTGTTTTCAGGAGACTTTGTGTTTAGTGTCACAGACCTAAGAGGTACCGATAAGCTCAAATCGGACTGGAAAAAATGCTGCTCCATTATTATATTTGCTCTGAATTCAGTAAATTTATATCACTGTTAATGACAGAAGGATTTGGAGCCTGAATTTTTAGATGGTTATTTAAATTTTCTCTCTTTAAAGCAGTTGAAACATAAACCACTTTTTATTAGACTTCGTGGCATTCATCAACTATAAGTACAGAAGACCTCCCCAGGCATTCTTCAAAGAATTCCTGGGTTAATTTCTTGGTAGAATAATTTTTATTGTAGCCCAAGGGTTTCTAGAATTGAGCAACCAATAGGTGCTTAACAGTAGAACACATAGAATCTTGGGTCTTGTACGTAAGTATGTTGAATGAATGAAGGCCAGACCGTATATGTCTTCCATTGTGCAAAACTGAATGTGTAGTTAAATTAAGAACAATAGGTATTCATAAATCAGCACGAGCGCCCATGAGAAACAAGTCTTCTAATGAAATAAGAAGAGAATCAGTGTTCCTTGTTCCGGGAATTGTTATTTGGTATTGAGGCAGAATATGATGGTAGTTAGCAGACAGACATATTTTGTTAGAAGAATTATTTGGTTTATTTATCAAAAACAACCCCCTTCCTACACATTATTAAAGTTAATTTACAAAAATTACTGATTTGGAGGAAAATCACATGTATGATTTAAAAAAAAAAAAAGCTTTAAAGTGGTCTAGAAAAATAAATCTTTGTGATCAGAATAAAACAAAATTAAAAGTAGCATTTGCATGGAAGCTGCTGTGATATTTCATTCTGTTTTTCTTTTAAGCTAAAAGAAAAAAAAATGAAGAAAACCCAAGCCCGACAAAAAAACAAGACAGACATTCGTATCCTTCTCAAGAGGGAAAATTCTGCAGCAATTTCAAAAAAGAGTTGAATGATTTCTTGTCTCAACAATACTTCAGAACCTGAGTAGAAACTATGCAAAGTATTCACTACTCAGTGAGTAAATGTGGCTTTAGGATGCTTCACAGTTTTCTGATCCTTATGCTTGATGCTTATAGCCTCACAAGCACAGCGAGTTATGCATTTTCCCATCACCTCATCAAGAGGAACAGTAAGCAGCGCATTTATGTTTTCTAACAAATGTGTCCCACAAAACCGACTTTTATCCACCCATTATGATGTCTTGTAGCTCTTGATGTACAAAGACAAACTGAGTAGCTTATACTTGGTAATAAAGTCAAGAACATGTACATTTCAAATGATGGGGACATCAGATATCATGTTTGCTTTAACCTCTTGAAAAATCAAGCAGAAAAATTCTAAAGAAACTTTCAGAAATTCGTCTACAAGTCTGCTGTTAAAAAAAGTCAGCAGTTAGAGAAACAATTTTTAGTATACCAGATTGACTGACTGAATCACATTAATCACAGACTGAAAGAAGTAACTACAAGTTTCCTGTACAAAGTGTAAATAGTTAGATCACCAGTCTAGGAACCAGATCCTGTTCTCACAGCTAATTTGGATTCCGTTTTAAGGCACATTAATCTCTTTTGTAGACGCACTTATACAGACTTCACTTGGCTTTGAAATTCTATCTTCAGTTATACTCAAACTTCCTGCACAACAGTTAATACATGTAAATTCTAGTTAATTTTCCTTTATGTCCCTTGATGTACAAGTTCAAACCAGGGAAATCCCTGAAAGGCCTCACTCTGGATGAGCCAAAAATCCATTTTGAGATTGGCCTTTGTGGTATTTCCACATTAATGAACATTAAGCTGCCATGGCACCTTGTTTGCCTAACCAAGGAAGTACAGCACAGAAACTGAAATACATAGTGTACCTATGTGACACATTTGAAACTTTTTATCTTCACAAAGGATGATTTGAATACATTTTTTCACAAGTAACATTTAAGGGCATAAAGGCACCTTGTTGCTATAAATGCTTTTTTGATAGACTTAATAGCTTTTGGATTAATATTTTCCACCCAAAGTGAGCCAGCTTCTAGACATACATTTTTGTCCTGTGAATTATAGCCCAAAAGATGATATTTGCTTAATATTTTCCTTGAGATTTCCTTGAGAAGAAAGAGTTAGTACCTGAACAGTCTCGGTTGAAAGTCCTCGAAAGAAGAAAATGTTAGGTTTTGAACATTCTGGGTTCAAGCTGTTGTCTTCTACTGAAGCTTTATATGCCCCACTAGATACTTTGCATCCCTGGCTTTTGTGCCTTATTAGTGTTCTAACTCTAGCACCAGTAACTTGGAAATGAGGTAACAGGCATTGTACCAACTCTCTCTGTCATTTCACTCTAGTCAACCTACAAGTATGACAGGATTTCTAAAGCAAACTATTTTCTATTGCCACCACAAGTCAACGGGCTAAGACACTTTTGAAAGTCCTACCCTAGGACTTCAGATCATGAGTCCTGCTAGAGACCAGTCAGCATAACAGTGGAGGGAAAGCTTTTAAAGTTTTCCCCTGCTCCATTTAGAGCTCTCAGAGCTGATAATTTGTTTCTGTTAGCAGGCTATTTGCGTGCTTGTGTGGCAGTTTCTGGAAGATTCAGTAATTTTAGTCTTTCATCAATGTGCTTTGTGGATTTGTGTCCACAGAACTGTCGCTACTGGTATTTTGTGTCTTTTAACATGAGGCAGGCTTTTCCCACAAGGCTCTTTTTAAGTGACCACTGTAGAAAAACTACTAACTCTCCAAGTGTTTATATAATTTTACCTTCAAACCCATTGTGGGTCATTGTTCACTTTATTCCATGCAAAAATAATAACTAAGGAAATGTTCCTGACACTTTTTTATTCCTAGTTTTAGGGTGATTTTGGTGACACATCATAAAGGCAGAACCTGGATGTACAAGGAGATAAAAGCACAATATTATTAGGTCTAATTCTGTAGTGTTGAAAAACTTTTGTGAAGGCTGCTTGTCCAGGACATTGTGTTTCTCTCGAGCTTCCAAAAACCCAGAACAGTAACAGACCATACAGCAGTGACCATCAAGGGCATTCTCGCCCTTTAAAACCTTTGATATTCAGCTCTATAAACTACATTATTTTAATGGCCATTGTAAGGCTGTGTTTTTTCTGTGCCTGTGACATTTTCTACAGAGTAAACTCATAGCCCGTGTGTGAGAATGTATGGAACAATTCATATAGAATTTTGCCATCATGTCACAGAGGACACACATTGTCACTGTCATTGTACCCAATTCCAAACACAGGATGCTGGTCCCCTGAGCATGTTGCACCAACTAACAACATTTTACAAGACAGAGGAAAGTAGTCCAAAGAAACTGATTTTAGCATGAGAAAAAAAAAAACCCACAACAAAAACCCACCCAAGCAAGCACAGCTAAACTGAAATCCATTAAAAAGAAAAGATTGGGACAACATTACTATTTTTTCCCCCTATTGTTAAATGTAAACTAAGATAATGGTCAAAAAGTCATGGACGACGAGGGAGGGAAGTTGTGGATGATTGCTGCATTCTTTATTACGTCCCCTCTCCATCCTGGCAAGCTGGAACATCAGTGCAGTTCTCATGCCAGCTTCCCAGTAAACAACACGCACTTCCTGGCTATCTCTAATCTGGGCAGCAGTGTGTGTGAAGGGAGAGCGCTGAGTGATCTGTGGTTCTGACCAGGTATCCTGTTTTGACAAGAGTGTTTGTCCTTTACCCAACATATTGCAAAAGTTATTCTTGACATTTCTGTGCTATGTTTTTTTGGGAAAGGCCTAATTAGGTCTTTTGGGAAAGATTTAATTTGGATTGCTGAGAATTTTAGAGGGCCAGGGGTAACAATTAAAAAACAACAAAAAAGAAGCTGTGCTGATAAAATGGTTTTGCATTCAACATTTTAAATTAGAGTTAATTAAAAGATACTCTCTTTCCTCTAATTAATATTTACTCTACGTACTACTTGAAAGCCTCTGATTCAAAAGCAAGTTTAAATTTGCTTGTAAAAGTTTTTGAGGAGCTAATAGAATTGTTTTAGCAGCTAGCTTACCTTTCCATTCAATAAGTAGAGCTGCTTAGAAATTATTTTCAGCAAATTACTTCCACTTTGGAAAATGCCCATTAAGCAAAGCCCCTGACCAGTGGTAAGTAATGCTTCTAGTGAAGCTTTGCTGGCAACAGCAAAATTCTAAAACAAATTTAATAATGAACAGTGTGCAGATTGGTGTGATTAATTATCTGATACTTGGATGAGATGTGGTTCAATGTCCATGTTTTAAAGCAGAATCTGCTGTCTCTCGAGTGAGTAGTCTATTCTGGGGGCTAAAGAAAACTCTTTAATTTGACCTAGTGAGTCCTTAGCTATACTGAGCTGAAGAGTGCCCACAAGAGAGTTTTAAAAGTGGCTGAACCCCAGAGACTAGTGATTAGGTCACCCAGTTGACATGTAGGAGATCCAGGTTGCTGTCTGTCTAACATAGAGCAAAGACTTGAATGTGGAGTTCCCACATCCCACCCAGTTGCCATAGCCATCTAGATATTGGCTTCTGCCATAGGGGAAAAAAAATCTTATAGTTTTAGTGAGAAACATTCATAAAATTGCACTTTTGTTTCCCAGCCAGCTTTAATAAAATGCTTTATAATATGGATGAGGAAAAGAAAATAATGAAGTTTACATCATCTCTATCATTTAAATGCTCTAGTCCTTTGCACTCTGATCTAACAGCTGATTTAGCTAGAACCCAGTTCACTGAATAACATGAATATAACCTTCCAAGTTGTGGCCCCAGTCCTAAACCAAAGAATGCTAAGGTAGGCTTGTCACTGGCTTCCATGGGAGGGGAACAGAGGCCTGTATTCCCCCCCATAAAAATAACTTGTAATTTGTGAACCTAAATTATCTGACTTAAATCTAGCATAGCTATAGATTTTACTCCTGATGAATAGTACTGGCATCATGTCAGAGAAAGAGGAGACCAAAAGATGGCAGGTTACTTGCGTTAGAGGCATTCGAAGGATTTAGACTAGCTCTGGGCTGAGAGGATGTTTAGGAAGCTAACAATTTGGAGTATCTATTGTGTCCAGTAGTCACAGAATTTAATGCTTCTCCACCTAGCTTTTCCTACTTACTACATCTGATGACAAAAAGTATTAATTCAAAATGGCTTTCAGTCATTCAGAAAAGGTTAATTCCTCAAAACAAACAAGTCAAAACCAGCTAAAAATCAAATCTCTAAGAATTCCCATGATGTTATCTTAAAGAAAACATGACTTGTGTTTTCTTTTTTCTTTTGAAGATTAATTTTACCTCTGAATCCTTTGGAATTGTCAAACCTTTCTACTGCAATCAAGAGAAAGAAAACTGGAGTCACACATTCTCTTTAAATTCCATCTGATTACACAGGGGTAACCTGGGGATGACTTTGCCTGATTATTTTATCATTCTAGAGTTTTGCCAGCTAAGTCCCCTTGCATCCAGAAACCCAAAAATCCAAAGATCTGTGAAAAATGTGGAAATGTCCTACATTTCTAACTTCTCTCCTTTTTATTTTTTGAGAATCAAATAACCATGCACTTCTTTTCTATCAGTTCATTTCTGTATTTGAATAAAAGGAATCCAGAGGCACAAATTCTCATTACATAATAACAAACAGGACAGTTCATGGAGGAATACGCAGTAAATATAGGGGTCTGACAGTGATCTTATAAAATGTCAGGATTTCAGTGAGTCAATGAATTTTACAGCAGAGCTCATTAAACAGCACTGGTTTTTTTCTCCTTTTTAAGGCAAAATTGCAGTTCCCTGAGATGTTGTAATAGATAGCAATTCCAGGAGTCCTTCTAAACACAATGCTCAAATAAGGACCACTGGAGGGAACTAGTTAAAAGGATTTACTTTGAAATTATCTGGTGTGAACTGAATATATTAGAAATAATGAATCATTACAAGATGATGCCTTAGAATGCTAAATCCTCATTTTAGTTAAATATACTGGAGCTGCACAGGAATGATCTTGGAGGGTAATGAAAAGCAAAATAATGACAGATTAGCCAGCTCACTAACTTCACTGATTAAAATCTTTCTCCATAATGAGCAAGCCAAATTAAATGGAGGCATGATGTAAAAATGTAAAACATACTTTTCTGCTGAAGTTTTAAGTAGTTCAGTAAATTTTGTGCATAAATTTCAGATCTGAAGACCAGAAATTTAACTTGAGGTCTCTCCCTACATTTTACTTAGGATATGATGATGTTCCAGTGACAAAGGCTAAATAAGTTTGACAAGCAAAACTTACTATACTGACTTTCTCAAACTGTGACTACAAGTCAAGACTTACAGTTAATCCCACAGCTGAAGCAAATCAGTAAAGAGAGGGATTTTAATCAGGTAAAGCTTCCATGAGTTAACTTTGCAGTGTTCTGGAAACAGCAACTTTCAAACACAGAAAGCAAAAAGTCCAGCCTTGGTACTGGCCTAAGTATTTTTTTTTTTAATTTCTGTTTAATACATACAAATGCAACTAATTAGCTCATTTGGGAAGCACCGTTAACGTCCCAGTTTCCACTGGAAAAAGATATGTTTTCCAAGAAAATGCAAAGTAATCCAAGAATTGCTTGGAAAAGTCTGAGGCCAAAACCTGTCATGTTTTCTTCTGGCTCATATGGTTTGCCTGCCCGCACAATCCACCTGGTAAGATTTGTACAGCTAGTGACCCTGGTGCATCCTTTATTATTCTGCAGCCCCAAACGAGCCATATTTAAATTTCATTTGCACTGCTGTCAATCTGAATAAATTCACTGGGTAGCATCCTGACATTTCTTAACTCGAGGACAAATCTACCATTTACTTCACTGAGATGAGGACTTCTCTCTAAATTTGGTGGAGTGACTCCAACTCGTCTTAATGCTATCGGCTCAGTGTCTAGTCTTTTATATCTTGGGGTTACAGCATAAATAAGGCAACAATTAGAGATGCAAATCAAGTTTCAGTATCAATCTTGGAAGTAGAATGTGTCACCCTAGGAAAATAGAAATGTGAATCCCAAATGATTTAAGCAGAGCTGCCAAAGGGAATATCTAGCATTTCACTAATGGAAAAAGTGAATGTTAGATGATAGGCATAACTGGAAAAGTACAACAACACTTGGAGCCATATGACTGATTTATATACATCATGACTTCAAATATGTTCAATGGTTATTTCCTTTCTAAAGTCTTTAGCAGGAAAGCATTGGTCATTTTTTCCAGGGGTGTCTCAAATAGCGACAGATATGTGGGAACACTTTTCTAGATACTTTCTTTTAGAAAACTGTTTTGCCACTGTCTTTTGTTAAAAGTGAGACTCTGGAAAAATGACATATTTCTGTTTTCCTTTACCTGTTCTAGTTGTAGTAAATGTCTGGATGTATTCGTGGACTTAGAGTCAATAAAGAGCAAATTATTTTGGAAGGGGAACTAAACCAACCTGTGCCTCTTTGTTAGCAAAACTGAAAAGCCTGCCTATATCTAGTCTAGCCAAGAACACCACTGGTTCCTGCTTGTTAGGAGGGCTCCATCTTTCCATGATTTGCAAAAGGGTAGCACCTCCATAATTTTCACTATCTAGGAAGATTTATGGTGGGACTTGATGATCTTAAAGGTCTATTCTAACCTAAATGATTCTACGATTCTAGAAGATTTTGTTCTTTAAAAAGATTGCTGTAAGTTCTTATCTAAAGGGCCAGTTTCTGATCCTGGAATATTCACAAAGAATTTTTTGATTTTTTGATGAAGAGTTGGACTTCTTACATGCAGGATGAAGAAAAATTTCTTCCAGCCTTCAGCTTTATATAGATCTATGCTGCACAGGCAGTGTGGCTGTGTTTGCCTCCTGTACCATGCAGCATATGGGTAAAAGAGAGGCAGGAATCATCACTAGCTGACTATCGTATTTAAGGTGGTCTAGAGTATTCATTATGGTTAACTGCTAATACAGAGCAACCCAGAACAAATATGAATCAAGAAACATAGACAGGAGTGGGTAAGAGTGGGCTGAGACATAGTGCACTTAAGACCCCCTTTTGCTCAGAAATTATCTTAAAAGCTACAATCAGATCCTATTTTTCTGATTTGTTAAAAACATCCATAAAGCATATGTTACAAGGAAATACATTTTTTTCCTGCATTCTGGCAAATAAAAATAATTTAGAATCTAAAATCCTAGTACTAATAAAGAAACAAATATTAAAGGTGAGTGAACTGTGATTTTGGCTAAGCCTTTTGGCATAAAGGTTTGTGACTGAAATACACTGTGAAAGGAAGTAGTAATTAGTAAGAAAAAGAAGAGGTAATCATGTCTTTTAACTGTAAACAAAATATACATCACCTTCAAGATCTTAATTAAATTTCTCAGCAGGAATTAGCTCAAAAAAGAAAGAAATCTCAATCCACCTAAGAAGACTTCTTCCATAATGCAGAGCCTGGTGGTCACAAACTACTGAAGGTAATTTGGAGAAAAAAAACAATATAAGCTTTACAGGTAGACTGACAAGAAATTAAAAATCCTCCAATGCAGATAAAACAAAGCCTATCTCTACCTCCTTCTTTATAGTTACAGATAAATCTGTCTCATGGTTTTAATGAAAAAGAATTAAATTTCTCTCCATCATTTTAGGCTAGGAAATTAGTGCCTTCTGTTACATTCTTGATTTCTTTACTTCTTACTCATTTCCCCTATACATTTGAGTCTACCTTTTCTCCTATATAGTCTTCTTTTCATATAAAGCTTGGTGCATCACAAGGTATATTTATATGCCTAGTCTGCACTCCCACAGAGCTTGGTATGTATTTTTGTCATTTACTGGATGGCATGTGTGAAAACCATTCAAGTGCCCTCTAGCGACTGAAACTCACAGTAAATTTATGGCTCACTACAGCAATCATAAGTATTTGATGGACCCAATAATAGCAATAACGCGGATGTGATGTGCTGTGGGCATCAAGCTTTCCCATTTTAACTTTTGTTTTCTTTGTTGCTGTGACCAACACTGGAACATCTCACAAGAAACATACTGCCTGCAAGCTGTAGGGCAGAAACCACCAACCTGATGTAGAGCAGAAGATAGATGCTAAGATGACAGGAAACCATATATGTTTATTACTTGGTCCACCTTAGAACTAAGAGCTGGAAGATAAAAAATAATGGTAATCTATAAACAGTTTATTGCATTCTTCGTGAAGTAATTTCTGCTACAGTCATTACTCTATTTAAGAAAATAATGGTAGAAAAGTAATGTACTAGTAGTAATGGTAGACAAGGTTTCCATTTGACCACTCAGTCCAGAAAATGGATTGTAAAAATTATGCTCTTTGAATCAGTTCAAATTTTGACCATTTGAATGTAACTAGGTCACAGGCTAACAATTTATTCAAGAAATATACTATTTATTTATTTATCAGTTTATAGCTGTATTAATCTAGGAGCTTAGCCATTGGCAATGGAGAACCATATAAGACAATACATGTAAGTATTAAAGCCAACACAGCTTGATAAAATGAATACAAATTTTAAGCAGTAAAGTATGAAGAATAAAAGCGTAGGTTTAGTTTTAAACTTCTACTACTTAAGACAATAAAAAAATGGCAATGATATATGGAAATACATTTTTCATTTTAGGTCATAAGTAGCCTTTCTAGTCTAAATAATCAGTCACATAAGGGTAACAAGCCACATCACAGGGACTCTCTGGCTCACTAGAAGATATCCTGGTATGTGAGTTGGTACAATAAAAGCAATCTGATCCAGGAATGACTTATCTACTGAATATACAGGTCTTAAGGAAATAGCAAAAGATACTCAACCTGCCTGTATCAGCAGGGGCAAACCATTTTTTTCTCTCCTACCTAAAGGAGGTGTACCACTCATTTACATGCTGTTGTTCAAAACAAAAAGGCACCCTGCACTAAATTAGCAAAGAAAACTGTACTTATTTGTGGCTCTCCAGAAGTTATTTTATACCTGGCTAAGTTTGATTATGTTTAGAGACTTGTTTAGACATTGAAGCCAGCTCAAATTCTGTGAAATCTGAAGAATGGAGAAAGTAACAAAAATTCAACAAAAGGCAATTCTGGGGTTTTCATATTGATAAGGTATTCCTCTGGATAATCTTGGAGACCCTGGTATTGTCACAGACTGAACACGTCTAATAAAGGCACTCTGCTTTAATCAAATTATCCCACTCTGCAAACCTGTTGAAGAGGGATGGTTGGTGAATAATTTGTGAGGCAGAACAATCACTTTTACAAGGTGTTTTTTCAAAACAGCTGCCGCCTTCTCATACTTCATTTTTCATTAATTATAGGAAGAAATACTGATCTTTGTGTGGATGTCCTTGAAAATTTCATTAGTGTATGCTTCAGTAAACCCAGAAACCTCAGCAAAAAAATGCAAGCAGCCACAGCTGCATACTTAAAATTATAGTGGACAAAAAGTTTCAACGTGTGTAGGAGACAATGAATCCGTCCAAAGCCAATACACAGCATGATAACAGATCCTCTACAGATGTAACTGTTCTTCGGCTTATTGCTAGTGCTCTGAAGTGCTGTTACTTCCCCTCCTTTTACTTCAAACTTTAGCAACATGCAAACCGTTCATCAAAGAACATTTTAATCTGTATTGCCCTTTTTTTGTCCTCTGTTCTATTTCTTCCTTGTCAGTGTCCCCCTTAAAACATTTCCTGCAATATTACATTCTTGGTATTCTCATTTTCCTTTTCTTATCTGCCCTTCTCACAATATGTAAGACAAAATGTTATATAGCAGCCCTCTTACAGAACGAACATTCCTAAAAATAAATCAAACTCAAATTTAGGGTTGAAGAAAGGACCCTAAAAACATACAAAACTTCCACTGGTGTTCAAAGGTCTCTGCCTCTCAAAAAAACCCCTGCAAGAGTGGGCTTTATTAGGGATGTTTTATTGTTTTATTTATTGGAGCAGGATTTTTTACTGTGGTTTTATTTTTCAAATTTGCCTTAGAGAAACTCGCTAAAATGCTTCCTATCCCTCTTGAATGTCTCAAAAACAATCTTTCAGCACTAGCAATTTCCCTGTAGCAGCAGGACAAGTTTGCCTGCCAGCAAGCCAGTTCTTTGTCAGAATGAAGAGCTTCTCAGTAAACGCAACCTCTTCAACACTGCATTTTGGTCTCTGCAGTAATAACATAGCCCTACCATTGACTTGAAAATAATTAGCCAGCAGTATTGTTGGTATTTTCTTCATTGCCAGCACAGCTCTGCAAAGCAATAATTCGTCTCTCTTCAGGAGCATCAAGCTCTTCAATTGAATAATGATGGACTTGAGCAAATACCGGTCTCAGCAGCAAGATTGCTACTGTGGAAACATGTAATCCAGTTTTCTTACATAGTAATCTAGTGTTTTTAGAACTACAATCAAACCCTCCATAAAAGTGACATAATTGTGTGCAATTAAAGCAAAGTAGCTGAGATCTAAGTTTCCGAGGCCAGTGTTTTCCTCTCAACACTTCAGACCAGTCAGCAATTCCCAATATTCCCACACGTTAGTACCATGTTCACACATCCCAAACAAATCCAGCGACCAGTTTGCTCTTTCAGCATTCAGAGTTCAGCAGGCAACACCTCCCCTATTGTATCCACATGGCAATCCTCTAACAGAGCCTCTCTGACACAGGCTTCAGTCTTCTGATCAACCCACCCAATCCCCTACACACATGGAAGTCCTAAAGCATGTCTTGTGTCCCTGGTCCAGCACTTTGATTTACACTGCTTCAGAAACTCACACACACAAAAAAAATCTATTTCAAATGCAGGCTCTGGAAATCTTTAGCCTTCATCCTCTGCAGTCTTTTCTTTTTCTGCACTGGGGCAAAGGACTGATACTGTATATCTGTACTACAGCAGGACTAAACAAGGTGCTGCCCGTCTTCCTCCAAGACTGCAGCAATGCTGCAACAACTTAGGAACTACTGGTAAGAACTGAAATCCACTTATCAAAGCCGAGCCTGATTTGATAGAAAAACAATGGTGAAACACAACATCTAGAAGGGAACTTTACTGGACTTTTCATGCACATGGTCAGATTGTTCATCTGGGTGGATGTCTTAATTTGTGTAGCCGTAAATTCCTGACCTAGTGGAGGAAGCAGGTGAGGGCCATGGAGGCAATGTACAAGACGAGCCTGAAAACAGTAACAGGTATTCAGTGAAGCGGCAGTTTATGGGAACCATCAAAATACAAGTTCTTCCTGTGTTTATTGGTGCTTTGGTCAGAAGTAATTTTCTTTAATGAGTTAGTCCAAGTCCACTTTTTGCTTGCAGAGGGTAATTTTCTTTCTGGAGAGGTAATCAAAACCACCAAAGTGGATAGGTATTTTTCTGACATATTTTTTAAAAAAATCAAAGCTGTGTGTTTATGTATGCAAATATATTTGGAATATTAACTGTGTAAATCAACAGTTGATTTCCCAATTAAGCTAACTGGTAGCAGCAATTAAGACAGCAATTTGTAGGCTGTAACACTATAGTGAAGAGGCTATCTGCATTTTCAAACTAAATAGATTTGTGTGTGCTTTCTTAGAAAATAAGCAAATTGTGGTTTATTTTACTACAAAGTCTGCTTTGGTTTGATTTGAAAGTAAACCTCTTTTTCCTCTGTGCCAAGAAGAATGTCCTTTGAAGCTAGAAGTGAAAACTCCAGACACAGTCTGCACTCTTTCTAATAATCAAAGAGCTCTTAACCGAGCACTGACTCTAAATGGGCCTCTCTCAGATCTGCCTTGCAGTACAGCCCTCCTACCTCATTATTTGCATGACTAAAAGCCGCTTGCCCTCTCCACTTCCTTGCTGATGAACAACACACTCCTACCGATGTCTAAGAGAAGGTTCTTCCCTTTTCTTCCTCCTGAGACTCTTCTCTCTTGCTTCTGTTCCTGCTCCTGTTCCCCACCACATTCTTCTATGGCCATCTGCCAATTAGACAGAACTAGCTGAAATCTGTCAGTTTTAAATACCTGTGTTGTGGAGAAAAAAATAATCAGAATATTCGTCTACGTGTTCGCAGGTTTTATTTGCCCCATTTCTGAACCCTTGATCTACTGCCTTAATGTACATAACACAGAAGAAACTTGATTAGGATGGTATTCATATAGGTCCCATTCATTTTGAGCACATTTCCTTTTCTTCACCTTGCTTCTTGGTGAGTAGAGCTAGTCAGAAGATTTTCTAAGCAGGCCTACTCACCAACAAGAACACTGATTGAAAAGATGTGTCCCAGTTAAGTGGGTGGCCTCTTGGAGAACAGAGATTAATCATTTGTTTCTTCAACACATTGCTATAGTAATAGTGCTTCTAACAGTACTGCTTCGTGAACAGCATTGTTTTAGTTTGAGACAGCTGCTGAGGCTACCAGACTCAGTTCACTCCTCCTTATGCTGTTACATCAAAGCAGAAACTCTTGTGCACTGATTTGCCTTAAGATGCTGTGTGGGGAACTGGCGCTGCCTCAGAAGTTAATGCACGAGTACCATTGCCATCCATTTAGGACTGGCTACTCTAATAGCTATTCCTGACTATGCCCTCATGAAATATACCTAGGTGAGGAACTCACTGTTGCATGGCATATGAATAATTGCTTTTGTACTTTTGCAGTTTACATTGTACACTGGCCCTTGCCTAGCATGAGGCAGTGAGGAAAAGTCTACATACTATGAAAGGTTAACTGAAAGTGTAGAGCAGTTCTTTCCTCAATTTCTACCCAAGCATACAAATCCTGAAACATAATTAAAACTTTAAAAAGCTTCTAAATGATTCTTAAACATACTAAAATTGGAACAACTGTTTAATTCACAAACAACTTAGAAGTTTAGGACTACGCACACTTGCTACAAGCAAAACAAAAAAATAAACAGACAGGAGTGTCATAACAACAGGAAAATAAGACGAAAATGCCTCCAGCCACCACAGGCTAAACATTTTGATACCATCCATTCCACCCACAACTCAGTAAAACAAATGTTAAGTAAATACAGAAATGGCAGATTCGCTTGGACTGAAGTCATCTGACGATTCTGAAGTGAGTTGTGAAGGAAAGTGTGCGGAACTCCAAATTCACAAAATGCAAGTTGCCATTCATTTTCTTGCATAGTCTTGCATAATGAGGATGTGGGTGAGGGACAGTTTGGGAATTATTAACAGAAAGAAATAGTAAGGCATTGCTAAAAATATTGCAGTCTCCAAAGTTTATTATTTTATGGTAAATTACATAGCTAATATTAAGATTCAGTCTCAGTAAAAAAAGGCAAACTACAGGATAAGCCCAGCTGCATAGAACACATAACCCGTCTTTCTCATTTGCTCAAAGATTACTTTCGGCTTGAGTGAGCTGCTATTTGTTCCCTTACATACTCGCCTTCCTCCATTAACCTTTTATACTAATTGCTATTTAACTAGAGGTTTTCCTTTTAAGAAATCCGAATGGGAAACCAAGGTTTCTGAAATAAATTTATTTCAGTTCATCTGTAGAACACTTCATACTTCAGCCGTAAAATCATAATCTACCATTTTGTTTGCTTATAGGAATAAAGGAGCAGGTTTTTTCCTAATTTAACTGAGCCTTCTATATCTTGCTTATTATCAAAACAATCTTGCTCATAACAAGTTCTGGTAACAGCTTTATACCAACTTCAGAAAACACATATAGAAAATGAGAAACAAATGTCTACTAACAGCCACTCTTTCACAAGCAAATGTTTATAATCACTACAATTTACATAACTGATACATGACTTTTGTGCCTTTGAATACCTGTCCAATTCACATCTCAACAGCCTTACAGTCTTTCTTTTGCTATTTTTTCAGTGTGTTTACACTACACTACACCATTTTGGTTTTCTGTGCAACTATTCAGTTTTGCCATAACTAACACTTAATTGCATTATTTATAAATGTGAGCTAAAACTATGAAGACTATGCTGAAACCTTATGTGACAGCTAAGGGTCATTTACATGACGTTGGTGTAGATTAGGCACAAGGTAGGGCTTTAATCTATTGCTCCTTACCTAAACAAAATTTGGGTTAAAGGGAGTAAAAGCTTTGCCAGCAAGATCTACACTCACATTCTGTCTCAACCCTGTGCATTAAATTCTATTCAGAGAAAGCCACCTTTTCATGGCATAGACAGTAGAAATTAGAGAAAGAATTAAGAGATCAATGGAAAACAGATTCATTAGCCTGAAAAAATAGGAGTATTCTAGACAAAATTAGAGTATCTGAGAAGCATGAAGAATTAATCCCCCAACATGCTTTCACAGATACATTTGGAACACAGCGGGAAAATAAAGCAAAGCTGCAGCAAGATGTTAAGTCTAGAAGGCACTGGAGAATAGGAAAAACTAAACAGTTAATATCCTTACCATGAAGACAGCACAGTAGAACATTTAAACTATTCAATTTCAGATAGATATCTTCTTTTTTTTTTTTTTTTTT
>Ga0065711_1001033_pt1 | contig 49728 bp, 27 predicted proteins | sample Hoacrofraction12_FD_59098 | JGI IMG/M metagenome (GOLD analysis project Ga0065711, IMG submission 59098) | Hoatzin crop microbial communities from Cojedes, Venezuela - Epithelial fraction 12 v2 (version 2) | ecosystem: Host-associated > Birds > Digestive system > Esophagus > Crop | place... | reverse complement strand
CTGTGCTCGGAGCATCCTCCCCAGGGGGCGGGGGGAATCTCCTGGCGTGACGGGGGCCGTGCGTGGTGCAGCCTCCCGGGGGCTTGGGGTGCCGGGGCGGGGTGGGGGGGTGAGCTCGGGGCATCGTCCCAGGGTGCCGGGAGACTTGGTCCTTCCCCACAAACCCACCCCTCCTTTTCCGAAGCAGCGGGGCTGGGTGGGCTCAGGTACCCCAGGGGGGCAGGACCAGCTACCACGGCGTTTCCAGAACATGCCTCCTGCCCAGCGACCCTCCGGGCTGGCAGAGCTGCCCGACAGCTCGGGTACAGCGGGCCACTAAGACATCTTGGGCTGGGGGTCTGTCATCGTCCCCCCGCACCCAAGCCGTGCTGGCGTTGCGGCTCCTCGGCCGCGGCACTGCCTTGGAGCCCCCTCCTTCTCCTTGGCTATAAAATTCCCATAAGCATCCCCTACCTGGCAGCACCACTTACAAAGCGCTGGACTTCTTGGGAGGAGGCAGAGCATTACGGTGCATTTATACGGCGTGATGAACCACTTTGATAACGCCTGTGCTCGGGGGAGTAGCTAACCATAGCCCTACCTGTCTGGGCATCTGTCTGTATGGAAAATGCAGCTTCTTTCCCGGCTAGCGCTGGGGTTGCCTTGCAGAAACCATTTAGTCTGTCTAGACGAGTCTGATGAAGAGCAAAGTGCCTGGAGCTGTGAGTGATTAGAGGTCGGGTGTCTCTGCAGCGTTGGGTTCGTTGTACAGTGCTGGGAGGTGTTGCTCTGCTTCCGAGTGCTTTTGGGTCTTTGGTGAGCGCGGGAACCGGCCAGTGGGTTGCAGAGGTTTGTTTCGTGTAAGAGCAAGGGAGGAAGGATGCAGCCAGCCCTTCATCACACGTGTGCACGGGGGAAGCATCGCAGAGAGTTTAACGACACTAAAACGAATGGAGAAAGCACTGAAAATGATGAATCAAGGGGTGATGAGGGGGAGCAGGGGGAAAGGCATGTACTGTCAGCTTACTTTCTGGAGGGTAGCGCAGAGAAGTTCAGGATGTTTGTATGACACTTGGAAAGCCTCAAACAGAAGGCACTAAAAAAAAAAGTAGCACTATGTATGAGCATAGAATAAATAAAATCCTTAGGACAGAAGACTGAAACTAGGGATAATGTATGTCCTTAATGCACATTCATATGGAGAAAAGCGTATTAAAGAGAGCAGGCTTTAACGTAAAACAAAATCAAGGGGAAAGTGGATGTGTAGGTGTTCTTAAATACTTAAGAACATTTAAATAAGAGTACTTCAATAAGGACAGATGGAAGCATCTGTCTCCATCTTAGGTATTTGATGACCTTTACAAATCTAGTCTTCAATCTTGCAAACCTTTCTGCGTACGAGCTGTCCGTCTCGCCTGTCCAGCAGTCCCAGCAGATTAATGAGGAAGATTCACGTGAGGTCAAACTTCCAGGACTGAGCCTTGTGGCAGTAACGTATCAATCACAGTTCCAATATGACAGGTAGATTCTCCTCCCAGTAAATGCACCTGTGAATCCCTGAAGGTTCCCACAGCACCGGGAATGACACATTTTCAGAGACCACACAGAGCATCTGTTTCTGTGTCACAAACATGTTCTAGAGCCATTACATATTATTGGGATCTGGCAGTGGGCCAGCAGGTTTTATCTAACTTTATGATCTGGAGCACCCAGAGGTCTGACTCAGTGTTTTGTGGCCGTTAAATGCAAAGTGACCAGAAGATGCTAGGGTTCCTTGTTGTACCCTTACAGGGATGATCAAGTCCAGAGTGTATTTCACCCGTGAGCAGAGGAGATTGATTCTGAGAGGTGCCGAGCATCCTGAAATTCCCCTGCAGCCCCAGCGAGTTTCCCCGTTTCAGGTCTGAGCCTGGCGAAACAGATTTGGTCTGATCCCAGCAGCTGAGCTTATTCACAGGCAAAGCCCAGCTCTGGGCAAGGAGCTGGGCTAGTGAGAATTTTATCTGGACCAGAGTTAAATGCTCTCACACCTCGGTGTCCTCTCTCTGTCCCACCACGCTGGACTTCTTTACCCGTTGAGAGTTCAGCTTCTCAGTCAAGACAAATCTCTTTCTATCCATGTCAACAAATAAATAGCTTTCAGGCTGTCATCTGTGTGATAGTGGGAAGGAGAGGCTGGTCCTAGGGTAGCAGCAGCAGACACCAACTGCAAATCTCAGGAAAAGAGCTATTAAGCAACTAGGGCATGTGTTGATAATTAGTTAATGCTTGTTATGTTTGCTCTGGGCTTTTCATTTCTGTTGACTGGCTATGAATTTTCTGCACTATCACTGCTTGTTTATAGTACGGCACCTAGCTTAGGCAATTAATCAGTTTTAAGAGACTCTGCTAATGTCCCTCTGACATCCAGAGAGCCCGGTTAAGTGAGGCGGCTGCCTCTCCATACTTCGCAAGAGCTGAGAGGGGAAGGGAACAGAATGAATCTCCCTTGGTGCAGCCTGCAGCCTATATGAAAGTCAGAGTTAGAAATTACTTACAAGTTGATTTTAAAAAAACCCCAAGTTCAGAATAACCAGCTTAAAAAAGAAACAAAACAAAAAGAGTCTGTACAATGTTAGGGCCAAATTCCATGAAATACCAAATAAATCCATGAAGTACTGAATGCCCTCCTATGGACCTGTACAACATAGATTTCCTGCACACAAGACCATTTCTATCTTGTCAGAATATCCCAAATGAACTTGCACTGTATGATATTGGCTTGGCTTTTGAGAATTACACTGTTACTGGCAGCCCCAGGCATATCTATCCAAGAAAGCAGTGTCAATACAATGAAGAATAAATGACATATCTGTGAATTACAAAAAGAATAATTCATAGGTAATTTTCAGGTATGGAGAATAATTTATAGGTGCCTGATTTGCAAAGAGAATAATTTATGAGTAACCTGAATTGGGTGTCAAGCACATTTACAGGTTACTGTAAGAAAGGGAGTATACCGACTGCTCAGCTGTCATGTGCTGAGGCTGGATTTTGGGGGCATTTCTTGTGAAAACACCCACCGTGAAAAAAGCCCTGTCAGATTCCATGGTAAAAAGATTTGTGTAATATGCCCAACCTGATCTGAAACCTCTGTACATTACCAAAGCTGGACGTACGGCCCGTGTTGTCCCTGGAGCTCCTGCCTTGCATCACGCACCACAAGGAGAAAGGCCACAACCGGGTTCCTACAATATTATCGTTGGAAAAGGCTGTCCCCAACAGCAGACAAGGAGCCAAGTGCCAAAACCTTTGGGTTAGGCGTGTGTCCACGGCGCTGCACGGCTGTGAGGATGAATAATATTGAAAGACAGGAATAACAGAGAAGAGAGGGAGGTCTCCATAAGATGTGTTCAGATTCCTGGTGCAGGCTGGTTCCTTCCGCGCGCTGTCGGGGGATGCTGCAGCTGCCAGGAGGGCACTGACTTGTGCCTCACCCCGCACAGACGGGCATCGCTCCTTCATACGACCCAATATGGGCGCTCTTGGCTTTAGAGAAAAATCACAATGTTAGCAAATGGCTGCAAGATGGAATGACAAAATGCAGCTGGGAATAGGACGCTTTTTTCCAATGGTAAAAGTAGAGAATGGCACACGAGCGGACATGGTGAGCATCTCCACTTGCAGCAGATCTTTATTACTTTGCTTAAAGCATTTCCTCAAGTGCAACCACAAGTTACTGGCCTTTTAAATAGAAAGAGTGACTTTCTCCTCCTCAGGACTTGCTAGTCAAGCCCTAATGCTTGTCACTGAACGAGGGGCCAAATTAGCTGCTCTTTACTTTAAAGACATGATGTCTCCTTCCTATATACCTGAAGGGCATCAGGATGCATCGGTGCTTCCACTTCTTCATCACCACAGTGGCATCTTAGAAACTGAGGGAGGAAAAAAAATATCAAAGCTAATGTGCCATTCCCTCCTGAAGCACTGCGTCAGGGGGTTGTACAAGGCACCCTCGACACAGGAGCTAAAAATTACAAAGCCCTTTTGCACTACTTCAGTTAATGAAACACTACAGTCATATATTAGGTCAAGCACAAATAACATCTACTATAGTTAATGTTGTAAAACGGCTTTCTTTTACGCAGCTAAAGTTGTCCATAAAAATTTTCTGAGGCATTAATTTTCTCCAGTGAAGTATTTTAGAAAAGCTTGTCGAAGAGAAGTAATTGTGTTGGATTTGGAGAGTGTAATGGAATTCTGTCGGCAGCAGAACCAGAGTCTCCAAGAGAAGGAGGCAAGCGTTGCTCCAGACTCTGTGTTGCAAATGAATTCCTTTGCTTGAGATTTCAAATGGCTGAATCATGGACATCCTTGGGCATGGTGGACTTCACAAAACACCCAGGCTCATAGCTGGGACCGTCTGGAGCTGGGTGAATGTCCTCTTTTAGGAAGCCTTGGGGAACAATGTACAGCCCATAGCTGTGGGTTCACACTATACTCCATGAGAGACCCCCAGGGAACACACGCGAAAAGACTGTGCGCTCATTGTATCTGCTGTTGCATGCATCCACTCTCTGCTACTTCCCTTTTAGAAGAGAAAAATCCATTCATTTTCTAATCCGCGCCTCCTCCCCCAGACCCACACGCCATTTAGTGCCAGGAAGCGCTGATGAACGCGGCTCCTGCTTCTCAGAAACCTTCTTGGAAAAGATCACTTCAACCTGGACCAAGCGCAAAGCCTCTCCTTGATTGCCCTGGGAGCGACAGGCAGTCAGTAGCTCACACGATCACGTCCTCAGGGGTTTGAATATTGCTGATAGATTCCCAGTGAAAGTTCTGCATGTGACCATAAAAAGATGCTTGTCTTTAAAGTTTGTGCACAACGAGTGAAATCTTGGCCCTAGGAAAACGCAAATCTTCACCCCAGCCCAAGGCAAGGCTCCTGATGACCTGGTGGGGTCAGACTCTCGCTTCGTCCTCCCAAATCTGGAAGCAAGTCAGAAGTGTTGAGATTTGGGTGACAAAGCGCAGAACAACCTCACACGAACTCTTGTTGCTACCTGTAAACCAGCAGAAGCAATTTGGACATTTTTGGGGGGCAATAAGAAGAGGCGGCTGAGAAAGCATCGCAGATTTTATTTCCAAACTTTCGTTGGATTAGGGCCCTTGTACCACTTCAAGATCCCACTGTGCCATCTGCTGTCAGCTTTTAATGCTAGCGAAATATAAAGCTTGCAAAAATAAAACTGCTTACCCAGTCCCTCTCCTAGGCTATATACCCTTAGCCCCAAAAAAGATCATACAAAACGAGTCTTTTTTAAGGGCTGCTTATACATGTACATATCCTCCCAAGGGTTAGATGTAAAGAAATTCAGTGTTAATTTTAATGGGCTGCCACCTTTCTCTTATGGTGCAAACTACCAGAGCCTGCTCTGTGTAACTGAGGAAAGACATTGGCTCATGTTGGCACTGTTTTTTAAATATTGAATTTTCTTGTTATATTGCTGTCCTCAAGGGCCGCTGAGCGTCACTTACCTGACAGAGCTAGGCTGCAGACCTACTTAAATTATAGACTTAACCAGTTCCTCCTAAAAAAAATGTCACCTCCTTTTTTCTGTGATTGAATGTTGCTGTTTTAATGGTGATGGTCAGCAGCTGATACATTCGCTTATCCACCCAGAAAGCTGGTCTGGCTTCTTTTAAGTTAGTATGAACTTGCCTAATAGAAGATGATCCTTATTCCTAGAAACCCTGTGCTTTGGTGCCTATACACCTGTGTATTTTTTTTCTGCTGTACACAGGTGGAGCACTGTGGTAGACAACTTTGCCTAAAGTACTGCTCCAAAATACTCTAGTTCTACCTTGCATGATTGCCTTGCAAAAAATGAATGTCTTTGGAAAAATCCAGACATAGGTTAGGCATAGGGGTTGCACTCCGTTTCCTCTTTTTCTTCCCTTTCCCCACAATGTCTGCTGGCATCTCTGTAAGTGCGTAAACTGCAATGGGAAATAGGTGCTTGGCTTCCGCAGCTTTGGAACAAACGCTGGCCTTGGCAAGGACCCTAGAGAGGATATTTCTGGGATGCTCTGAATTAATTTCTTTCTGCTGCAGGCTTTCATTTGCTCTTTATTTACCACTTTACATCATCACCAGAATCCTTGATGCTCACACGGTGTGACAGGAAGTTATTCATGAAGTGACATGATGGCAGTGGGCCCGTACATGTCCTGCTAGAGAGGCAGCACCAGCAAACACGAGTCTCACACACCAAGTCCCACCTGTGGATCAGGCTGGGCAAACCTTCCCACACCCTGCAGCCTGACAACAGCACTGCGAGCTGGCAGATGCCCTGGGTCAACACCTAAGAGTGAGGATTTAAAGCTGTAAGAGAAAATTGTCAACAGTGAAAAGCTGCTTTCACTGCTGTCGGGTAAGACAGAAGTTTGGGCTTCTGAAAGATAAATAAAGACCAAGATCTACTTCTTCTGTCCTGCCATGGACCTATGCCTTTGAGAACCCCAAGGAGTGTGGTTTAGCCCAAGCAAAAAGGGGCACCACCTTGTGACATCGTACGAGGGCCAGCGCAGCCAGCCGCACAACACACAGAGGTATCCCATGTTATTGCGACTTCACCAACGAACATCAAAAATAAAAAAAATATCAAATTATCTCATTTAATCCAGACATCTGGTAGTAATAATGGGGCTCTGCATTCTTGAGCACCATCTGCTGGTACATTGTCCATGAACCAGTGACATGCACGCAGATGTAGAGCACCCTGTAACAGCTACTCTCACGTAAACGCACAGGGCTCCTGGCCAGCACTATGTACAGCATTTATGAGCTCCCCGTCAAACCTTACAGCTGAGATCTTGGGGCAAACTGCTTTCAGAGCAAAGTGTGAGAAGGTTTCCAGGTCCGTCCCAAGGCCACGTGCTGATGGTTGTATCCCCTCCTGCAGGCAGTGCCACAGCCGGTGGGTCTCTCCGCAATGCTGCAGTGCAAACACACTCAGGAATTCAGCTTCGGGCCCCGGGCTCTGAAGGACGCGCTGATCTCCACCAACCCAGCCCTGCAGGAGCTCTATGCCAAAGCTTTCTCCAGGGCGGAGAAGCTGTTCCTCTCCGAGGCCTACAACCCGCAGAGAACACTCTTCTGCACGCTGCTCATCCGGACAGCTTTCGACTGGCTCCTCAGCCATCCCGATGCCCCTGAGGACTTTGAGACGTTCTATCACGCCATGCTGAGGAGGAAGCAGAACTTCTATAGAAAGCACATTTACCTGCAACCTATAGGTAATGTGGGCATCTTTACGGAGCCACCTGGAAAGATATGGGAGGGAGGTGGGTGGTGCTGAACGCTGCTAACATCTTCTTCCAAGGACTAACCTGCAAAATGCAATTGCCATATCAAGGATAAGTGTAATACCAAAGGCTCTGACATGCCCCCAGTCCAGAGTCACAAGCCATGATGACAACCGTTAGTAGACCTGCCCTGTAAACGGTATGTGTGCCCCTGGCTGGGACTTGCTATGAATATATGTATGCATACATACATATCTATATGTAAAACAATGCTGGATAAAACAGCATTTCTGGAGCTCCATCCCTGATGGTTCATTAAAAACAGCCACCCATTCCCACATTCTTTCTGCACAACTTAACTAGGAGACAACCTTCCTAGCCCATCTGCTCTGCTAATTGAGAGATCATACTCATGTCCTGAGCCACTTCTCAGAAAGACCCCCTGTTCTCCTCCATACCTGTATAACCATCTAGAGATGTCTGCCACATCCCTGAGTAAGCAATCAACTTTAGAATGAGCCAGCCTTCCTTTTCCCCAGTTGCTGTGGCCAGCTCCACAAAACCCCTTCAGACCCTATGGTTCACCCTGGCTTTAAGGAACTGCTAATAAAGACCTTCTTTTCTTAGACTTAATCGAAGGGCCTGCTGGGCTCTCGCTGCTGGATTCCCTCCAGAGCTGCGTGGAGTCTTTCTTCCTGGGGCTCCGTGTGAAGTGCCTTCCCTCCATCCCCATCTCTTCCATTCACTGCTGCTACCGCCACAGCCGGGACTCGGACAGGGTGCAGCTCCACGCAGGTAAGGACCTGGGAGCCCGGGCAGCCATCGGCTTGGCACGCGGGCACGAGCCCTTCCTTAGGAAATGCCTGAAATAGCCCTCCATTGCCTGAGCAGGGAGGGGATGAGGAAGGGAGTGAAAAGGGAGAAATCCTGTTCCCGTGGAAAACCCAGAACTTTGAGGCTGGAAACAGGAATACAAACCAAAGTGACTTTCATCATATTTTCCTCCACTGTTTGTGTTTTTCAGTGCTGTTATGTTTAGGTCTAGTGCTGCAACGTGATCGCATCAGCTCCGCGGGGCAAGGCACTGCAGATTTGGTGTAGTCTGAGCTCTCCCATCTCTTGTCCAGAGCCAAAGTAAATCAGTGGGCTGGGTGGCACAGGTGGGGAACTCGCTGGCCTTTCATATTCGGAAATTCAGGTTCAAGTGTCACACGGCTCCCCAGGGAAATGGGTTTATCAGCTGCCAAACTCACACTGGACAAACATCCCTCTGGAACAAGCTGTGTGCGGGTACCACGGGCAGCACAGGCTCAGCACAGACCCAGCAGTGCGGCTGCTCCAGCTCAGGTCTGAAATGCCTGAGCAATGAGAAATTCTTCTACTTCCAGGCACTTCTTTCCATAGGTCAGTACTGAATTCATGTACATCTCTGCCCTTAGCTCTGTTTTAAGTCTCTGCTTAGCACCACTTCAGAAGTCAGGTCTGCTTATACTTGAGGGGATCGGCTACACAGCAGCGACTCTCCACCTGAGATACTGAATCCAGCAGCTCTGCCTATCTGTGGCTTGGATTGCATCCTCCTTCCCATTAACAGGAGAAATTCAGGCTCTTGCATGCCTTCTAGGGCTGCTATATTTTAATGAGTATCTCTTGTGTTTGTCTAGATGGGATCTTGAATTTCCTGAAGAACAACAAGCCCATGGATGCCCTGTGTGTCCTTGGGCTCACTCTGCTGGACCTTTATCCATGTGAGACCTGGAGCTTCACATTCAGCAAATTCCTGCCAGGACAAGGTAGGATTGGTGTCCCATGATCTCCTAGCACAGGGTGCAAATAAGGTCAAAGAACCCTTCCCTGGGAGACTGGGATAGCCAGATCTTATCCTTAACAACCTTAACAGGAACTGGGTTTTCCCGATTTAAAATTAGGGGAGTCAGGGCTGCTGATCCAGACAGAGGTAACTGAGGTGCTACAAACCTTTTGGGAAGTGGGTCTCATCACAGCCTCTGTGCTCAGCTGGGCAACAGACAACTACTACAACAGCTCTCTTCTCGCGCTGCCGAAGCTGAGAGACAGTCGTAAGAGCACTGATACCTAACTCGAATGCGCTTCCTTTTACAGAGGTGGGAGTCTGCAGCTTCGCCAGATTTTCTGGGGACTTCCCCCAGGCTGGCTGTAGCAGTTTGAATCCACTCACGCAGAAGGAACGGTTGTGTGAAGTCAGCAAGGAAAGCCGAGACCGGCCATTGCCATTCAGTGCCCAAGAGATGGTCCAGTGCTGTAAGGTAGGACCAGCAATCTCCTGCGTCGCTTATTTCTTGCCATGTAGGGTTAAATATTTCAGGCCTGGGCATAATCCACGTCCCAGCTCAGTGAAGCAGGCGAGAGAATCTGCTCCCAGGAGATGCAGGCAATGACAGCTAGGTCCACGCACTTCCACAGTCCTAAAGAGCTTGTAGTTTAGTGCACTACAGAGACAACTCTTACTCCCCTTGCCCCTGGAGCAAACTACAGCCTCAGCTGTCTAGTGAGGCTACAGGACTTGCCTTATGCCATGAAGCGACACTGAGACACAGCCCAGCTCCCTGGCTCACGCCTGGGTCAGCTGAGCGTTTTGCTTGTCAGGTGATGCATCTCCCATTAGATCTGGCAGCTGATGAAGTATCTGGAGGTTAATCAGAATATCTAGTGGAGCTGGGTGTTAACTAACGGAGGGCTGGGAAGGGGCGACTGTGTCTTCCTCAGACATCGGTATCCATGCAGGGAGAGGACCGCTCGCCACAACTGCTTACGTGGACAGAGGAGAATACCTCAGACAAATTTACACGTGTATTTACATGCAGATGCCCGTAAACCCCATTCATGTCCAACACATCCTCGTCACGAGTGCTGTCCGCCCTCATCCCAGCATCTCCCCCGTGCCTTCATGCCAGCCCTGCTTCTAGCATTTCTCCCAGAGCTGGCCCACGCAGAGCAGCCGCACCAACACCCGCGATGCCGTGTCTCTCTGCCTCCCCTGGACTTTGCTCAGGACTTTCTAGTCTGAGGTCTCTGCCTGTAGTCATTTCAGATGATGTTAGGTGGCAATGGGAGGAGGAGGGGAAGCCTCCATCCTCAGCCTTTCCACGGTTGCCAATTCCTAAGGCAGTCGTTCTTGGCCAGCTGACTCCAGCTTCGTTTTTGCTTTGGCAGAAATGTAAAGAGCGTCTGCTTTGGAAGGACCCGGATTGGTTATTGCCAATAGCTTCGTGCAGATTTCTCACATGGACAGTGCTGCTCTTTTCAGTCCCCAGTGGAACTGTTTTTCCCACTTAAAAAAAAACAAACAACCAACCAAATGAAAACCAAACAGCACACTGTCCTTGGGGAAGAGCGTGACAGCAGCACCGCCCTATGGCTCTGAACATTCTATCTACAGGGTCTTCCCACAGCTGCTTCTAAAAAACACACCCTTCCTCCTCCACCATACAAACATGGACATGGGGTACCTGGGAAGAAAGTAGACGCGTTCCCCTTGTGCCTTGGAAGAGCCCAGGCTGAAGGAGCACCAGGGCTGAGCAGCGAGTCCATTAGACTGTCGGGGAGTGGGGACGGTGGAACAGCAGAGGAGGGGGCAGTGGAGGCAGGAGTGACCCTGTGCTCCTGTCATTTTTGTTTTCCTGAAAGGTGACCTGTCATGAGATATGCCACCTGATGGGGCTGGGGACCTGCCGCTGGCTGCAGTGCATCATGCAGGGCGCGCTGAGCCTGGACGAAGTCCTGCTGCGGCCCCTGGAGCCGTGTCCCATCTGCCTTCGGAAACTGCAGCACGTCGTGGGCTTCAAACTCATCGAGCGCTACAGGGTGAGAGAAACAGACCCGGCAGCAAAGCCAAGGGGACAGAGCAGGGAGCGGAGCAGCTCATCCCAAACCACGGCATTACGCGTGCTGCAGCAGCGCATTAAACGCAGACACTCTCAGGGCAAGGTGCTAAGAACGAAAGCTTGCACCTAAGCAAGGGGGGGTGTTGTACACATGGCCTGGGGCTAACATAGCACTTTACACAAGCTCTGGGGCTTTTGGCTGTTCACAACAGGGGACAGTGCAACGGTCTGACCACGTTTGGCTACTTCCAAAAATGAGGTGGGGAGGGCAGGCAGATTTCAAGCCAAAGCAGCAGTGAGCGCAGCGATTCCCACATCTGTTCCCTTCCCTGTGTGCCACCATGGTTTTCTGCCTCTCTGGGGCTGCTAGTAACAGGGAGAAAATACGAAACGCATACATTGCTGCAGTTCCTCTGTTTAAAGATATGAGAAAGGATCCCAAATTGTTACCTAGTAACAAGTGGCAGGTCCCAGGCTCATCTTTTGTCTCTTCTCTCCCACCCATAAAACTGCTGACACCACATTTAGACAACAGCAGGAGTCGTGCTAAGATGCCCTTAGCTCTAGACAGGGTTTTCTACCTCTGCTGTCTGAAAAGCAGGATTCCGTAGCCAAGTGCCTGGTGGAATAGAAATAATGTCATAATTCTTAATCAGCACCCTATTTTCTCCCTGGTTATAATTCCTGTCTGACACACATCATGTTCAGAGACAGGATTTTCCACAGCTGCCTATTATAAAGTCTGTGCGTTATATTTGTAACAAGATACATGCGAGATAGTAGGATGCCTCTAGTTTCATTCAGCTTGGAATCGGAGGCACAGAAGCACAGCAAAGGACGGGGGAAAAACCACATTTGTGTGGTTTCGCTGTGTGTCTGCGGTGGTTTTAGACCCATCTCTGACTCCACGGCTGTTTGGTCCCTGCTTCTGTCCAACAGCTGCCTAAAGTGCCCAGACTACCAGAGGAATAAATTCTGGTTTATTTAAACACCCAACCTGTCAGCATCCAGCTACTGCTTTCTAGAAGAGAACTGCCATCTGCATTAAGCTTTTCTAGAAGCATTTTTGCCTTCACACCTGCAGTAAATACTGTAATTGGCTCAGCATCCCCTGGCACCAGTGAACACAAACCTAAGAGAGGATATCCTGCCAAATGTCACATCTGCTTCCTCAACAAGGAAAAGCTCAGCTAGACAGAGTACAAGCTGGTATAAGAGTTGTGATAATCTCTGTAAGAAGCTTTGCTATAACATTAGGAAGAAATATAAATGCCAGAGATGAATTAAATAGTTAAGGAAGCTGACAGAAGAGAGCACAAAGCATTTGGAGACAGTATCAGACAGCAGTTACTTGCTAAGCACGTTCTGAGAGGCTGTGGCTGGCCAAGCGCAAGTCTGCAGTCACGTTTCCCTTTGGAAAGCTAGCACGGATCCCCACGGCCACGCAGCAGCCCCAGACGCTTGCAGTGACCACAGGAAATGCCAGACCCAAAGCTGCTCCTGGCCAGGAGCAGGTAATGCTGCTGAAGTCGGCGACTGAGGCACGGCTACGGGCAGAAGAGCGTGCGGGACAGGAAACCAGTCCTTCTGCGGGAGGAAGAGCCCCTCAATTTATCCGAGCTGCACTCAGACACATACTCCATTTTTTCCCCGATTCCAGCGTGAGTCATCTTGACAACTGAAAGCAAAATCAGTTCTCGAGGTGCTTCCCCGCCACAGCCAACCGCTCCACCTGCTGCTGCAGCATCCCAGGCTGTGCTGCACGCAGCGCCTGGGTCAGTCTGCAGCGGCCGCGGCTCAGGATGGCGAGGAATTCATCCTCACCGCAGTGTTAATCACAGTATCTGCTCTCGGGCAGAGGGGTTTGAAAAACTTCCCAGTGCCAAACCTGGAGCCCCTTGAGGTGGGAAACAGCTTTCATTCTTAGCGACTGACTTGGGGTGAGCAGCCACCCTGCAGATAAGCTAAAACTGTGAAGAGGTTACCCCTTTCTAGTTAGATAGGAGAACGTAAAAAGAGGCTGCAGCCCTGCAAACCCTTCCTAAATTTGAATCAATGAATTACCCAAAGGATGAGAGACAAGAAAGATGCTGGGGTTTTGGTAGCGATCTTCAGTCAATCATCCCTTCCTTTTGCCTCAAATAATCCAGATATACTGTTTGAACATCCTCATCTCCACAGCTTTTTCTCTTCTTGGGAATTGTGCGAAGTAGCAGCTGTGATTCCTTTCCAGATTCACTACTCCTGGGAATTTTAAAAGACATTATAAAACGCAGCTTTCAAATAGCTTTGCTGTCCCCTTCCTCAGTCTGGCTCCTCTTGCAGCTTCTGGTGCCTTCTTTGTTTTCTAAACCCAGAGGGAGCGAAGGGCTCTTGGAGGTGGGACGAGGCAGGAGAAAAGTTGTCCCTTTACATTTTTTCTTGCCCCAGAAGGAGGGGGCAGGGTGGATTAACTTTGCTGAAAGAGTCCATTTTATTCTTGTATGAAATTCTTCCCTGAGGCTTCATGCACAGACTGAAATGAGAAACAGGGCCTATGTCTCCCACCCACTCAATCTGAGCTCTTTATCCTTGCTGCCACTTGCCTGAAGAGCAAGCGATGGAGGAGGGAAGGGGGGAGGGAGCAGCCGGGCGTGGCGGGAGAAGGGAGCTGTGCACGGCTGGAACCCTCCTGCCCGCTTCCCAAACGCCACAGCTCACCCCGAGCCGAGCACACACGGACCCAGCGTCTCAGGTTCGTGCTCTGCCAGCCCTGTGTTTCCCAAAGCAGTTGCAGGGCTTTGCAAAGGTATCAGCTGGGAGCTGCAGAAAGTAAAGGTAAAGAAATAAGCCACAGGGTGTGAAAAAGCTGAAAAACACACAGAAGAAAAAAAACCCCAGCAAGGCAGACAAGGAGATCACCTTTTATCCAGCGATGACTGGAGTACTGTGGTTCGTTCCCCAAAGCATAAGGAATGAGCGTGCCAGAAGCAGCCTGTTATATGCCCCATTGTAGCATTTAATATTTAAAAAGGAAATTGTCTTAGACATTTTCCTTTCATTAATTCTTTCCCGGAGCCCAACCTCCCCCTTGTGCATTTCAGCTCGAGAGGGGAAGAGCTTTTCTTAGGAATAAAATGCACGCTACCACAGCAGTTAACAACACGATGAAACAAGATTCTCCACTGCTATCTCAGGAGCTTTTATAATAACACAGCCTCCTCTAGAGAGGAGCTTGGCTCTTGTGGAGATGACATCCACACAGCGAGGAGCAATTTTGTGCTGGTTTCTCCTACCATCTTCAGTAATAGGGCAGATACAGTCCACATCTGACCAGAGGCAGCTCTGCCACAGATGCTGACTCCAAGAAAACGGGACAAGAGAAAGCCCCTGCTTCGTAAGGTAACCATGAGTAGTGTCTGAACCCATCTTCTGGCAGAGGGGACCACAGCACCTGAAGCTGAGCCACCCAAGATGAGTAGGTTTACCTGACAAACACTAGGAAAGGCGTAACTGTTTTCTCTCATTCTCTGAACTGAAACCTTTTTTCCTCTCATCACAGAAGCTCTATGCTTGGACACAGACTGTACTGTCCACGTGGCCAAGGCAAGAGTCAGCAGACCTGTCCGCCTCAGAGGACATCCTTCCGTTCAGCTCCGACTCTGGGATGTGCTGCGAGAACGACTCAGAGGCTGTGACCTCCCTGTCCGAGCCGCTGACGCCAGACACTTGCAGCCAGGCCCTCTCCATCGGCCAGGAGCTGGAACAGGACGAGCACTCGTGTTCGCTGGCGGAGGCGCACAGCCAGCCCCAGCTCGCCGGGCCCACCAAGTCCACAGATACCATTAAAGATTACGAACTGTGGCTGGAGACGTGCATTGCTGCCCTAGAGAGGAACGTCTCTGAGGAGGAACTGGCGCAAGTCGACAAGGCCGTGGACGCCCTGGCGAAGTGGGAAATGTTCACAGGACAACTGCCTGCTATGAAGAAGGACCTACTCTTTGCTAGGGACAACACTGGGCTACGGAAAGTTCTCGGAGACAAATTTTCCTCCCTGAGGAGGAAACTGAGTTCCAGAAAACTGTCCAAAGGGGAATCGTCCCCTCATCGTTGGCGGTGGGAGGAAAACTAGGCTGGGGCTGCCTTGGGTTGGGCCAGCTTTGCTCCCACGGCTTTGGTTACATTACTGCCCCGCTTCCGACCTTTCTCACCACAAGCTGTTGCTGTCGGAGACAAACAGCAACTCCCCCCAGGAATAAAAGTTGTTTCTTTTTCTGAGATTGCTAACATATTTTTGATGCGATCAGTTCTTCTCTAAGGGTTTTTCTCGTGCCGGTCTAAGTGACAGCACGGCTCCAAACCCCCATCAAGTCCTATGTAGGCACTTGTGTTTTTCTTGCCATATTTCATTTGGTCTGAAGTCAGCCAGGAAGAGCTCCATGCTAAACACTGACCACGTTCACACAGAAGCTTGGGCCATCTGAACAAACAGATGCAAGTTAAAGCAGGGCAGCTCTCCCGTACACAGACTGCTTAGCATTGCAGTCTGAAGCACAGGTGATCCTTCTCCCTCTTCTCTCCCCCCACACCAAATGTTCATCTCTGTTCTGGTTGCTGCCCCATCAGCTGGAGGCTGCGCTGAGCGCAGGAGCACAACGGAGGTTGATGGACTCACACTATGAGTAGGGGGGGGAAGATGGAGGAGGAACAGCACAGAGTCAGTACGGCAGAAAGATCCCTGGCAGCTCGTCTGCCATAAAGAACAGTGTTACTGTGACGACTGTCTCTTGGCGGACACTCGAGGGGATCTCCAGACCTGCTTCAGTTCAAGGAAAGCCAGGCTTGGAGCCGCGAGCTGTAACTGCCCACATCCTCCGTAGATTGGCACAGGAGAGAAAAACCTTGGAAAACACTCACATGTTCATTGATTATTAACTTAAAAGGGGGAACTACACATGCATTCCTCTCTTTCTGCCTTGAGAAGTTAACATTCTGTCCCTTTCCCTCTTCTCCACTCCATAAGCCACCCACCGAACAGGAACTGGTGCTGCGCTGGCAACAGCAGCTGCAGAGCCTGCCTTGCCGGTGCCGGGGCACGCCGTCCCTCTCCGGCTATTTATAGCCAAAGCTGAAGAGGATGATGGGTTTTCAAGCACGCTGGGGGAAGGCTGACCTCTCCATCCCCAGTTCACCCAGACCTCAGCACTGATACCGCTCTCTGCGGCTCACAGCTACGCGGCCGCGCTTCGGATTTCTCCCGTCTAAAAATATCAGCAGGTAGGACTGGGTCCAGTTCAGCTGGGAGGAGAGAGAGGATGTTTCCTTCCGAGGAGCCAATGGCTTTGGCTTTCCTGAGCCCTTGCCCTCTGCACTTTAAGGGCCCCACACCATGCCGTAACGCTCCAACGCATTTTTGGAGTGGAAAGGGAGAGAATCAGGGGAAGATATTTGAGAAAAGCTCGAGATTTACACGTGCAGGTGAGTAGAAAAGATGATCTCGTAACAAATTTAGCTGGATTCCGGAAACACAAGCAACTTCCCATCCGCATGATTCACGCAGGGAGAAAGAGGGAGTTCTGGCTTCGGGACCGATGACGGCAATTCCTGGAAATGTTTTTTCCAGGCTGCACGCCTGGACCCGGCGCAGGCGCGGGGCAGCGGAGCTGCTGCTGCCGCCCTCTCCTGGCAGCCTCAAAGGCGAGGGGGTTCTCATCCAAGACATTCTTCCCAGCAGCAGCAGCAATTTTCCGACCAAATCCTGCTTGAATTACAAATCCATGTACTGCCCCACACTTGCTCAGTTGTTGCCTTAACAGATTTACTATTTTAAGCAAGAGATTACTTGGTGTTCAGCCTTGTTTGCTCTTACTCGCTTCTGTACTGAATCACGAGGCTGAACTTTCGAAACTCTGCAGAAAGAGGCCATAAACCCAGGACGACAGAATTGCCTGAGGGAACGAGGCGGCTTCCTCTCATAACAACGTCCAAAAAAACTGAGAAAAGAGGTGGCACAAACTGAGCTGCTGGCAGAAGCCACAGCTGGGAAACTCCCTGCGTGCCACTTGGCTTTGGGACTCATGTTGTTGTGAAGGCAGGAATTTCTGCTGAAGAGTTGTTGCTTACCAGTAACAGGTAGTTTTGACACCGTCGCCGACAGGAGCACCACTTACCAGCTCAGCTCGTCCAGAAGTGCTCCAGGTGAGAAATAACTGAGCACAGCAACTCGGAGCTTCACCTACTCGCGTGGGCAGCTCAGCAGGGTCCACAAGCAGGGTGCAGCTCTGCAGTGAAAGGCAGAAAGCAGCTGAACGCCCTTTAAAGTCCTCAGGCAGCTGGAGAAGAGAAGGTCCATGCAATATTACACTGCAGGTTTTTGTTCAAGCAAAGACATTCCCGTGGAGGTGGCTACTCCACATCAGCAAAGGTTTCCAGCACAGCACAACATTTTCATCCCAGAGTCTGTAAGGAGTACTTTGCTTTTACACTACACAGCCTACACCAGTGTGAGTAAGGACTGGAGGCAACTTGGGTCACAGAGAAATAAAATGATTGGCCAAGGTTACACAGAAAACCAAGGTTATAACCAGGAGTAAAGCACAAAGGTGCAATTCCTACTCTTCTCTATCTGTATCAGAGTTGTAGAGGGGCAGAAAACAGCTGACAAAGTAAAACAAAAAGAAGGTAAGTCCCTGAATAAGATTTCCTGCATTTTAAGCAGCAAGTTTCCAGGAAGATACTTCCACTTGGAAGGGTGTGGGAACAGCAACCTAACCTGCAGCTAATAAGCTGCTGAGTAAGCTGTGGAACAGAAATACAGATGAGATACTTAGGAGTCATTTTAGAAGGTCAAGCTGTGGATCAACCATCAGCAAGAAGTAGCAGGGTACTCTATATATAAACACACCCCCAGAAGTTACTTGCAACTCAGCAGCCAAGATTGGAGTTGGTTACAAATGGTCCAGGAACAGTTTCACAGTGGGCAGGAGAACCTGGGTGTTCATTGTGCAGCACTTCAGCCGCAGCTTGGCGAGCCTTCTGCGGGAAGACAGGCAGCGAAAGGAGCTGGGCACCCAGATGGGGAAGGAGGCAAGTCCCCAAGGGCACCCAAACCAGCAGCCGGGCATGGAACTCCCTCGGGCACAGCTGCAGAGCTCTGGCTGGCAGCCTCCCCCCGCAGCCCCAGAGAACCTTCGTTTCTTGGGCTTGTGACCTGTGGGTGCCTTGCCTTGACAGGTAGCTGATCTAGAAATGAACTCTGCATGTGACCTGCCTTCAGGAGATCCCCCAGCAGAACCAGTAAACTCCTTCCTGAAGCTGCTGTTGTCTTTCACGTAACAATCCCTAAAAGGCAACGGTATAACACAGATCCACATTACACTCATCTGGCTCAGAAGTTCTCCCAAACCACACCATCCTTTGGCTACCCAGAGCATCCTTCACCCTCATAAAGTAACTCACTCAAGCATACTCGTTTTGAAGCAACTTCTGAAGTCTATAATAGTGAACAGCGCAGAAAACAGTCTTTTAATAGCTTTACGAGCTCATAAAGACAAATATCTTTTTCCCAAGAATAAACAGGCAGAACATTCCACTCCTACTCTTAAAACAAGAAGTTGCTGTAATTGAAGGGGGTGGGGGTACAACACAACTGTCCAGGGAAAATAAAACCAACAACAACAAAAAACCCCCAGACTCTTTGCTAGTTAGGGGTCAAATTGCCTACAACAGCTTGCAAAGGTGGGGGAGGAGAAATCAGCGTCTTCCACAGCCATTTCATTAGCAGTATCCAGCAATTCCTGATTCAGCAGTGGATGTGACCACCTTCCTCCCCTAAAAATGGTACTTTTAACTGCAGTCTGTTTCTGCTGTGCAGAATTGAGGCTCTAAAGGAAAGCTAGATTTTGTAAAAATCCATGAACACCCTTCCCAATAACTCTTCCTCCCTTAGCACCATGCAGCTTCCCAAGATGCCAGTCACTCTTGCCAGAGCGGCAAGATATTCAGTAATTTTTGTTAGTAACTGAATAAACATCTTCCCAGGTCTGTACAGGATAACGAGATACCAGACTGGAGCTAGAAACCACAAGGCTTTAATTTCTCTCCTCAAAGAGCTGTAACCAATACTTAAATATTACTATAACCACCCCAAACCTTACACCTTGTACATGCCAGCAATAGCCCTGCCTACTTTGCATTTTAGAGAAGCCTCTCCCTGGGGAAATAGCTGTGTTTTACCTTTTGTCTTCGGAGCGTTGGATTGCTGAAATTGCAGAAGAGATACTCTAGTAACAGGTAGCCATGCTGGTCCGAGGCAGAGAGTTCCAAGTCAATACACAGAGGTTCGGCTCTCCCTGGGGCACCAGCGTTCACTGGCACTGAACAGACAAACCTGCATGCAGGATCGACTGCTTCAGCTTCTGTTCTTACGGGGCAACGTCTGTGCAGCTGAATGATGAAAGGGACATCATCGCTGTATGACGTGAGATAGTTTGAGATGCAGAAATATTGGCAAGCATGAAAAAATGGCGTCACTACGATACCCTGATTAAAGCCTCCCAACCGTGTGTTCCAGATAAAAACTTAAATCCCACTGAAATGGGTGCACCTACTCACAGCTGCTGACTAGGGCAGGACTGAGCTCGCGTGGGCACTCCAGTGACAACACATTTCTTATTTTGATGAAAGCTTTGGAGATTCAGCAATTTGGACTTCAGAGAAACTCTATCAACACAAATCAACCAAACCCCAACCAGCTTTAGAGCAGGCAAAGCAACAACTTAAAACAACCCCCTTCCCTGTCTGATGGTCAAGTGTCTCAACAGCCTGGCACGGCCCCCGTTACAACGCCAGTTATTCCAGCAGATATTGCCAGAAAGAGCTCTTTCCTTCTTCAGGGAGAAACCTGATAAACTTTTTCTATATACTATCTTGTAGGGCTGTAATTCACACCAATACTGTAGTCCAGAGAAGGGCTAATTTGCTTCCACAGAGCTGACCAAAGGGAACCCTTGGAGCTGCTGCTGTTGCTGAGAGCTTGTCAGATTAGAAAAGTACACGATCACACCTGGAAACCTCCTTAGTGCATATTGAATTTGCAATTCATCTGCCCTTGTTTTCGGAGATGCTGAACACTGACAATACACATTGTTATCTGGATGTGCTCAGCACCGCCAGGGGGAAGAAAAAAAACCAAAAGCCAACCATTCCCAAAAGCTTGATGCAGCTGAGGACCTAACATTTCCACTGATTAGCAAAAAGCACAAACAACACTCCATGAAGCACCTCGAATTGTGTACCTGCCAATGTAATCAATTAGGCATTAACAGTTCATACAAGAAACAATTAAGACTTGCCACAAAAAAAATCTGCCAGATGTGACCTTTCAACGTACAAGTGAGGAAAGGTTAACAGCATTCCTAAGAACTGGAGCTCAAGTTCTGGCAGAATTAGTTGATGCCAGGATGGCAATGCTGCAAGACAGGGATACTGATGACTGTCCAAAGAGCAACGGCTCTGCACGGCCGTACGAGATGCCACAGCACACGAGCGAGCCCAATAGAGGGGACTGGCACTGGAAAAGAAGCAAGTATGGTTCCCATGGCTATTATCAGATGCTACACAGCAGCAGAGGAATCTCTAACAGGTGTTGCCAACTCAACAGGCTTAATTATCTGCTCTTAAAATACACAAGCACAAACTCTAGCTGTGTCTCCCCTTCCACTTCCCATCAGCTCTAATGCCTCAGTCAGCTACTGAAGCGCTACAGACGAATGAGAAGTTTTACACAGGTTAATGTTTCACCAGCCTTCCGTTCTGGACACGCTCGGGAAGAATGATTCTGACCAGAACTGGAGAGGTGGGAGATAAGTAAAGATCACAGAACAAGACTACATTGCATGACAGCTGTAGTTTCATGCAGTTGATGCTGTAATTTATTCAACAAGCAGCTCTCTTGTGGAAAATTTTTGAATAAAGCAAAAAAAAGGTCACTGTAGACTCTGTTGAAAGATCAAACTGATAAAGAACAGTATAACAAGTCAAGTTTTAATAGATTTATAAAATTCATATATATACAAAACAGTAAAACTAAGTCACCAAAGCTATAAAATACACTTTTTACACATCACAATATAATTTTATCTAGTACACAGTTTTCATAAATTGAAACTATTACAGCAAGTAGCTGCTTCTATCATGGATGCTGTTTTCGTGCTAGAAAGACACTTATGTGAGCAGTGTGGAACTGTGCTTTTACTTTATGCATTTTTCACCTTCTTCTAGTTTGTCACTGTTTTTAAAAGTACTTTCCTGTGAATTGTTAGAAAATTAAGGCTAAACTCAGGCCTTTCTTGCCCAATGCAGTGAACTGGTTTAAAAAAAAGAATGATATTGCATAGTATGTGTGTTACAATGCATAGGCACCAGAGAGCAAGTAAATTGCAGAATAAAAGTAACATTAATTGGCTTCCTAGCTACATGATTGTGTCACGAGATAACTTTTGTGTTTTGTCAGTTTGCTTTTGTACATATTGATTCCATAAACAAGACAACTCATCACAAGAGCAATAAATACTAGCCATTTTGTTAAGTGGAGTCTCCAGAAATACTTTTTAATGTATATCATCAATTCAAGCTCATTACACATTCCAGATAACGAAACCTATTTGCTGGAAGAACACTCATTACCCTAAAGAGAGTTAATGGCTTCAACGCGAATGGGAATTTCAACGCATCTTTTCAAACCCAGGTCCACCAACCACACTTTCCAAGTCTCATGAGCTACCAAAAGATCATTCCTCTTCCACATCCCCCTTCCTTCCCCCTGCTATCTCCTCTCAGCTTTTGTGCCCAACGACCTGCACACAAGCTCAGCACAAGAGATTGACGGGAAGCATTAGCAGAGAAGCAGCGCTATTCAAAATCTGCTACTTCCCTCGTAAGACACTCTCTCAGGTCTTACTTATGAAAAAATGTTGCTGTCCATCAGCTGTAGTTTTTATTGAAATAACAGAAAGAGTCTCTTACCTAGCCACTCCCCTGGAATACTTCTCATGCTCTGGTATCTTGAAGAAAGTTTAAGTAGCTGTTAGAAAGGAGTAAGATGTGCAGTCTGGACAGAGATCTGCATACTGTATTTTAGTAGAAATTGAATTTTAGTACCCAGTTATGAACAGATGAAGAGAGATTTACAATGGAAGGGCGTGCAGCTGCAGCAGGGCCAGCCTTGCCAGCCTGCTGCCGTTAATTCACAGCCAATAGCTCTCTGGAGTCACTCAAAACTTTGGGGGTCAATTCAGATGGCATTTCACTTCAATACAGTCAGTCTTCCAGCACCGTCAGCTTTTGGGATCTGTTTAGAAAATAGCTCCCCTCTCTTGCTCCCTTCCAACATACTTTGGCTTTTTTACCAGAATGCCCACCTTGGAAGTCAGTGCTGCTCTTTTTTCCTCTCCGACTGTGAATATTTTCACATCAGACAGAAGATAACAACCTTCGGACATACGCCAAGAGCTAGGCTGTGATACAGTTCGTCAAGCCAGGCACAGAACCACCAGCACTGACAATCTAGTACCTCCACACTCCCCACCCAATAAGAAAACGAGCATATCGACACACAGACAAACTTCAACACCGCTTTCCAAATGCCATTAGAAAGACAAAAACGTCAAGAATCAAGCTGAACTGTCCAACCACCACAATGAGCAAAGAGACAGCATCACCTGGTTAGCAGAGCAGCAGTTTCAGCTCCAAATATCCTGGCTTTACTCATTTCCATCTATGTAAAGAAAGATTAGTGTTAAAACAAAGAAGTGCCCACTTCACAGCACAAAGCAGAGATCACCCCAGCTAATTACAAAACAGGTAAGATTAAAAAGCACTAGGTCTTGTATTCTCTTGCCAATTACTTCCTCACTAGGCTAGACAGTCCTCATCTAGCAGCAGTCTGTGGAGTCAAAATATGAATTCAGGCCAAGTCTGGCCCAGACCGTGCCAGTCTTCCTGACCCATCATGGATGCTCCCTAGAAATCTGTTAAAAACTCATTTACAAAAGTAGGCACAGATGTTCTATAGTTGCTACTGAAACACCCTACACACCACTTTCTGTGTTAAAGAATTAATAAAGAGTGTACTGAGGTAAAGAGTTGGCAGTGCTACACTAAAACCCCTGACTATACCATGTGATTTTATACGGGAAAAATGATAAGAGGCTACTTCTAAACTTACAGGCATCAATACAGTTCTCATCACGAGAGATCAGTGCTTGGCTTACACGACAAGCTGCACTGTATGGAGGTGTTATTGCATATAGTGTTTGTGTCTCAAGCTGGCATGCATCAAGTTGTCTATCAACCCAAAATGTACTCCTGAAAATCTGATGACACAAGCAAGGCAAAGTCAGGTGTCAAAACTCATTGCTTGAAAACCAGAGGGACCTTTTACAGAAATCTTGTAGTTCCATGCAGCAGAATTATATTCTTCCAGGAGAACTAGAGGCACATACGTAGAAAAGACTCCAAAACATGAATAGCCACAAAGACAGCCATCTAAAGGTAGCAAAGGGCTTGTTTGCCAAAATGATATTCTGTGGAAGGTAGTTGTCTGTCACTAAAGAAAGCTGCTAGTTTCTTCAGTGGTTCCATGTCTGTTCTTTTAATTTCTTTAATTCTACAGTTCTTTGCAGATTACAGTAACCAGGACTGGTGAATACCCAGGGGGGATGGGGACAGCAGGATAGGGGGACAACACATGGACAGGCTGGAACACACTTTTCAAATGCACCATTTTTCATGCCAAAAACTACTTTAGCTATCCTAGTAGAATTACATTTTTCCCTGCAGTGCCACATACAGATGAGCCCTTCCTACTCCATTTCACTACAGTTTTTTTGCCGTTACTTTCTCTACTCTTCTTGGCTGAGGTTCAGGCTTTAGTTGGCTCAGAAAGCCTATAAACAGTCATCTTCAGCAGCTTTTTCATGCTTGTAACTGCCTAGTTTTAGGTTTTACATAGCAGTATTTAAAAAAAACACTGAATATATTATCAAGTTAATACGTCAAATAATCTATGCTGCCATGTTAAATAAAATAAGATCAATTCTTTGTATAAAACTGGAAGCATCTTTCAGTTGTAGTGTAAAGTTGAGTGGCCAGTAATTTCCATTCCATAATCAATATTAATTCGGTTTCAACATTAAGAATTATTTAATTCCTTCAAAGTGACAACTGCCTATTAAATATATCACTTACAGAAAACTGTTCTTCCTTTTTAATTCCAATTCACCATGTCACTGTGTAATGCCATCTAAGAACTGTTCGGAGAATGACAGCACTGCAATCCAAAGGAATGGTACTGATTGACATGCTGTATTAGCTTAAAGTCTGTTTTGAGGGCAACAAATTCAAAGTAGTGTTTGATAAATGACTGCCATTTAGGTAGTTTTTCTACTTAAGCTGCAAGATTACGTCAGTCTCTCCTGCAGGCACATACTTCAAGCACTTCCTCTCTTTGTCCTTCCGAGAGACAGCCCACAACCCCTTTGCAGACCCCACCGCTGGTCACTGACCTGCGGCTGTCAGAGGAGGGACAGCGAGAGGCTGGATTTTTCTTTTTTTTAGCATAGTTTTTCAAGGTCTCCATCTGATTATCATCCTGCCTGTGACCCATTTCCTGACTCGCCAAATGAACAATACCCCTATAAAATTAACAAAAAAATATGTTCTCTCCAGCTGTGTTTACCTGCAAAATTCTCCAGGATGTCAAAATAAAGTTTTCTATTTGTTTCTTGTGAAAGGACTAAGCAACCGACCAAGCCCGTCCTGAGATGTTTGTACAACCTAACCTACCTAAGTTCTGCTTTAGTAACTAACTGTTTTACCATACTGTGATTCTCTGGCTTTATCATACTACAGAGCTTACCTTGAAAAAAACCCACACACAAACCCCTTCAGTTGTGGCAAGAAGTGGAGTGTATTTTGCAGAGAAAGCTCCCACTTCAAAAAAAAGTCCTTTTTACTCACGGGCCAGATCCTCTGCGAACTTGAGAAGTGCTTGACTTTTGCAAGCAGCGTTTCCTGATCTTGGGTTCCTGGTGTGAACCATCACTATCAAAGTTTGACAGAACACAGAGCCTACAGAGTCCAACTACTGATTTTCATCCACAGTCTACAGCATCACGCTTAGGCCCATGTCATCAATAAAAATCAGAAAGGCAATAATTGGTCTGAGGTGATCAAACCAGTTTCCTAAAACTCTGACTTAGTGTGCAAAACTGCCATATCATACAAAAAAAAAAAAACAACCACACCATGCTGAAGAGCTCAATATGAGATATCTCATGCTGCTTCTTTTCCAGGTGTAGATTAAATTACTTAATATATTAAGTTGCATTATTAGCTCTGTTCAGAGTTTTAAATCCATAATGTGACTAAGGATAGGAAACCATGGATGAGCATGAAGAGAAAAACAGAACAGGAAATTCCATGCTATGCCTCCCAGGTAAAACTACAGTAGACTCAGACATAAAACTGAGGTAATTCTTGAGAAGAAAATACAGTTGAAAAGGAATGTTTAACTTATTTGAGATAACAAGCATAGTATCAACCCATCTAGAAAATTTAGTGAAAGAATAAAGCTCACAGCAAACTAGAAAATGAAGTCAAGTCAACCTAGAAGTCAGGTCAGCCCACAACTGCCTCCTCTTTCCCAGTGTCTTGTGTGAAGTGGAAACCACTACCAAGAACTCCACAAATATCTGAAGGCTTTGAAAACAGTCTTAGTCTTCAGACAAACAAACGGGCTAGGTTAGAGAAACCAACCTGATACGATGAGTAAACTTGTTCGCATCACTGTGTTGAAACATTTACCTTTTCAAATGTAATAATCTTTAGTGTTTCCCCCCATCTGAATATTAGAGTCACGTAACATTTTTCCCCTTCAAGGTTAAAAATGAATAAGTATTTAAGATAGAGTTGGTCCTGGCAAAAATAAGACTTGTTACAAGGAAGCTAATTCCTGTTTAACTGTGCTCAAATTTCAGTTAGATTTCGCCATCTGCAGCTTTTCAGTTGTTCTTACCTCGATACCGTGCGCGTTACATAGCACCGAAATAGCCGCATCTTTTCCACTCTGAAGCCTGCACAAAGAAAGCCAAGAGACTGCCACATTAGGAAACTACATAAATACCAATATGAACATCTGCAAGCTTCAGAGGGGAAGCAAGATTCCAGATTTTATCCAAATTAACATGAAAGGATAACGGAACAGGACTTTTTTTTTGACCACATTTCCCGTGGGACTACCAGCCGAAGTAGAATGTTGCTTGTTTTGACATGCCATTACAGGCTCAAAGGGGATAAGAACTCCAGGGAATCTGCTGACTTTTAACGGGTACAAACAGCCCTTCAGGTTTTATTCTTGGATAAAAACTATGACAAAAATTGCACAGTAAACTATGTTTCAAAGTTACCTAAAGGACAGCACTACAATGTTGATATAAAAGGCAGATCTTTAGTTAGTCCATGTACCCCACTGTAGTAGAAAAAAATCCGATGTGTCTGTACACAAAAAAGGCACCCGGCAGTTAGTTACACAGATTGAAAGCTAGGAAATTAACAGTTCTTATCAACATTATTCATAGCCTCTTGCAGTTTTACACTCCAACCGTTGCCCAAAATGGGCAACTCCCAACTTGACTGTACTCAGAATTACATGCACATTACTATAGGCTAAAGATCCCATCAAGACAGAGATTAAAGGCTAATTTTACAGCCAGGTCTCGCTGTCCAAGTACATCAGTGCAGATGTAGAACTGGGATCTCTAAGGTGTTCAGCCTTCCTATACGGTCAGCTGTTGGGAACTAATCAAGCAGCTGCTGTACTACCAAAACCTTTGCTTAAGGGTTTAATCAGCTTTCAAACTTTTGAATATAGATAAAGCCCTGTCACACGAGGTACTGAACCTTCATAAACACTGCCAACTGCAGGGGTGAGAACAGCGCTGAATTTCCATGAAGTGCATCTCACTTGAGCACCCACTGTGCAGATACACAGTCAGGTCCTCTGGCACAGGCTGCTTCACCAAGGAAATCAGTTTTCCCATGATGTTACCCTTCACACATAGTGCAAAATCAACCCTTCTCCGTATCACCAAGGCCTTAACTTCCCATCAAATTTACTCCAACACGGGTTGTCTTATACAGTTTTAGACTTTTGCCTCAGGAGACTCACGCAAAACCTTCAGACAAAAGCTGTGCTTCCGCCTTGATACGTGGACTCCAGACCCCTGGCAAAGTTGAACACGCACACAAGATCTGGTTATATTCCTCAGGGTTAAGAACGGAACTTCCATTAACATTCTCCAATACAGCTGCCAATCTCACTACATTTCGATTAGTTTGATCGATTCAGCACCTCCAAACTACAAGAAAAGGCAGTTTGTACGACAAGTGTCTCTGAAAAATGAGCATATTCATTTAAAACAATGCGTCTTCCACACATGGTTTTTCAGAGATTTCTTTTTTGTAAGAAGGCAGAAGGTGGTTGTGTTATTATTCAGCATTCCAAACTAGGTACAGAACCTACAACGCCCATATTTCAGTAGTGTTTCTAATCCAAATGATTCAGTAGCTAACATCAACGTTTGACTCCTTCGGCCTATAGCTCCTCTGTTTGGACTGGCTAGTTACAGCATTCCTGAGCCAAGTAATTAGCATGGGTCCCACACCACATGCAAGGGCCATAAAGAAAGGACAAAAACTTTGATCGAACCCTCCGGCAAATTTTAACAGAACATCGGCTGCTCTCCTTCACTGCAACATAATATCCTTCAGATTCTCTTGAAGGATTGTGTCCTTCACGGCATGAAATACAAAGCGGATGTTTTCAGTGTCTATGGCAGTGGTGAAGTGATGGAAGAGCGGCTTACTACGGTTTCTCCTCTTTCTGTCAAAGCACTGCACCAGATAACGTTGAACGTCTTCTAGCCTGTGAGGGTCGCCTTTGAAGTCCGAGAAATACTTCTTAATGCTCACAGTCTTTACCTTCTCCACAAGAAGATCCATCTTGTTGAGGAACAGGATAATAGAAACATTAAAGAAAAGCTTGTTATTGACTATTGTCTCAAAGATATTCATGGACTCCACAAGTCTATTTGTGCGCCTGTCTTCCATGAGAACCTGATCGTACTCACTGGAGGAGACCATAAACAAAATTGAAGTTATTCCATCAAAGCACTGGAACCACTTTTGACGCTGAGATCTCTGTCCACCTACATCCACCATCTTGAAAGGTATTTTTTTAATGATGAAATCATGCTCTACTATCCCCTTGGTGGCTTTTCTAGCCAACAAAATATCTTGTTTGCTGGGGAAATAATTCTGTAAAAGAAAGGAGAAAAGTGTCAAAAAAGTCCTTCAAAAAGGCTGGCTAATGGCAGAATATTGAAGTGATATGAAAAAAAAAAATCAACAAGAGCTGTAATTTTTTTAATTATCAAGTGCAGAACAAATACTCAACTTTAAAATAACGAACTGTTGACCATTTATCTCAACACATTGGTAAACAGCTACAGAAGATCCTGAGACATATGAGAAAAAGATATAGGACTAATGCACTGGTTCACATTTTTATCCTTCAAGCGTCTCATTTTTAGGCTGAAGTCTATTTTTTCATGATGAAGTTCTTAGCGACAGTGTTATTGGCATTCAGGTAGTGTTCAGTAAAGCAGATCAAGTAATCACTGAAAGGACTTTTTTGTTGTTTTGTTTTTTTGTTGTTGTTTTTTTTTTTTTTAATCTAGCTTTTCACAGTTCATTACTCTTACAAAGGACATCTTGCAAGTTTTAGTGGAAATATTTCTTCCAGTTTCATGCTCCATGACCAGTGAGTACAGCAACATGTTCTACCATAGGTTGAGGCCCAACCCACCACTGTAGAAAGATTTGTTCTTCAGAAGTTTATCACTCTTACAATTTAGGAAAATCATCTCCCTTCTTTCTCCTCAAAGTCTCCTGACAGATATTTCCATTACACTTTTTGAATCCTAAGAGTGCTAGTAATTTTTATTTCATAAGGTTTAACTCTGCTACCTTAAGTAGCACCAGCTATCCGATCATCATGAAAAATGAATGAGATCCAGAGACTGCGTAAAAGGACTTACAAAAGAAAATATGTGCATAAATACAACTTCCATAAACAATATTTGTTGTCTGTCAAAAACGATTAAGCAAATACTAAGCTTCAGTTTCACAAGGCTGGAGTTCACTATTTCTAGAGAAAGAACATTGAAGTTACTGAATGCATTATTATTTAAAAAAACCCAAACCAAACCAGAACCCAAGAAACATTAATCACAGTACACCCAGGCTTCCATTCTCTCTTTGAGCTCTCTGGGTTCAGAAATAGAAGGTACATCTTACCAGCTGACCGATCCGATCCAGGTTATCCAGGAAGTATTTCACCGATTCACCCTGTGGAAAAGCAAAGAGACAGGAACTGAGCTTGTTTCTAGGATAGCAACTTATATACCGTTATATATTAACAACTATAGCCTTTTCACTTTCCAGCATGCGCTGAGGTCTGACAGAGCAATATCACAAGTGCAAGCTTAGACAGCATTCTGATATGCTTCAGGAGCTGGAACAACAGAACTACTACATGGCTTAACTCACACGAGCTGCTGATAATGAAGCGGAGCTGCCATAATATACTACGGATGTGTAGGTAAGGCAGTATTTCTCCTACAAGCAATTTTCTGTTCGTTCTAGAAAAATCAAAGTTGAGCAGGAATCTGAATAAATGCTCAAATCTATCTAGTAAATATTCACAATGAAAAGGGACTGGTAAAATTAGTCCTTTGGCTTGAAGTATTAGGTTTTTTCCTCCTTGTACGATGAATGCAGTTAACTGACACTGTGTGGGAGTGAAAATGAAACTCATATATAAGAAACCAATGTATTTTATTTAAAATTCATAACAGTGAACAAAAGCATACCCTAGACTCGTTGGCATATCTTTAGAAAAACAAAAGACTTCAGTCACCCACAATTTGTGATAATTTAAGATAGACTTGCTTGTCAAAAAAAAAAAAAAGGAACATTAACATTCTCAAGGACTTTCTCGTCTACAGATAGTTTCCACTCTTAGGCTCGAGAGTGTTAATAATGGATTTGCTCATCTTGCACAAAATCCTTTAGCAGTTATATTGAGAAGAATATAGGCAATGTTTACAAAGAAAATTTAATCTGCCTTTTTTTTGGGGGGTGGGGTGTGTTTGTTTTTTTTTTTTGTGTGTTTTATTTTTTCTTTTAAACAAGTTTGCCCATGTATCAAACTCAAATCAAGTGCCACTTTGCATTAGTGGACACAAGAAGCCCTGCACATACTTTTTGGAGGTAATAACATTGTTTCCATATAGACTCAGACTTTAATTCTGGAATGAAACCGTCTTTGGCAAAAGCCCGTTCTCCCTCAAACACTTCCCTTTCATTTCTTCAGATGAAGATGATCTGTTTAGCAAGAAAGTATTCTTCGCTGTTTAGGATGTGTCTTGCAGTTGCAGCCATGTCATAAGAACGATAATATGGAAAATCCTGTGGCCTTTTAGTAATTTCAGGCAGCAAAACACATTACACGTACCGCAGATCAGAGCCATGTCAGTAAACCATGACAGCAGGTGCCCTCACCAAGTTACTAACTCAGAATGAGAACATTCTCAAAATATCATCTTGGATTCCAACAGCAATATAAATTCTGAAACCATACATTCTCCTCTATACCACAGGCTTGAGAGAGCACAACAGAATTATTCCCCTCCAGTACAACTGTAAACAGATGCCAGCACAACCGATCATTTTGCAGAATCAGACTGGAGATCAGAGGGTTCGGTGTCCTGTACAAGCGCACGCTTTCAGCACAAGGCACAGACAAAAAGGAGCTGCAGCTCATTTCCTTACATTTAAAACTAGAAGTGTCTTTTTCATCAAGGAGAGAGAACACACCTATTTGCAAAAAACCACCATGTATGACAAAAGATCTACAGTGGATCGCTAGCAAAAAAAAATTACTGCGGGGAAAATGTTTCCAAAGAACAATTGCTCTAAGAGCTTCCTTACAATCATGAATTTTCATAAGGTGAAAGTAATTTCCTGTATTTTTTGGCACTCCGTTGGATCAGCAGAGATATCACAGACTGCATGAATAAGAGAAAAGGTCTTCCTGTACAGCATTAGTCATATTTAGGAGACGGGAGAGCCCAAAAAGAAAAAGGTCATTGAAGCTACAAAAACCCCTTCTTTATCTGTTGTGCTTTGTGCTACACGGTGCCTTTAGATGTGCACCAAGGCTGCAAACGGGCCGTCTCCGACACAGCTTGTCCCCATTTTGTACCCAGCTGCTTTAAGAGTCCTTGCCTTGTCCGTACACCCTCCCACGCTGAGCGCAGGAAGCAGCTGTGTGCATGTGAACTGCCGGGACACCCCAGCAAGTTCACCTGATTTACGGCTTCTGCCTCCCCTCTTTCCTGCCCCGCACATCCATCAGGTTAATGTTTTGCACATATATAAGAAGGTAAGAAAATAACCTAATTAAAAAAAAAAACAATACACGTTCATTTCTGCAGTGATTTAGGGAAACTGGACTGCTCTAGTTTGTTATACATCGCTGTAGCATTGCCATTAAGCCACGTAATTCATTCCGGGAAGTTTTCAGCAGTAATTGCAAAACACTTGGATAGCTGGGTAACCAAGTCAGGTTGCTGGAACAGGTGCAAACACCCTGCACGCGGTCTGACAGATCTGAAGACATCTGAATAGTCTCTTCTAGCACAGAATTCAAAGACATCCAGTACTTAAGTCAAAATATCTGTTTCCAGTCAAAACAACAAATCCCTGAGAAGCTCCAGAGGGTTTGAAGTTAAGACAAGCTCCAAACATTAAAGCACACAAACCTGAAGGGAGGGAAAACGAAAAAAGACAACCCACAGCAAACCCTACCAAGCCCCACACTCCGACCCCCCTACTTTAAAGCTGATTCCCTGTTTAAGTCCTGTGATTCAGTTCCTGCTCCAAAGACTTCTTGAGTAACCTTGCTCTACATTTTAGTCTGATTCACAGAAAACGCGGTGGCTTCTGGGAAGCGTGCCAGGAATTTCAGTTCAGGGAGCAGGCAGCACAGCACAACTGCGGGCGGCACCAGCTGACTTGATGAATAACACGTAATGTATTTAAATGAGAAAAATATGGAAAGTCCAGGTGTTAGGACTGATTTGCATTAGTACTCTTAAGCAGAATAACTGTATTAACTGAACATTTCTTCATCTTTTAATTTTTTCCTTGTCATCCAGGGAGAATAGATAGCAATGTTAATTAGATCTAGAAGTCAAATTTATTTAGCTTTATCTCAAGCTGCACTTGAATACAATTCTGAATTCCATTGATAAATTATTATTTATGCAACGCTATCTGGGTATTATACACACATACAAACATGCGTGTGTATCTGTGTGTATGCGTATAAGAAATACACACACACAAAGAGTTTATGAATTGTCCATCACGGCAGGTTTTCCATTCAAGGCAAATTATTATCAAAATAAAGAAGTATCAGCTGCTCCTCTCATGTTAAACTACTTTCTTCTCTTGAAGACACTGACCATAAAAAAGTTGGTTTGTTTTTTTCAGTGTAAATTCTTAGTGTTTCTCCAAAGCCATCTAGCCATTCAACTACATCCAAAAATATTCGCAATTGATTCATCAGATACTAAAAGTATCTTTACACAGATTAATGACTTCAATCGCAGTATTTTAATGGTTCTAGTGAAAAAAAATATTTTGAACATAGCAGCAAGGAAGCAGCAAAATAGAAATGAAAGCCATTAAAGTTATTTGTACTATATTTATGTACCTAAAGATAATCACATCATGGTGTGTTCACTTAAAAAACAAACAAAAGAGGTCCAGTTCAGATGTGTCAATCTTTTACAGGCTGGCGTGTCAAGAAAAGCTGTGTCAGCTCAAGCAACTTCCTCAGTCAACTACATTCATAGAAGACTGCTGAGCTTCTGTCTTTTCAGATTTAAAGACTCAGATCTTCTTGAATTTCCTTGTTAGTACACTATTTGCTTTTAAAAAATATTCTAACAATATTCATAAATAATATTCTTAAAATCTGAAAGACATTATTTCATTTGAACCGTCACAGTACTTAAATAGAAGGCACCATTCTGTCAGTCACAGCAAAGGATGTCAGTGAAGCACGCCTGTACTGATTTTTTTGTTGTTATTTTTAACTAAGTGTCTATGAGTATATTTCACATTTGAAAGTTGTATCAACAAAGCCTGAGATGACCATTGTCTATTTTGCTGTTGACACAAACCAGCTAGCTGCCTTTTTTTTTTTCTTCTCATCCTCCTTGATAATAAACCAAGATGTCAAGATGCTGTCTTCCATCCACGCCCTGTGCTTTCCGGGATGGGACGGGGAGGGGAAACGAGTGACCACTCAGTTATGAATTTTACATAATTCAGATACTCCTTTTTAGTACACCAGAGCACAGTGTAGACCATTAGTCTTCCTTAACTTCTCGCTCACCACACAAGAGTTACCACAAACGCTCGGATGATTCATTCTCTCACTGCTAATCTCTTCTCCCTCTGCAATACACGTCCTCTGAGTAACAGTTCTGCCAACTGGGACCACGCGAGGGAAGAAGAGATGCTGTTCCCATTGTTCAGCAGGATGAGTCACTGCACATCTGGGAACTGGGGGAATCAAGAAACACAAACAGAAGGCCTAAAATGAGCCCACAAGCTCCATAATGCAGCATTGCGATTGGATCATTTCTTAAAAAAAATAATTTTTTTACACTGCCCTATCTGCAATACAAAGTTTGGTGAAGCCAGAGAAAAATAGTACAATTTGCTTAAAAACCGACTGTTGGAGGAAAAAGGGAGGAAAGGTAAAATGCAAACATATACTCTTGCTTCCTGAAATAGTGCTCTAAAACTCTTCTTTTATATGCTAGGTTATTTTGAACACAGCATTCTCAAGAGGCAAAACCCACAAAATTAAGGAGTTCTTATTCTATGTATTTCATGCTATATGAATGTCATCTTAACATTAGCTCCAAATAAGTCACCATGAAAACAAGTAATTGAATTTAACATCTCTGTCCCCTCAGGCTAGGTTCATAGCACATAAGAAAATCTCCCCACAGAAATATTGTAACTAATCTAGCATCACTCCCTTTGCCATTGATCGCCTCATTGCAAAAAGCAAGCAGAATACACTTGGGCAGAGATCCCAATCAGTATTCATTTCATGAAAATAAACGCACAGCAGATCGCATGTAGATTGCTTTAGAATACCTGCAGACACTCAGTAATGAGAAATGTTCTGCAAGGCTAGAGTTACCAACATGTCACTTTAACCCTCGGCCAGTTCTTCAAAGTGACATTTGGTCAGATCATAAGTGATAGTGAAATGTCCTGTTATCCAGTTCCCTAAAATACAGGGTCATTTCAAACTTCTCCTTCTGAAAAGCAGTTCCTCTACATTCTGCCCTGAACTGAGAGACTTGAAAGGGGACTCTCTGTTCCAAATTGGCTTTTTTCCTTTCCTTGTCCCAAGGCCTTTTGGACATAATATTAATTTAGCCCTTCCTGACCATTCTGTCTCTAGCTGCTAAATTTAGAGTGCACAATTTAAGGTAGACCTGTCAGTCTTAGCTTGTTTCAGATGATGAATTAAACCACACGGGAAGGAAACGTTGTACTTGAAAGAGGCATATAACACAGATCTAACCACACTCCCACAAATACAGCAAAACACACAGAGAAATGGATCCTGTAAGTAACTACAGATCCTGTAAGTAACTACCACCAACTGCAGCTGAATCTGCAAGGTGAAAGCAACAGTGATCGGAATCAAAGAACAGCGGTGCCTTTATCCCACCCTCCATCCGGGAGTTGTAAAACATTCAGCAGCACGGCTGAGAAACACAGTGGAAATCCAGGGGACCCCAGAAAGAAGTTTGAGAATCTCCTTGCCTTTAACCTCTGAGGTCTCCGATACACGAACGCCACGGACTTCAAGCATTGACACGCAATTTTATCCAAAGCTGGCCTTTCTATAAGGTACTATTCCATTAAGACTGACAGAGAAACCAACTGATAGAATGCAATGCTAATATTAACTTTCAATGCTAATTTGCAGGTGAAATCTTTGTTTCTCAGACAAATACCGAGGCCTCATTTTTTTCAAGTCTCCTGGGATGTCGATCGCCTGTTGATTGTAAGGGGTTTGAATGTTACTATTCCAGATGCTTTACAAAAGCAAGACTTCCAAACCAGAGGCCTAAGGGAAGAGCAAGGTCACAAGCACAGAAGTAGGATAAATTAACCAGGAGACACGCATTTGAAGATGTTAGAGATGTTAGATCAGCCAAGTTTTTGGGTACTGAGATTAGAACCCAAAACCTCACCAGCAAAGATGTAGGAAATGCTTTTCTTAGCGAGACCTACCAGACACAACAAGCAGGTTATCCTGCCACTGTAACACAGATACCCTTGGGAAGTGAGCACGCGGACACAGCTCCAGGTTCACACTCTGGTTTTGTCCAAGGGACGTAGTAGTCCTTTACAAACCCCGAAGACCCAAGGTGAAGATTCTCAGGAGGGGCAACTATAAACAAACAACTTGCCCTCCCTAAACCTGCAGACTCTTCCAACAGATTTCTTCTAAATCCGCACTTCTTTTCAACCTCACTGGTTACAGGGAATGGATTTACTACAGCCAAAGTTGTGTTCTCTTCCCTGTGACAGCTGATGAATTAAGTATTATTTTCCAAGGAGATAAGCAAGTCTGTGCTTGTTAAGAATTCACTCAGAAAGATGCTGAAGTAACCTAAATTGCCTTGAAATGCCAATGCCCATTCTACACAGTAATTCTGTTCTACAGATATCCTACATCCTGTCTGGGCACTGGAATTTATTGACACAAGACAAACATTAATTTTTCATTCAATCACCAGTTCGAAGGCAGAGACTAACCACTTCTCCGTCTTTCAGCCATACAGAATTCTAACTATCAAATCTCTCCGGTGTTGTTTAATTTCCTCCTTAACAACAGACTGAGCTACTGGCTCCCATCCAGCAACTCCAGCACTTATCCAAGTTGCTCCTATCTGTACCCTACAAACATACCAACTACAAAAAAGTACCATTTGGTTCCAAGCTGCTTCTGAAAACTACCTCTTCTTTCTACTGCCTAGTTGCACAGTGTAGGTATCAGATGTTAAAGTTTGAAAATACTTTTAAAATTATTTGTCAGCTCAGTACAAACAAGCAATGCAAAAATCTATTTGCTTAAGTCAGGATGGCTTTCTATAAACTCATCCTACATGACACATGGGCCAAACTGTATGCTTTACAGTACACAGATTACAAAAAAAAAGGTGATAAGTATTTATTTAATTTCCTCCCAAAAGTCTAGGTTAATCTGAGCTCCCACATCAGTGATAAGATCTGTGGATCCCTGTGACCGAGTGAAATTCTAGGCTCACAGCTAAGAAACACTCTTAGCAGGAGCAGAGTTCCTGTGAAGGGCAGCTCCTAGATGTGTTAGCTTTTCCCAGCAGCCAAATACAGCCACTCTTTCTGAAAGTGCTGCAAGGAGAAAAAAAAGGTTATATTTTTTTTCCTGAAATTCTAGGTGTTTCTACATCAACAGGATGTAGAGGAGATAAAATTACTCTCAATACTATGTTAACAATTCTGTCCATTTGCCCCAAATATGCACACTGGCAATGGTGCCTCAAAGAGAAAGGAATTTTTGGTTAATAGATGAAGGCAGGCTCATCCTACGCTATAAGCTTACAAAACGTTAACAAAAATCCCTGTTGTTTTGGTTTTACTCCTACTTACTGTCTCTTCATCACTGTTACTCCTGCTTTTCTTCAAGGAATTGCAAATCAGCAAAGCAGGTGCAAACAGCAGAGAAAACAATACCGGCCACAAGTAAAACACACAGATACAGAGTGCAATACTAAAGGGTTAAACTATTGCTTTTTTTAATTCTAGAAGAACCCTTAACCAGACTTGCACATTACCTACAGCGATTTAGCATTTCCTAGCCTTCACTGACTAGCAGCTAGCAAGATTCCAGGAGTAGCTGCAAGGGGATGTATGCCCAATTCATGCGGAAGAATCACGGTTATGTTTAAACAACAAAAGAAGTCTGATCACTGTATCCAGCATCAGCAGCGTGCCCAGCTCACACACACTCCTCCTGGCACGAGCGGACGACAGACCGAGTCACCAGCACCCCCTGAAAGGATTCCTTCCTGTTTCCCTGCCAACTGTCCCAGTGAGCACATTGTCTGAAAGCCCCGCCAGAACCCTTTCATCTCAAACACTGGAGGTTCTCCATGAAGTTGAACTTCAGCACGCCAGCTGAACTTCTCATTCCAAGCACAGGCGGCTAAAACGTACAAGAGAAAGGAACTGAAAGCATCAAACTGGCCACAGTTAAAAGAGTCCCGAGCTGTAAATGGAAGGATGGATCCAAGACTCTGGCCAGTCACTAGCAAATTATCCCATTGATTCTCAGCGGGCAGCTGCCGTGCGAAAATGGGCCTTTCCAACTAACAGATCAGAATTCAGAAGCAACTGGATGTTTTTATAAACCACCAGGCACAACACACTATCACTTTATGACGTGACCCTAGTCCCATGCTTTGTTTTGAGCAGCTCAGTATGCAAACCTGAAGCTTGCTTTGTTTACACAAGACATCTGCAGAACTAGAATAGACATTGACAGAAAATATTATCTTCTGACTTCATCTACTGAGCAGTGCTGACTATCTGATCAAGACTAAATGACAAGTTTACCAGTGAGTTTCCCTTTCAAATCTTATCAGATCAAGGGATGGGAAATAAGTATCTTGGATCTCGACGGCTGAAAGAACAGCTAACACCAGCCATGAGAGAATGTTGAGCTTGGACTTTTCCATGGCAGGTGGCCAACTGGAGAGCCGAGCAACTTGAATGCATTTACAACAGGCATAACCTCGAGTATCTCGCAGAGCAATGCTTCCTACTCCACTTCCACACCAAAGCAATTGTTGCAGACTGCCCTAATGCTCCACTTTTTGTGGAAACATGAGCTCAGACATGTTTTACTGAAATCTGCCTATGTCTGTTGTTAAAAGGCGACTGTAACGATCAGAAAAAGTCATTTATCCCTCACTTTTATTAAAAATTTGTTTTAAAAAAGATTTTCTCATTCTGTCTGCATGTATACAGCCAAGACATTTTTAGATGTGACGTAGACTAATATGATGGTCTTGCAAGATTCAGAAAGCTGCTCAGTATCTGAAAGTTAGGTTTTAGGTAGAAATCAGACTGAGGTAAAATGCAAGTTAAGTCTTTGTTGCACTAAGGTGCGCTATTTAACGGTTTCACTCCTGTAAAATCAAGTGTGTAGGCAGTAGAGTGTAGAAAAAAAAATTGCACCTTGCTTACATGTCTCTGAAGTTTTTCACCATGCCCACTGCCTCAGCACTCAGAAGTCTCAACTACAGAGAACACAAGGCTTGCAAGTCTGAAGGATTCCTCAAGCCAGTTTCCGAGTCTGATTTTCAAAAATCATTTGCCTTCGAAACAAAAAACTTCTCCTTTTTCAATAATAGCTTGGTATTTGTCAATTCTAAGAGACTGACCAACACAAACTACTCGATACCTCACATTCACCCACTTGCACTGAGACTGGTATTACCTTCTACAAAGTCTGACCTTTACATGCACCTGTAAATCCCCTAGATCACCAGGGATCAAGTTGTCCCATGACATTTGCCAAGAACATTTCTTTCATTAGTTCACAGCTGTACTATGGGTCTGAGAGAGAAGGTTTCACCCAAGAAGCAACTGTCCTCCCTATAACCTCATCTCTCCTGCTCCAGTGCCAACACCACACCTTGAGTCCAGCAGATGAGTGATAGCAAACCTCAACCAACCCTTGGTGATCTGAAATAAGCTTCTGTTACCATTCACAATCAAGTCCAGATTTCTCTGTGATATGATTTATAGTTATAATCTCAAAACATTTTTAATTTATTCACATCCAGTCACAACGTACCAATTATTCCAAATATTCCCTCCCCTATTGAAGGTGTTTTCAGCAAGAGAAGGGGAAGTTCTTCAAAATTTACACTTCAGCAAATTCGCACTATTGGTACTTTAGTATGAAGATTTCAAGTAACCTAAACTTCTTTTTGTTTAATTTCAGAATTTGTTCTCTTTCAAAACACTCAGGATTGCTTTTCCTGCATTTTTCACTTCAACTCATCCTACCACACAACTCACATCGTTACTTTCACTCATGAAACCAAAACTGGAATGGATTTATCTGAGCTGAAAGTTGAAGCTGTTCAAGTACCGATTCACTAAAGGATCTAACATCCCTGAGCGAAGACTCAAAGTGAGACGGGGTTGGTAACTGCATGAACAGCGGCTGTATTTATGTGCAAGTCCATTCTATTTTCATGTGTGTCTACAGCTGAGTCCTTTGACACAGTCCTCAATCATTATAAAGCTATCCTGAAGATCAGGCTTATTAGAAATGACTTACCGTGGAGGAAAAAAAGCCAACAAGTAATGTTGAAGTCTTGTATCAAATGGAAAGCTTTATTTTTATTCACCCTCACGTACATCTGCTTTATACAAATTAAGCACTATAAGCATCTGAAAACAAATGTAAAGATTAAAGAAGTGACTTAGCTTCCACCCTTAAGGCCTCATCTAGACATGTAAATTAATCAAGCCACAGTGGAAACTGAAGTGGGTTTAACAAACTTCTACAAGCTGGTGAGCAGACTAGCTTATAAAAAAAAAAGTCCTAATTAAAGCCCCAGTCACATCCTACTGAGCTGCAGAGGGGGAAACAGTCCAGCCACGCGGACGGCCATCTGAACTCCTTGCAACCTAGAATGCATGTGCTGGACTAGGAGAAAGACGACAGAAGAAGAGGATACAGTAGGTGGTTCTTGTGCCTCCTGCCCTCATCTAACATCATTACCAATTCAGTACTGTACTCTGCCCAGAGAAACTAGGTGGATCAAAGTCTTCAATATGCAGAATTGAGGGATGGAATTAAATGGGAAAGAGTTCCATCAATAAGCCAGTATTTTTTCAGTTTGAGATTTTACTGAATTTTCCAAAGTAGAATTAAGTGAATATCAAGGCAAGCAAGTCAAAATAAGAGGCTGTGGGGGCAGGGTGGAGAGCAGACCTTCTAAGGACAAACACCAACAGTTTGTTCAGGAGCAAAGCCAAGTGAAGCACAAGTCTGCCACAGTCTGAACTGCAGGAATCTGTGTTGTATACAGAGGAGACATTTGAAAGGTGTCAATAAATTACTTCTCAGAGCAACATGTTTTCCACTTTCTCAAACAGAAAATCTTGCATGATGTTTCCAAGAAGTTTTCCTCCCCTCCTCCAAACACTAAGTCAATAATAGAGCAAAATAGGTTTACTCCACAGAGCCGCTTTAAGTATTGCTGCAAACTAAGGAGAAGGTGGAGACCATGCTGCCTTCTGCCTTTGTAATAGAAAGCCTTCCCAGCTAGTGCTGGTTCACAAAAAGGAGCAGCAGAGTATTGAGCTAACCTTACTCTTCTCCTTCGAGAAGACAACCTAACAACTCTACTCCTTTCATTAGTGTTCCATTGTAAGCTGGTTGGTTTGTGGCCGTATGGAACCTGGAGAGATCTTCTGAACAGTATCGTGTTCAGATGCATCCTTAAGTCATCTAATCTATGAAAACCTCCACTGTTACACAGTTGTCATTTGACAAACTCAAAAGCCAAATGCTGTGTTTCTTCCCTCCCTCTGCGCACCACCTGCTCCCCTACACTCAGTACCTGTGAAACGGAGCCTGGACTTGGAACAGCGTGCAAACACTTCAGGGGCTCCGATAATTTGGAACACAAACATTTTAAAAACTAAACAGCACCCTCGTGGTACAGGCATCTTATTTTAGCATCAGGAAAGATTTATGGAGGAAATGAACCACTGCTTGGATGAAGGATCAGCGAGATAAAGATACTGCCATCATTCCTAGGCAAGCACTGGGTAGAAGTTATTCGTGATCACTTGCGATGCCAGCTGCTTGTTCCTTCACCAACGCCACAGCACGTCACTACTTCGGCTGCGCTTACCATCAGTCATAGGGTTGCACTCTGCCTCAGATGAACTGCCCAAAAACCAGTTGTGCCAACACAAGCAAGAGCATAGAGCAAAGCAGAACTCCCTAAACCACCATTTCCTATTGCTCACCGTGATTACTCTATCACAGAACTACAGCCCAAGTTAAGCCCTATACTTGCACGACACATTGAGTAAAACACTCAGTATTTTAAGGCAGAACAGGCTTGTTAGGGAGACAGCAGAAGCAGGGGAAGATAACAGAAGTAAGTTAAAGAAATCAAAATCTTTTCAAGAAGTCGTTGCAAAAGGATCAAGATTTGGATAGCTAGAAAGAATATAACATAGCCAACTGAGCAAGGTATTGCTCCCTAACTATCCCACCCACATTTTCCTTTCCAGCTTTCTACCATCCTGTTTCTTAAAGAACACAGGCTCATTAAACACCATTCACTGTCAGTGCTGCAAGGTAAGAGAACAGATATTTGAAGTTGTTCTTACGTATAAAAATCCAGAAGATACACCAGTAAGACTTCCCCATAAAAACAGACCTAGTTTTTAATGTTTTGCTTATTTGTTCATCTCTGCTTGTTACTTATTCTTGATCCTACATGGCTTACTATAAGCTAGGATATTCAGGAAAGCTTGAAAGCATTCATTAGCCATTATCCTATTAAATTCAGTGGCCCCTTTGAAAAATACAAGCCTTACCCTCTTACTGTTTTTCCTCAAGGGAACATTTTAGAGAATTTTGAAAGACACCGAGATCACCCTTACTCACTGTCCCATTTCTAGGTGGAAAGGATAAGGTCCGATACCAGTATGAAAGAAAGCTGAATTACTACAGAGAACACACAAATGAGGTGCAAAAGGTTGACTTGTAGAACTGGAACTTTGAAGTACATTGTCAGCACTGCTCTTCTGAGCACAGCGAGCCACGTCAGGCAGACAGCTGTAACAAAACCATTCACTTCTCTTTCAGTGCCTTTTTTTGTTTTTTTCCCTAATTTCCTGAAACCAGCCATAGAGTCGGAAAACTGCTAATAACAGCACACAGCAAGTAGCAGGAGTCCTCTCTTTCTTTTTTTGTTAAACAGCTAAGCCTGTCCTTGCTGGGTCTTCAAGTAGAACATGTAGCTTTAATACACCAAAAACTTTGAAAACCTGTATGATGAGAACACAAATATAACAGTCTCCGTTTCAGCTAGATCTTCGAGACTGAATGGTTGAAACCAGTCTGACGAGCAGAGCCCTTCCACTACAAACAATATTCAATTCTTTTTAGACTTCAGTGTAAACGGATAAATATTAACATATACATATCTGCATGATGCAGGTATTTTGTTGCAACTAGAATAAAAGTTGCCCTCATGTGCTACCATGGTTTTAACCTATGCGCATGCTCATTACTTCACACGTTAGCTCTCTCCCGCTGCACCAAATTTCAGCAGTAACTGTTTAGTAGACTCCCTCAGTCATACAACGGGTGCATCTTTAAATGTACTTAACTTGCTCAGATTTCTGGAACGCATTCTCATTACTGGGAATCTCTACAGAGAAACTAGTTGCCAATTTTGAAGTCTCTTGAATTATTGAGATCCATTAAAAACTTTCTGAACATGGAAAATGAACAGCATAATCTAAAGCTAAAGGCTGCTCGCTGGGTTAGATTTGCCTCTGCCCAGAACTTTCCTGTACACTAGAAAGGGATAAAGAGATCACTCCAGTGGTTTTTTAGCCGCACTTGGGTACTGGCTCAGACAGCCTGAACTGAAAGTTTCCTTCCTTGTTTCTCACAGCATGTGCCAGCATTTCTTAATGGGAATGCAAAGATTAATTACAGCTGTACTTGCTCTGAACAAATCCTTATATTCAACACAGTCCGGCAAGATTTAGAGTAGCACTAATTAGGGCTTAGAACAACAATTCTGCAAAGACAGACATACTGAGTATTTTTTCTAATTATTTTATGAATAATAAAATTAAAGCTTCTTTCCAGAAGCAGGGTGGCATTTATTCTCCAGAGTGGGGAGCCAAAAGGACCTTTCCAGTCTAAGAACATTAGATTTTGTGTTTCAGTGCTACTGCTGAAGGTAAGACATCAAATTATAACTGTTACCACACGCATACAGAGAGAGGCAAGGATGAGTACAGGATTTATTCTGTAAATCTTCTGGGACACCCAGACAGTTCTTCAATGGGCTCAAGCACTAAGAGGCAAAGACAACAAAGTTTGTTCTTAATAAAATACACCAGTAAAAAGAAATCTTTTAACTAGAAAAATGGCAATCATTAGGCAAGATGCAAATTCTCATAATGAATTTTCAACATGGGAGCTGTATCTATGAAGTCGTTTCTCTCATTCACCTTAACCACACCAAAAACAGTCAAGATTTATTGGCATACAATGGCCAAAAGCAGAAACTCCTACAGACAGCCTTACACAGTACCATAAAAATACAAGGCTTTTTAATCTACTTCCAAGAACCTAAAAGTTAAAATGTAGGACCACACAAAGTCTGAATTTCAACCTTTCAGTATCCATAGACAGCATGGCATTAATGAAGTGCATTAATGCACTGTACATTTTATAGACTTTAGGTGATTTGCCCCAAGTTTTTCATCTCTAAATGAAAAAACAAAAACAAAAAAAAAAGGAAAAAATGCAGAGTGCCAGGAATTCACTATACAGAGTACTAGAACAGCCAGTAGCACAGCTCTTTTTAATTCAGCATCTGTCTCAGTTCCCATATGGTAGGCATATCAATTTCTTGTTATCCGCTTATTTATTATGTATGATCTGCTCGTTACTTTCCAACTTATCCTCCCAATTCCATGCAGGCTACATTTCATCCAGCTGCTGCATTTTGTCATAACCTAAGGCCAGGAGCAATTCACGGCAGGAATCCTTTTATTTTTCCACAGAGCATTTAGTGCAGAGGGCTTTAATCCTTGGTTGAGACTTCAGGTAGGTACTGTAACAGATTGCTATTCTCTAACACTTTTCCATTCGCACTGTTTTGAAACGGTCATAATTCATGACTTTTCTGGTTCTTATTATTTCTCTCCAATAGCAGAATGCATTTAAGAACAGCTAACAACCGTTTTACTCATCACACAGCTTTCTATGGATGGTTCTGCTTGAGAGAATGGCTTCTGTCATTGAGAAAAGATATTGGTAGAATTCAAAATGATTTGCAGTGTAAACCGATTTACGACCTTGGATTTTCCAAATGATTTTGAATCTAGACTACTTTAAATGCAAGTTCTTCTCACCTCTTGCTCAGTGGCACTTAAAGCAAAACTGAGACTGTCAAGTGAAGCGTTCCTTGGTGCAGGCGACAGACAACGTGTTATGAAGGCATCCTCAACTCTGCCTCCTGCTCCAGCTTAGTTCTGAATTTGAATCGCAGCGACTGTCAAGACACACTAGCGCTGGCACAGCCAAACACCATGCTGCTCAAAGAGTTCTTCTGGTGGCAGCAGACCTATTAACATATTTCATTGAAGCATTTATTTTTAGAATACTGCAAATAATAGGAGACTGAGTATTTAACTTCTGCAGATGCAAACTGACTATACAGTATTAGCCAATATCCACAGAATTTTGTGTAAAGGTTTCCAGCTGCATTTTGCTTTATGTTACCTCTCAATTTTTAATAAAACCCAAACTATAATTCATTGACTCTCACCTCCTTTAGCAAAATGCTACTTCTGTTTGAGAGTTCTTACTTCAGACTTTGATCTGAAAAAAAATTTCCTATTTGGTCTAAGAGACAGGATTAGAAGCCAGGGACTCCAACTGCTAATGGCTCCTACTACAGACCAGCCATAATGCTTTGCAGTATTATACTTAAACAAGCAATTAACTTCTTTTGCTATACAAAGATGAGTCAAACTCCATAACCGGACCATAAACTTAGAGGACAGACCTAGAATTAAGAATTGAAATCTGGACATGTGGCACTTAATTGCCACAATACTGGCATAAAACCTTGCTTAGATATTTAACTGAAGAGAAACAGCTCCATAATTCACCCTCCTATATGAGTCCAGAGAAGGATATTATTCAAGCTGCATAGCGAAAGACTGCTAGTTAATGATCTTTTAAGTTAATATGACATCTTATGTCAGATTAAGCCACTGTTTCAGAATTCTAACATAAAAACAGATTATAACAGACTATTGCTATTATTTTTTTAACAACAAACAAGTGGCAAATTTAAGGGAAGGCTTAGGTTATATAGCTCTATCATTCCTTAAGTGTATTAGCTAAATTCAAACAGGCCTATTTATCATCCACAGCTTCATCATTAGCTTTTTTAAAAACCAACAGGAAAAAAATCCCACCAAATTGTCATGTAATGCTGTCAGATACAGATGTACTTGACTTTCAGCACTAATACTGCGTAATTCCACAATACCAAGGCTCAGCAACAGCAAACATGAGTTTCTGGTTTGTAGCATTACTGTTAATTCATTATTTTTTTAAAAAATTTTCTGTGTCAGAGTGGTATGTCCCATCCAGATCCACTAAAGAAAAAAATCCATGTAACTTCTCCAGCAACGATTTAGTTCCACAGGAGTTCTGCAATCTAGAAATACTCAAGCAAAGCTCAAAAGCAATCTGGCAGAGTTGCTGCCTAATCCCAGTTAGGTGTATTAAAGGGTAACAAGATTTCCCATGCTGGCACTTTGGACAGCGTGGCTATTTCCTCTGCACATCTCAGCAGCATTGGTCAAGCCCCAATGGGCTTCACTGATGAAATATGCGAGCTTCATGGCTTTGAAAAAAAAAAATCATCCATACAGAATAAACAACATTCATAGCCTCTTGTATAAGGTCATATTCAAAGAGTAGTTTGTAAAAAGAGGAGCTCATTTTTGTGTTATGGCCAGTTGTATAAGCTGGAGTTGATGTGACACTCAGCATTTCCTCAAATGGAAGTGCATTAGCAAGGGCATTATGTCGATAGCTGGCACAAATACTCCTGCATTTCAGTGCTGTGGCATGTATGTTGAAAGCAGAGTAAAACGCCTCGAAACATGCTTTTAAGGCTAACTCTACTCTGCCCTTGCATCTTAAAGACAAATGACAGTTCAAGACTTTTTACTTAAGGATTCAAGAAATCTCTATTAAAGTGCACTCAAGAATTCTGGCAAAATAGAGCCCACTCCCACTTACCCCTCAAGCCAGCACTCTGCTTTGCTGCTCAACCTCTCAATTCACTTGGCTTACAGAGGCAGTCGAACGCTGCCACAAACTCCATACGCTACAGCAGCTGGTCCACAGCCTAACTCCTGATCACCTTACAATACTGCCATACCTAGTATTTCTGTACTAAAATAAAGTCATTTCAGCAAGTTTTCCTACTCTGTATTAGTGGGAATGACTAGTGCCTCACCTCCACACCACGCAGAACACACAGCTGGCTGCCTACAAGGCTCTGAAGCCATCAGCTCCTTGCGTAAGGAGAACGTAGCACGAAGCTATACTAATGCAATGAGCAGGCTGTTCACTACGCAACATTCCAGCGCACTATCTGTTCTGGCAGGCGTAATTTAACTGCTTCAATTTATTTTGAGTGTCTGCTTAGAGGGGAAAAAAAACTATACAGTTAATTCGTAGGGGAGTGACTTGTGTCCTATTACAAATATCCCCAGAACCCCCCCACCTCAAAACACCCAGAGAATTGTGAATCAATATAAAAGAAACAGTCTTTAAAACATTTTCCAGAGTCTTCCCACATCCAAGGCTTCAGAGGCTCTTCGTATTTGAAGTATTACTGGAAGTGTTCCACACAATTCCCCGTGCAGAGATCTAAAAATAGCTATGGACACAGTAGTAAGTTTTTGTCTCTATTTCCAAGCCCCTTACTTCCCCTCTCAGGAACCTCTACTTCCCATTAACGCTGACTTTTTTTTTTTTAAAGGAGCTATTAAAACATTAGAATATTTTTTTCAACAGTGCAGTGAACATAAATAATAATAAATACACCAATAATAATTAAATTTAAATTGATACTTTAGTGATGGATCATGAATATATTCTGTATATTAAGAATAACTGCATTAAAACCAATGCCTTTTGCAGCCTCCTTGGATAGCCATGATCTTTTCTGTATGCAGAAGGGCGGGAGTTGTAAACACAAGTCAGAAGCTACTCTGGCTGCATGTGAATAACGCAGCACAGTTGCCTTTACTGCAAATAGGCTTTGGAGTTGAGAGTAAATAGCCCCGTCGACCCTGAAGAGATGAGAATATGATTTGTACCACAGGAGAAGTTCAGGAGCTCTTGAAATACATAACTACAGGCTAGAAAGACTTCGTATTTTGAAGGGAAGCAGTAAGAATCATTCAAATAAAGATACTACTGTGAGTAGAAATAGTTAGGACAGAGGTTTAAAAAAAACAAAAAAACACTGTTTCTGTTTAAAAAACCCAATCTGATAAAACAATGTCAATTTTTCTCAAGAATTGACGAAGCCAGATGATGGCCTTTGCAGATTTGCTCATTGTTAACTTAAACTCTGTAACAGTGCTAGTGCACAATATATATCTGTTCTGACTGTGACAAAAGTATCATTTCCTTGCCTGACAAGCCCTATTTGTCCCATCTTTACCCCAAAGGACATGAAGCATTCCAAGCTGCAAAAAGTAAAAAAAGTAGCTAACCTCACCTCAGATTTTATGTTTGTTCTGGACACATTAAAACAAAAGTGAACGGCTTCTCACGTTCTCCCAACTAGCGACCTGGGAGGAAGAAAAAAAACCCAAGAAAACAAAAACCACCTGACCAAAGCAATTCCTATGTTGGCCTAGTCTCCATGATTGATGACATAAAAGGAAACATCACTTATGGGTGCAAAAAACCTTGCAGATTCTTCTATGTGCACCTGAACTCCCAAGTATACCTACATACTTGTTACTAGGCTCAAACTGAAGAAGCTTCCACCCCTTCAACTAAATCCTAGTTGAAGTCCCAAGGTCCTTTCTCCGCGGAAGCCACTCGAAGTAGGATTTGTCTCCACCTGCTGACAAGGAAGACTTAACAGCCCAGACTACCACAGGCAACCTCAAAAGAGCAAACGTTACACGCCATTGAAGGCACGTGACAAATGTATTCCTTTCTAACATACAGACAGAAAATGGGGTAGGATAATGAGGCCAAGGGAGAAGGGAGAAGAATCACATACTGATTACAAAGGAATTCCTATTCTAGTAGTTAAAAAACGAGGACACAGACGTGACAATGTAACCAAACACACAATGAAGCTTTTGTCCCCAAACTACTTGGCTTGCATACAAGAACAGAGCAACTTGGGGCGGTGGGGACAGGCTGAGGCGGGGGAAGATCGAGGGGCTGATGTTTGTGAGAAGAAAGCGAAATTGGTTAGTCTGCTTTAAGAAAGACAGCGAAGCAAAAAAGCAAGCAAGCACCCTGCTATTGTAGAATCCACCCACTCACTTCTGAAAGGCTCAAAGACCCAGACAGGGATTTACAGCCAGCATTTCTAGGCACTGAATATGAAGCAGAAAACACTCAAATGCCCAGAGGCAGCTTCTGCGGTCCCAGAGAAGAAGCTTTCAGATCGCATGAGGTTATGGTCAGAGCCATTTTCTTTCAACAAGTTTGCTACTGCCAAGTCAGTCATTAAGCTTGGCATTACAGACCATAGGTAGACACCTGTACACTGCAATTTTCAGCACTAGTTAAGCAACCAACACGTTTTACTCTATATTTTTAAACAAAGTCACACAACTTCCTGGAGAAATATAGAGTTCAAAAACAGACCAGTATAAGCTTATGGCTTAGAAGGCAAAATAATAACAATAATAGAAAAAAGAGCTAGTGTTCACTTGACAGTAAGACGAGAATGAAGAAAATGCAAGTGCTAAGCAAGGTCGTTATTGCAAACGTTGCCCAGAAACATTCAGAAAGACCATAGTAATGTAAAGCTTCAAATTTTGGTGACGATTTTAAAACTATGATAAAGATAATAAATTCAGTTCAAACCAAGCACATTCCATTTAATAGCTCATTTATACTAAATAAGAAAGAGACTGCTGATACAGAGGTTTTCTTTAGCCTTAGCTAAAATCAATTCAGAGATGATTTATTTTCTCAGAGTTCACTATATCTGGCTTCTATTTATTTACATGAGTCTATATCCAGCAAGGGTTTAAACTAAATGAAGGTATGGGTTTATACATATCATACGCAAGTATAAATACGGCATCTCCTTAAATCACCTGCTTTCTTTAAAAAGTTATGCAGTTTTAAGCTTGTTTGGTTGTGGGGGTTTTTTTTGGGGGGTGGTGGTGGTGGTGGTGGTGTTAAAAAGAAATCGTACTGCTGCTAATCCCCATATACTCAGGGAATCAGACTTCTGCTGAACTAGCATTTGTATCCCTGAGAAAA
>Ga0065711_1001263_pt1 | contig 49730 bp, 22 predicted proteins | sample Hoacrofraction12_FD_59098 | JGI IMG/M metagenome (GOLD analysis project Ga0065711, IMG submission 59098) | Hoatzin crop microbial communities from Cojedes, Venezuela - Epithelial fraction 12 v2 (version 2) | ecosystem: Host-associated > Birds > Digestive system > Esophagus > Crop | place... | reverse complement strand
TACGGCAGAATTGCACGTATAGATATGGCCCCAAACCTGTTTGTCCTTTGTTTATCTTCTAAAGTTGGATATAATACTTGAAATAAAATACATATTTTCTGATGGAACAGAAGCACTGAAATATACATCACAAAGTATAATAAACATGTCATAAAGTATTCTCTAACTAACTGAAAACAAATACCAAGCATAATAGAGTCAACTCTTTCTGCAAAATTTTGGGTTATAGCTGTTGTTACATATTCAAAAATATGGTATTCTGAAAGTTTATTTTACTTTGTCGGATGCACATTAAACAGCAGCTGCTGGAGGCAAAGGACTGAATTTATCTGCTTCTTTACCATTTCATTTTCATATTGCCATAAACTACTCTAGTACTGCAAATTTCCTGTTACCCTGATGAACTTGTTTTACAATCTTTGCAAACAAATGCTGGGAATGCCATGAACTTCAATGCATTTAAAAACATACAGCTAGAGGGGTGGAAGGATTCTTGAGAGATCCAGCAGTGTCCATCACCCCCCCCTGCCCCAGTATGCACTCTCAGGCAGGAATAGTATTCCTCGACCAGCCTGAGAGTTACTGTCTAATTGAAAAATACTTTATATTCTGGAGCAGCCTGTTCCATTATACCCTTAGAAACATGTCAGTAGCATCTGATCTAAACTTTAATTTCTAGAAATTATTTCCTTTTCTCTTACCATTAGTGTAAAGGTGTGTAAACCTAATTAGGCACAACTGCTTTTCTTTAGTAGCAGTGTTTTTACATTGCAAAACTGTTCATGTCTGTTCTCAATATTTACCTATCTGGGCTCAACAAAACCAGCACACAGAACAGAACACACCCAAGGTCAGGCGTTCCACACCTCTGCTCATCTGCCCTGTCATAAGATCTAGTCTGTTTGGAAAGGTATTCTTTTCCCAACCCCACATGCTGTTTGTGACTCACTATTCAAATTAGATCCTTTAGACTGTACTGGTTCCCAACCTCTCTTTACCCGTCCTGTATGATTTCGTCCATCTAAGCAAAACTCTACACTTGCCTTGACCAACCCTGATGGTCACTGACCGTTTTAGACATAGAGTCCTATTACATCATCAAAACTGGTAATAAAAATGTTGAAAGCACCTGACAGATCTCCATGAAATGGGCACCTTATGGGGACTTTAAGCCAGTATTTCCCTAGTTGCTATAAGCATGTCATCTGTTAAGAACTTGAGTTCTATCACAACTACAGGTTCCTGTCTATCCAGTAGACTGTTACCTGTCAAAATGAAAATGAGCATAGTTCATTTTGGCCAACTTTTGACCAACCTGTGTTGGCAGTTCTGACCCAGACCATTCAACTGCAAAGACACTGAAGCCTTTTTTAGAGTAGTGAGAGCAAGAACCAAGTTTAAAAAAGAAAAAAAACCCTCTATCTACTGTTTGGTGTGGACCAACCATGACTTAATGGGGTGTCTATAGAAGGAACTAGTTGAAAATGTCCATGTAATGGATCTTCGGGAAACAACACTCCTTGGCTGATACTTCTGCGGTAAATGCTCAGACTACTGGATAGCAAAGATGGTTTTCTCTGGTAAATCCTTATTTTCTATAACTGGTATGATGGCTCTTTCTTGAAATCAGTGCATATCATTCTCCAGCTCTCTTTTTACATATCATTGTTAACAGCCTAAGCACCAGGAAGTTCTTTGAATATGCGGAAAAACAGGAAGCCAGATAGAAAACTGGTGGGACCGTGTGATGATCAAGGTATAAAAAACGTACTCCGGACTGAGCAGGCTCTAGGACAGAATTGTAATGAATTTCTTGCATCAGTCGTCACTACCAAAGATGTTGGGAAGATCTGGTGAATTCTTTGTACCAGATATATTAGAGGACCTCGATCAATTTGAGGTAAAAATGCAAGAAGTATTAGACCAAATATATACGTTAGTGGGTGTTGGGAAACCCTGGGGGAATGTGCCACAGAGAGGGACCAGATTTGCACACACTCCCTAGACAGCATCTGCCGTAGTCACTGTCAGGAGCAGAATACCAGGGTGACGGACCACTGGTGGAGCTCCCCTACACACCAAAGAGACCACTCAGGGAACTGCATACGGAATTCAGCATAGAGAACTATGGTCTTGTTGCAGATTTTGCCTTACTATGTCTGTATGAAAAACTTAAGCTAGAGATTATGAGCAATTCAGCTATTGGTGCCTAATATTTTCCTTGATCTTTAAGATGAATCCTCTTCCACAATCTATTTGTATTCCAGAACAACAGATGCTACATTTGTCACTGAAGAGGTACTCCTGACTTCATATTTTACTTCACCATCTTTATATACTTATTTGTTCCTAGAATTACATTTTGATGGGTATGCTATTGACATCAACTAAACAAATTAATCCTCCTCTGATGGCAATAGCCACAATTATTTCATCTTGTACACACATAATGAAGAGGAGGTACCTACAGAATATTTGCAGCTGACTTTGCAACAGGCCTCCACTGGTCATCACTGAAACAAAGTTCACCAAGTTTGCTTTAAGTCAGGCCAGTGATTTCTATGGAGACACCAGCATCACTTAGGGAAGAAGTGGCAGTTTTATAGCACTAACAGCCCAGCTAGAGACCCAATGGCATTTCTAGGAAAGACACAAGCATTTGTAAAAGTGATGAGCTGCGTTAACTTCACCACGCTTAGATAAATCCTTGTCATTTCTCTGCAGAAAGAGCATGATGCAGATAGTGCTGAAGCACAATTGTAAAGTATACTGATGCTGAATTATGGTCTTGATAGCGAAGAGAAATACATTACACATTAAAAGTAAAATGTGCAACTTTTCAAAAAATTGGTTAGCTGGTAAATTGCACTTCAGTTTTGTCTGTGAACTGTAATCGTATGTAAAGTAAAACATAGACGACGACTGGTTTCCGATAAGCATACTCACTTTGGAAGAAAACAATGAAAAACACCAATACCCCGTCACGTTATATTGGCTTTGATAGGGCTCATTCTTTTGAATATTGACAGCTCCAAGTGCTTTGAGCTTGTAAATTAGTATTATTATTGCAAAGAAACAATTTCAGTAATAAAAAGACTAAAGTAACCTCTTAGAAGATGACTGAGATATGATAGCTGTTATTGGAACTGTTGTTTTAAATAATATTGGTTTTCCCTCAAATTTGTTTCTAGTTTGTGGAGGTAGAGGAGTATAGCAAGTGCATTACTTTGTTGTTGTTACTCTACTGCTGCACAAAAGGTAGCACTTTTATAAATGATTGCTGCAGGTAGGACAGACTTGTGGGTTATAGGGGAACGAGAAGAATAACACAGTACTGATGATAACTGAAAACTATCAATTCAGATTCCAAATTTTGTATCCAAGCAGAAGAATTGCTACCACACTGTAATTGTTCATTTGAGCTATATTTGCCACACTTTCTCACATACCCTGAGGGGACGGAAGTAAGCGTCCAGTAGAAGACCTCTATGAATTAAAACTAGATAATGGCTATTCTTTAGCATATTTTAATATTTCTGTGTAGTGGTTAAAATCCTGTAAGAGTGAAGCGGCAGTTTAGCAGATAACAAACTGGTCTTCTGCAGTGAGACCACTGACTATATCTAAGAAAGCATCAGTTCATACAGCTTCAGGTTTTGTTCAGGAGCAATCTAAGAGTAACCTAACATATGAGTTAAAGGTATAATGGCATTAGAATGACCCAGTCAGCAAACATGATCAGGTAACTATAGCTTAATGTGTGCATTAATTTAGATGAAAACAATTGTTACCAGCAAACATTTTGTTGACTGACACTAACATGAACAGGAAAGAGAAGGAAGAAAAAGGACAGGAGATGATGGAAAATGAGAGGAAAATGGGAGGGGTGGGGGGTGGTAAGAAGGAGAAAGGGAAGGGAAAGGGGAAGGGGAACCAAGGAAGTGGAAGGCCAAGGGGGAGGGGAAGGGGACAGGGGAAAGGAAGGAGGAAGGGAAGGGGAAGAGAAAGGGGAAGGGCAAGGTCCATTTTTCTAATCGGTTGTTTAAATTAATTTTGGAATGAATATTCTCTGCTGAGATGAACAGGTCAGTGAATTAAATTCCTCCCAGAAAATCTTTTCTCTTCAATACGTTAATATATAGGCTTGGTCACAAAGAACCAATTATAAAATAAATAGTAAGTTTAAGTAAATAAATACTGTTTTCCATTATATTTAATCTGGAATCACACTGCTACTTAATAGTGTCATAATTTTCCAGCTGGCCATAGAAAATGCCAAGACTAAAGGATTTCACACAGTACTTGGTATCCAATGCCATGCAACTGAAGTAAGAAAAAAAACCATTTTCAAAATAAACAACCTTTTTATCAACTGGAATGATTAACCACCTAATTACGCTTTCCAGGAAAGCAGTAGAAACTTTCTTAATCTTTTTAAATCAAGGATGGATACATTTCTGGATGATGGACTGGTGCTTTGTCAAACACATATTAGTTTGAATGTGGAGGAACTCAGAGAAATATTTTGGTCACAGATTGGAAGACTAGATCATCTAAGAATCTTTTCTGAAGCTGAATTCTTCTAAATCTGTGAATAAGATTGCTAAAGTAAGCAGGATCTGTGAGTATAATGTGAACAATAAGAAAACAAAAGCAACAAAAATAATGTAGAAAACGCATCTTAAAGAAACAGAGTCTCTTGAGCTTTGTTTTCCTTTATAGGTTACTTTTCAGAAACTGAAGACAGCTTAAGTGAAAAAAAAGTGATTACGTTTAGAATTACAAATACAGCTAATTATAAATACTGATTAAATGCTCTGATTTAACCTGGAAGGTGAATGAGATCAGCGAATCTTCTCACCAAAAATCTATGGACATGGTAATACCTTTATTTACTTGTATGGCACTGTTTGACACATAGCCTGTCCAGGAGGATTATCAGCATACCACAGCTCGTAAAAACTTCCAGTTTTTCATAGCAGTTATTTTAGCTTAATTTGCATCCTCTGCTTCTTACATTTCCTAGCAGTTCCTCTTTTTGTGTACAACTATGTCACAAGCACCAGAATGAAGGACAAAGAGTCCAAATGTGGAACTACTCTGAAATGTAGTACCGCAATTGAAAGATGATACTGTTTGAACACTGGTTTCTAAGGATGTTTCTCTCAGTTTAATTTCTCCTTGAAAGCCACTTCTGTAGCTCTGATTGCACTTGTTACACTTTTTTGTGCCTTTTCTGTTTCCCCTATGTCATTTTCAAATGGATAACCAGAATTCCTTGCAATATTCAAGCTTATACAATGATATAATAACATTAGGGATGTTTCTCAATCCCTTTCCTAGTACTTTCTAACTTATGTTTTTGACTTTCCTGAACAGAGAACTGAATTTTTCATGAAATTACTCAAACTGCCCCAATGAGCCCTTTGAAGACTGGTAACTGAGAGCCCTTCATCATATATGCACATATATGTATGATATATGCTACAATTACTTTTCTCTGCACAGATAACTGCACCTTAGGTGCTGCTATCACCTGCCACCCTCGTAGGCCTTTCAGACTCTGTTCTTCTCCTCCAGCAGTACCACGGCTGGTGTTGCCCACCCCACCCCACCCTTGACCTGTGACACCACTGCCAAAGCTACTCGCCACCCTTGTTCCCAGGTTTCCTGCTTCAGGCGACCATCGTAGGCCATCATCCCTTGATTTCCTCATCAACTGCACTCATTTCCCAGCTGATGATCTCCATGGATATCTATTCTAATAACTGTTTGGTTTCATATCTGCTAAAGGGGGCTGTAACAGAACTACTGGGGATGTCACACACTCGGGATGGAGATTCTGCATCCCTGCACAAAGCAAGTAGCCCTTGTTTCACTCTCTCCATCTGCAAATTTATACTACTCCCAATTGCAAAACATGTCCTTTGTCTTCCAAGGAAGAGGTTGGCACTAGTAGAATACTCTTTTACAGCCTAATTTTGCTCTAGATATGCTGGTTTTGACACTTACATTCAGGAAAAGCAACACAGGTATTTTAAGTAATTCTCTACATTTCCTTCTAATCCCAGGTCAAGGGCTTCAACACAGTCTGGGACAGTTAGTACCAAGATACAAACTACTCTAGCTACTCTATTCACTAATAAGCCCAGGCCCCTTCAAGTCAGTATTTGTTAAATATGGGTATTTCAAATTCAGCTCACTTTTGAGCAACACTTTCATTTCTGATTTTGTGATAGAATTCTTCAGAGTGCAATGAGTAAGTAGGGATGGATATAGTCAGAGCCTGTATGAAGCCTGTCCAGTGTGAATTTTATCACCTCAGAAATAAAAGGATGATGTAGTTTTATACAATTCTACCATTCTTCTGGAAAGACCAAAACTAATCGAGCAATACCTGTACCTCCCTAAGGAAAGGTCAAAGTGAAAAGAATACTGAGTTAACAAGATGATTCAGCAGGCTGGAATCGTATTTCTTTTAACTTGACATTTAGACTGAATTAACATCCTGAACTTGCTCAGCAAGCAATGAAGCTCAAAGCAAATCCATTTAGTTTTATATTGAGAAAATCCAAAATGTGCCAGGCCGACATGACTGAGCACCTCCTGAGCCTTGACCATCCCAGAGCGCAGAAGCAAGAGCAGGGCAGAAGAGCTTTTTCACTACTGAATAGTGAAACAAAACATGCAAAAAGAAAAGGCTCCCAGGAGTAGCACGCAATTAATAAAAGGCCGAGGCCAGATTGCCAACCACAGTTACAAATTTTCTTCATAAAGAGCTTAAAGATTGATGCAGAAAGGTCAGGCTGAAACGATGTGAAAGTCAGTTCTTTCAACTTGACATTTAGACTGAACTGATATTCTGAACTTGCTCAGCAAGGGAGAGAGAGAAAAGTATCAGGTAAGGCCTTTAAAGGCTTTTAGTGAGTGCCTGCAAGCCATACAAATAGAGAAACTAGAAAGTAATATCCAGTTGAATTAGTTGAGTGAACTTCCCAGAGACAGGTGTTTTTAAAGGCCCAGCTCCTATCAAAGGCATCAGAGCAGATCATGGTGTTATTGGTGTTTAACTAGGGATATCTACGATCAGAAACTAGTGCAAATAGTCATTGAATTTTCTGTGCAAGGAAATGGCTTGCATGCAGTGTTTTACAGACATATAACCAACCTTTAAGCATGTTTAATGGGATTGCTAACAAGTGTCACCGAAAATCTGGGAATAAAACCTCGTAACACCAATGTAGTGTTAAAAGGCAGGCATTCTTTATTGCAGCGCTGGATGCACGGGGGATAATTCCACCAAACGTGCATACCTCATACCTTTTCCATGCAGTTTATATGGATCAAAAATATGCATATTTATTTTATTCATGCATATTCAATATTATTCTCTTTGGTGATTGGTGTAAACTTTTCTCACTTCTTAGGTAAATTGTTGCGCAGATTCAGTTACCCTCTTCCATTGTTCCTTTTTGAGTAGGTGGTATTACTTGAGTAAGGGGGTCTGTGAGTCGGTGGTCGTGATCTCCCCCTGCCGGAATTACCTTTTACCTATTAGGCTCGCAATCTTGGCGATCTTGGTCAGTTTCTTCAGTCCATTTCACAGAACCACACATCATCATTTCTCTTGACAAAAACATAATTACCTATTATGGTTAGTGTTAATGGTTACCTAGAGAATAGACCCTCCATTCCTAGACCTAATGTCCTGGTGGGTCGGGCTGTACCAGGAACATAGCAGCATTGTTCATGTTTATGGTCAACTGATTCTATCACCCTGGTTACACAGGAATAAAAAAATACATATACTTCAGCGTTTGCTGAGTAGGGCAAGCTCCATTCATCATAAGAACTTTTGCTCAATTGTCTTTTTTTAAATTTAGGCTCAGAATATCTATTAATTTATTTCTTTTCTACTTCTGTGAAGGTTGGTTTTCTCTACACTTTGTTTATATTTAATCTTTAATAGGCCAGATATAAGATATCAGCAGCAAGATCTCAGCTAAATGGAAATTTCTCTTTCCACATGTTTGGGGCAGGTTCAGGCCAGGTTTTACATTACTAGATAAAATGGATGTTACAGCCTTATGAAACGCTTCAATGTTGTGCCTATTCTGCCTTCTATGTGACTAGAAATGAAACAGTCCAGTATTACTGAGATCCCCTTAGTAAACATCTTACATGCCTTTTATTGTCTGAGAAGCTGTTTAGTGGACAGATCTCCCATTGGAATTTAGATTACCACTCCTTAAACACAACAGAAGGTCTGGAATATACCCCAAAGGCAGCTCTAGCACATACTCAGCTGTGATTCATCTAGCTGCTTAGCAGATGCCAGTTGTACTACTAAAAGTCAAACAAGTACCCATTCATTGTAAGCTCAGATGACTCCATCTCAAGCCAGACACCCTGTTCATTGTAATAAGAGGCATATGGTGCAGACATTTTAAAAGAAGAACAACGGGAAAAAAAGATGCTTACGGAATAGGAAAGTGAAGACTCAGACCCCTAAACCTTAAAAATTATGAGTGAATGTTCATTCTTTTTAGTTTTGTATCTTGTCATAACACGGGAAGAATGAATTAAGGCCAAAGGGGACAGTGACTAAGTTACAATGAAAACCCTATAAAAGAGAAAAGTTGAAGAGTCCACGGATTAAGCATCATCTTCTTAAAAATAACCTTAGAAATACAGTAAGACACCTTATGCATATTTCTCTGAAGGAAACATTGGCTACTCATGATCGTATCTTTTTCTTTCCTATCTTTTACCTGTCCAGAGGGAAATTGATTTGCACATAAGGATTCCTGAGATTTTAAAGTTGAAGATCTCTATACTTAATAAGCTGAAGAGTTCATCTGACAACTGCATTACTAATGAAGAGAAACTCCAACGAAATGTGCCTGGTAAGAAGAGATGTAAAACTCTATGTGGTGTGATAGATCGGTATGATTTCTCCCAGGAAGGTTTGGACAAGCGCTCCTTCAGCAAAAGAGGGTCCCTGTAAAACAAGTGTCAGGTGCAAACTGGAAAGTGCCTGAACCGTATCTCTTTTCTTTCAGCAGGACCAGATGTTCTGAAGAGCCATATGTTGGTATCTAATTAAAAAAAAGCCTGAGAAGCCTCTACTCTCTATCCGTCACAAGGACTGTTCTCACTCCGCTGGAAGCTGCTCTCCGTCAGGGCACAGAGCCTTCGCCCCAGACCTGCCCAGGCACAGCTGCCCGGACCCCACAAGCTGCTTCAAGTCTTTGCTGTTGTCAAGGTGGTGGCACCGCTCCTCTTCTCCCACTCCAGCCTTGTCTTCCCACTTTATCCCCTCGCCATGTGTGCAACAAGATTAATTCTCAGCCTGCTGATTGCCCCAGTGTTTAATCCAACAGAGTTACACTGGGTATTGAGTCCTGTAGGATTATATTGTATCAAGGCTGGTAATTATAGGCACTCGGAGTATTGCCAATCTATTTTCATTGACTCAGATTAATAAAATGGTGCCTGAAATATGTCTCTGTGTTTAAAACATTAGTAGCCCTATTCCTGCCATCATTTTTCACTTGTGACAGTGCCCCTCACTTTACCGTCAAGCCCACTTAATAAGAAGAGCCAGCTGCATAGTACGATACTTGTAATTGAAGTATGACCCCGGTTTTAATCTACTACAGAACACAGAAGCTAATTTCCACTGACTCACCATGAAATAGCCAAGTAGTGCGCAAAGCAGCAACAATTTAGTAAAGGGGAAGAATTCCATAAAATATCCTGCCTGTTTATTTTAGTAACAAAGGAAAAAGCAAGTGCAGACTAAAAATCCTGAACTCCCGTAATAATACTGATTTGGATTGACTGCATGAATTTGACAGAATTCATAATTAGAATGTGAAAATTACCATGACTTTTCAACAACTTCTTTGCCATACTGATGAGGCTCAGTAAGCTGAATACCAGTATTTGCACCTTTAACCTTGTTAAACCCCAAAGGTAAAGAACTATTACATGAATGTGAGAGCTGCCCATTTATTACCATATCACATCATGCATACTGAACATGATGGTGAAGATGGAGAAGGTGGAAAAAGGTTAAGGCAGAACCACAGAAACCTCTTGGCATTTTTTAAGCCAGCTGCACTGCAACAACAGAAGTGTTTCATTGGCAAAGAGGCAAATTACAGATCAGTTAAGGTCAAAAATATTCCTAGTGTGACATTTTTGCACTGGGGAACTGAATCATAAAAAGGAAAATATCCTGTGGGAACATGTAAATTTGAGACATTTCTGGTGGTACCAAAGTTTCCCTGGGCTTCTCCTTCGTTCCTTGACAATATGCCTGACAGATCAAAAATGTCTGGGCTTTTAGTGCCTAGTTACCTCACAGAGCTATTTTGTTCAGGATGCTCACAGGCATTTTAGCTCATCAAGGGCACCAGGACCCTGAGTGGTTTCAGGGTCAAGAGGAGATTATTTTATTTTTAACATCTAAATGTCCCAGTGGAGGATTATGTCAAAATAAAATACTGCTGATTTCCTGATCTGTGAAAAATAGTAAAGACTTGTGTGTCCTTCCCACCTTATTCAAGACATGAAATCTCTCCATCCAAAATGTCAAGCTGCGAAAAGACAAGAGAGTCTATTTCCCAACCAGCTCTATTTAAAATAGTACCCACAATTGTCTGAAGTCAAGGAAGAAAGCCGGAACTTAGATTCATGTGCACACAATGAACTTTTTTATACAACAAGCTGTCTTTAAGGAAGAAAAGAAAATTCCAGTTTTCTTAACACAGACATTAAAATTAAACCTCCATGGAAAAGAAAGACATGGAACAGGGGCGTATTTTTAAAAGCATGAATAGCTATGTCTATACCACTAAATAAAACCATCCCATGAAGTGAGATAAAACTCTTGTCCCTGATCATCCGTCCTGCTTAAGTGTTGGCATCCTTGGCTCCCCAGCACAGATTTGCCTTAGCACTCTCTAAGACAATGCCCTCAAGCCACTATGTGGAAGACGGAAAGCATCAGTGGCAATTCCTAGTAGGCGGCATGGACAAGGCTGCACCAGGTTTGGCTGCATGCTTTGTACATAGTCCTCCAACTTGTGCCGCAGACTTGCACTCATCAATACCTCTGCTGCATAGATCAGGGCACAGTGTATCAACTCTCAGCTTCACACTGTAAGACCTCACAACTCTATTGAGCAGCCCTCATGTCATTTCAGACACTTCGATTTGGGAAAAAAAATAAAGTATGTACTACCACGTTTGAGGGTCACAGGAACACTACGTAAGGTCCAGAGGATGTTCAAGGCCACTGTGTAGTATTGACGTAGGCAGCTTGAACTGTTTGCTTCAAGGCCAAGGAAGTTGCCTGACCATGTAAAAATATGTCAATGTTGAATACGCAGAGTTGTCTGCATGCCCGCTCCTGCGTGCAGATTCCACATAAACACTAAAAAAATTTGTTCTGCTTCTAGAGTGTGTATGATTTGAAAGAGTGACCTATCCACTTCACGTAAGTGTTAAGTATTAAAGTATGTACTCTGAAGACAATATAACCCTGCATCACTACCAAAATCCTGTACCTAATTCTTATATTTGCTCAGTGGGTGAGGGAAAGGCTGTGGATGTTGTTTACCTGGACTTTAGCAAAGCCTTTGACACTGTTTCCCACAGCATTCTCCTTGAGAAACTAGCTGCTCATGGCTTGGACAGGCATACGCTTCGCTGGGTAAAAAACTGACTGGATGGCTGGGCCCAAAGAGCAGTGGTGAATGGAGTTAAAACCAGCTGGCGGCTGGTCACAAGTGGTGTTCCCCAGGGCTCACTTTTGGGGCCAGTCTTGTTTAACATCTTTATCAATGATCTGGATGAGGGGATTGAGTGCTCCCTCGGTAAGTTTGCAGATGACACCAAATTGGACAGGAGTGTTGATCCGCTTGAGGGTAGGAAGGCTCTGCAGAGGGGTCTGGACAGACTGGATCAATGGGCCAAGGCCAACTGTATGAGGTTCAGCAAGGCCAAGTGCCAGGTCATGCACTTTGGTCACAACAACCCCATGCAACGCTACAGGCTTGGGGAGGAGTAGTTGGAAAGCTGCCCAGTGGAAAAGGACCTAGGCATGTTGGTCAACAGCCAGCTGAAGCAGTGTGCCCAGGTGGCCAAGAAGGCCAACGGTATCCTGGCTTGTATCAGGAATAGCGAGGCCAGCAGGAGCAGGGAGGTTATCGTGCCCCTGTACTCGGCACTGGTGAGGCCGCACCTGGAGTACTGTGTTCAGTTTTGGGCCCCTCACTACAAGGAGGACATTGGGGTGCTGGAGCGTGTCCAGAGAAGGGCAACAAAGCTGGTGAAGGGTCTGGAGAACAAGTCTTCTGAGGAGCAACTGAGGGAACTGGAGTTGTTTAGTCTCGAGAAGGAAGGCTGAGAGGGGACCTTATTGCTTTCTACAGGTACCTGAAAGGAGGTTGTAGTGAGGCAGGTGCTGGTCTCTTCTCCCAAGTAACTAGCAGTAGGACGAGAGGAAATGGCCTCAAGTTGCATCAGGGGAGGTTTAGATTGGATATTAGGAAACCTTTCTTCACCAAAAGGGTTGTCAAGCATTGGAACAGGCTGCCCAGCGAAGTGGTGAAGTCACCATCCCTGGAGGTGTTTACAAGACGTGTACACAGGGCCCTTAGGAACCTGGTTTAGTGGGACTTGGCAATGTTATGTTTACAGTTGGACTAATGATCTTAAAGGTCTTTTCCAATCTAAATGATTCTATGATGTAATCTGTTATATTCATATTACACCTGGGTTTGACTTCACTGAAAATAAACGTAGGTTTCACAGAGGAAGCATGCACATACCATTTAAGTCTAACTCTTTACAGGGTATAATACTCACCATGAAAAAGTATAGCATGTAGTAGGTGATAAAAATATTACAATGTGAGTAGTAGTTTAGCAAAATGAGTACCTATTACAGGTATATTAGGCCATCTTAGTTTTAGTCAGGTTAAGCTGAAGTTATAGAATCAGAAAACACTGGAGATGTGAGACAGAGATGAACTGGGCTTTCTTGCCTTTTGTTTGTGGAAGAAACAGCTTTAGTGCCAAGTAGCTAGGATATATACATTTTAACTTAATCGTGGTAAAAATTATGATCTTATAACTTTATATAGTTTAATACATTCATATTATTGTGATAATAATAGCCCAACAGCTCAGTTGCATTCCCCTCACCATAAACCATGAATCCATGTTTATGCAGAGGTTCTCATGCAGATGTGTAAGTTATTCAACTGAGGTAGCCAAAAAATCCTACCTAGCCGGTAGGATTAGAAACTAATAAAACAATGGATTAGAAACTCTGAAACAGTGTATGTTCTAGATTTTATGTATTTACTGTCTTCCTTTACGTGCTTTTGATTTTCAGTCTGTAAGCACGTAATCATCATTTGCATCCATTTTGTATCTCTGTAGCATGTGGATATGTTATGTCATACTGGCATGCCATTGTTCTTCACTACGCGATCAAGTTCTCAGGTAAAACTCTTTCCCTCTATTACTGCCAATGCATACAGCCTCAGCCACTGAATCTTGAGCTCTCAGGATTTTCAGTAATGGAAGGGGAGCTAAAACAAGGAACCAACAAATGGTAATAGCTATTAGAAACATTCATGGCCAAATCTTGTGGCTGCAGGTAACACAGGACTAACGTGAAGGTGGAATAAGAGTGGAAAAAGTCAAAGCAAATGTCCTTGTTAACCCTCTTTGCTCCATCAGGAAAAAAGCAGAACTTTATTTTGGACTGAGACTGAAGACTTCGCTATATACATTAAGGTTTACGTGCAGTGAGCCAAGGCCCTCCGCTTTGAATTCCCACCTGGACAGCACTGGCTGGGGACTGGCATAAGGACACTCACATAATGGCATGATTAATGTGGTATCAGGAGCGTGGTGGTCACCAAAGGAGGAAGCCCTTGGGGACCATTTGTTCTTTTTCACTGCATAGCAGCATCCCTTTGCAGATACACCCTCAGAAGTGTTTCTCTGAGGGACATGCCACAGTGCTACATGTAGGACAATTTATTTTGCTCCATGCTTTCTGCCAGGGATCCTGCCTGTGGTCACAAGCTGGTCTCTTACGTGGAGTTAAACTACAAGAAAGTAAGTGTGTCTCAGTTCACAGTGCTGAAATGTAAGTACACAAAAGCACGATCTTCACCCTGCAGAACACCCTTCTGTACATTTAACCTTTCCAGTTTTATAACTGGTGAGCAAACAAAAAATCTTATGCTTTTACCCATTGGGAAAAACCTTTGTTTAACCCTCCCCTGAACTGAGACGTCGTGAGTGCTTGGTATTGATGTACACCATTTGCTGTAAACTGAAAGACTTGTGAGTCCACAGCCTATTCTTTATGGACATAATGCATCCAGAGATTAAAGCATCAGATCTTAAATTTCTATTAACTTGTTATTCAAGACTGTGACAGGCTTATTTCCTCCCTAGTTTATCTAAAGAATGAAAAATGGCAAACCCAATGAAATCCTATTTTCTGACCAGCCATTAACTTGATTTATAATGAATTTGAACAGTGCCTGATTTATGCCAACATTGTATCACTGCTTCTCTGCAAAATACAAACAATTAACTAATGATTTATGCTTATGCAAGCACAGAGGAAAGAAGATCACAATCTTTTCTCATGCCTGTTTCACTTCCAGCAGGCTCAGACCTCAAAAAATGAAGACTAATCTGGTCACATGTGCTTCAACAGTCAGTCGACACTTTTTAATTAGTAATACAGAGAACAACCCTGAGTGAACATACCTGTCACCCATGAGCTAGACAGTGTGTCTGTGTAAGACCTGACAGCAGCTGAAGTGTCTGAACACTTTGCAAGGTATTTTGCAGTGGATTGACTCACCATAACTTTACTTTCCTAAAAGCGGAGATCCTGAAATTACAAGCCTTGCAGCTATGCAAAGAAAAATGGCATCAGGGTAAAGGAGAAAAAGGATGCAATGGGACTCATGGTCTGTGAAAGATGAAAGTTGTTATAGGAATGACCAGAAAAATTTCAAACAGAAAAAGAGAGTTGATATGCTAACAAGTTTATATTTATGTATGACCATTTACAGACTGTGAACTGATTCTAACCAAATTACATATTCAACAGAATTAATTAGCTTCTCAAAAATTGCAAGAGCAATTATTTTTGCCTTTTTCAAGTATTCCATGACACTTTTATTAATGATTTTTAAAAATGCTGTGCCAGATATCACCTTACCTACAGGATTCTGAGAAATTTCATCATGGCAGAAGCCAAGAAAGCTTGAGAACAACTAGATCTTCAAAGAACTGATCGCTAATACCTACTATATGCAGCCAAATGGATTTCAGTGCTCCTCTTCTTCGAAACAACAAAAAAAGTCAGCTGCTTTGCTTTTCTAGTTAAGAAATGATCTAGAAATTCAGAAAAAATATATTATTATATAGGAATGCCAACTGGTTTCATAATTTAAAGCCCACTCAACAACCAAAAATCCCAAATCAAACAATAAAACTGCATGTCCTGAATGTTGTCATCACAGAATCCCCAAAATGTCCTGTTACCAGCTTTGTGTTTTAGCTGTGCAGTGGCTGGCACATGCAGAATTTGGCAAAGGTCAAACAACTGCCCTATAAGGAGATGTTGAATATTGACTGCTGTGTTCCAGTTGAAGGCTGAACAGAAAACTTGGAAATACTGATTTGGATTGTTTTCTTCATGATGCTGGCTATAAGCTATATGGTCACATTACTTTGTAACATTTTGTCCAGCAGACCCCTTTCATTATATTTGCTAAGATTTATTCCAATTCTCTCAGCCTAATATGAAACTTCTATTTCAATTAAATTCCCATATACTCATGATAATGTGACAGAAAGCATCTATCCACTCATGCAAATAGAATCTTTTTGCTTGTGAATTATATTTAATTATTATATCTTTATGGCAAGGTTTAAAAAGGAAAGGCAAAGTTATTTATCATTCTTCCTCTATACCACCAGAAGCTAGGAGAGAAAGTATACACAAAGACCCAAAGGGAAGAAACTAAATTCATGAACATAGAGTGAAAAAATAGGAAGGTATGGTGGTTTAATGAGTATAGCGGACTGTCTGAGCATAGATGCAGTTAGGGTCAGACATATTTGAAATTAAATCAAATCCCAAATGTATTTAATCACATTTGAAAGGGATGAGCTACAGGAACAAAGGACCAGGTCTACATCATCTTCATCTGAATTACATTTCTTAGGATTTCTTTGTTCCATTAAATAACTAGAAAGATTTTGAGCTTTGCCTCTAAAAGAAGGCCTGTGACTATAAAGCTGTTTTTATTTAAGGTTTTTAGAAGATAGAGTTAATGGTACATAATTGCTTTATCAGGTTTCTTGACATAAGTCATAACTTCAGTGCCATCAAAGATAAAGTTTCAGAAAATCAAGTTTCTCTATAAATAGACATATGAAACATATGAAGGAATGATGGAACAATTATTACTTTTCCATCCTACTCTTTGTATTATGTGAAGATAATTTCTTTTCAGTTTAAATCATTGAGCATTCTGCTCTAATGTGTTGTCTTCCTACAAACAATAGTTTCCAAATGAGATGGAGAACTGGAAACAGCCACAGGAGCTATCCTTCTACTTTCTAAGCCTTTTCTGGCTACTTTAATGAAAAATGATGCATTAATTGCTTTTACGTATATTTTAAACTGTTCCAAATTGTACAGACATAAAGCAGGATTAAGGAATCAGAAGTCATAGAAATCTACACGTTTTCTTTCCTTTTTCTCTCAGACTTTCTTTGAAGGCACAGGAGATTTCAAAACCACCACTGTTGTTTATATCCAATGTTTTAAAAAATATACTAGAGTTGAAATCTCACCACACAGAATTCAAAACTATTTTCTTCAGGTTTATAATTGAGTCACAATTTCACTCTGGGGCATTACTTCCTAAATAAGAGACAGAAGCACTTTTCCTCCACTAAATTTGGCAATTTGAAGTCTGGAAGAGGAGTAAGAGAGAGAAGACCAGGCAGCTCTCTACTGTGTAACCTTGACTGCCCCTTTTCCCCTACAAGGTGACAAGACTCAGAATGGTCACAGTATGGGAGAAAAAAAGGTGATCTGGTTCTCCTATGACATGTGGAAGTCAGAAATCAGCTGGCACTTTTTAAAAGATACAACAAAAGTTGCTGTAAAGGGAAATAGTCAAGTAATTCCACTACCTGAACCCGCATTTTGGTCACTAATTAAATTAGCAGTTCATGAGGAATTACACATTAGTAGTTGCAACACAGGATGGAAGACAATGCACACTGCTAAGGCCAACTTATGCCTCATATGGGCTAGTTTTAAAATTTTCCTTGAATATTTTTTCTTGGTTTTTTTTTCGCCAAAAAGAAAGTTAAAGTAGAACTGGAGTAATGTTGCGAAAGAATGTAACAAATGTTTTTCATCTCTACTGTTTCCTCACCATTCTCAAGTAGAAAGAAAAAAACCCACACTGTAGTACCATCAGGTCAGGTCACAAGTCTATCTAGTCCAGAAACCCCTAAGGCAATGTGACCACTGGCCCTTTGCCCACTTCAACACATGTTCTGCTGCACTGAGCAAGAGCTGCATGGTCGGATATGTATTACATTATGTGTTTAAGCCTTCGCGCCCTGCTTACAGTCCTTTTTATTGTTTTCCATGGCCTAGTTACATTCCATGAAGAGCTGCTGACCTTTGTCCAGGCACAGCTTTCAATGAAAGAAGACTGGCAATGAGATGAGCCAAGACGAGTCTCCACAAAATCGATCTGAAAACTTTTCTTGAAAGAACATTCTGCGATTCTTCTTGTCCTTGGGCAGGATTTATGTGTGCAAGTGGGAGATAATACAGACTGAAGAGATCTCTTTTAAAAGTTTTACTGATTTTCATTATGCTGGTTCATATGAGTTCTCTGGGCCCCTCTGTGGAGAATTTTAATCATATTGTGCCTTCTGCGCTACAGTGATCGCAATGCTAATCTCTGTAATTCCACATTTGGGAGCCCACTTTTCAAAGTGTAAACAACTGACATTGACTTTACTAAGAACATTTTTCCAGAGGGAACACAATGGTAGAGTCACAGAGAAGCATCATAAGCCAAAAAATGAAAAAATAAATCTAATTGTACTAGGAGAAACAAACCATTCTCAGTTTCCTTCCCTTGTTCTGTAGAATATGCATGAATAAAATATATGTGAATAATATTTTGCGAGGGAGAAAACTTTGCCCCTTTCTACTTATAGGTATCAGACACATAATCTCTAGAGGAAAACTTAAAGAAGAAACTGAATTTCTGCATCTGCAGGAATAGAAGAACAGGTTTCATAAAAACAAGAAATCAGATCAGCATAAGTGAAAATATGGACTCAGAGGGAAGAAACAACGAATAAAATATTTGTGTTTCTCTATGTCTTAAAATCTGCTGCACTGCCAAGTTCCCTAACAGCTTCTGAAACCATAATTTTTTCTTTGGCTCTGTTTTTGAGCATTATTTTGCTTAGCATCTCTGAAATGCTCTCACTATTCAGAGCTAGTATCTCCCTCCTCTGAGCAAGTTGCACAAGGATGGCAGCAAAGACAATCTGCAGAACCAAACTCAACCATCCAGATAAAGCCATTCTGGAAAAAAACCCATACCTTGAAAAAAATAACCTGAGCAATTCCTAAGGGTCTTCCAGCTTGATAAACGGCAAGAGCTCTGAGATACTAGTGCAGTCATGTTGTAATACTGTTTAATGGCATTTGCTGTTAACATTATTCATACAAGGATACATTTGACTTGTAATTCCTTGAAAAGACAATCTTTTATAAAATGTGGATTACTGAAATCCTTGTGCCTTTTACCATTACACAGATTGCAGATGACTTCATAGGATCTATTAATGCCTTGAGTGACAGAATGCTACAGCATATCACTAAATTTAGAGAAAAGAAAGAGAAAAGCAGACCTATAATTACTGTTCCTGCAAAAAGAAAACACAGGCGCTGTGCCAATTTTTGCATTAACTATCTCAAATCTATTAAGATATTTCTTCCACCTCAATTAATTTACTTCATCCTATTAATAATGGCATAACTCCTGCACTCTTGATCTCAGGGTGAAATACCATTAACGCTACAATGCTCTAACATAAAAACTTCTACATATCTTGCAAAAATATTGTGTATTTTAGAAAATTTACCAAGCAGCTGAAGCTGGGATAATGCACTTATGTTTGCAATGCTCTCACATTTCTTCTAATATATAACACAGAAGGTCACAGAAGGACTTTAATCTATGAGGCCAGAATATTGTAAGACAGTGAATTTTTTGCCCACCCCAGAAAGTAACAGCATTACAGTGAATGAAGTAACCTCTCTTAAGTTTTTTTTTTATTACTCTATTTACTCTTTGTAGTTTTATGGAAGAACTACTATATTTTTATCTGTATATTGCTCATCTCTTCCTCCTGTCCGAAACATGATACACTTTAGCACTTCATAATCTAATCCATTTATTACAGAACAGCTACAGGACCTGTGACCAAAGGGAAAACAGTCTGTATTTCACTGACTGTTTCATGGCACATTCTTTGGAAATGTATACATATGTCACAGGAAATTAATGAAATGCAAGATTTTGGGGTTATGGTACTGGAGACAGTTTTTGGTATATCACAGAAAGCTGAGGACTGATGAGTTTTCTGATTAAGAATCTTTTTGCTGAAATATAACTCATAAAGGATATCTTTTACACACACCAGGAAAGCATTAGATGTTTTGTGTAAAAATTTAGGGCTTAGCTATTCAGGACTTCACAAAGGCTCAGGCAGCTGTTACTACCCTCAGTCATAACAACTTCAGAGAGGAGATATGATCTAATCCTCACTGGAGTTCCTTTGCATTTAGCAAGCATTAGTTTTCTAAGACCTCTCCTCCAACAGGTTCTGCAAGATTGGGTTTGGTTCTTCTTTACTTCCACCATTTACAAAATTTCTCAGCACCCTCCAACCTCAGCACCCCAGAGGCTTCCTGATTTCTCTGGAAAGCACACAGAGGATGGACAAGAGAGAACTGTGGAAAATGCTATTCCTTCTCCCTTTTTTTCTCTGGACAGTCAATTAATCAATCAACCTAGTCTTCCACCCAGTCTACCCAGTCTTTATGTCTAAATACAAAATGGCTATAGATTGCACATATCTTTTCTTTGATACTTTGTTCCCTCAGCACGTTTGTCACAGCTTCTTGAGACTCATTAGGCAGATCGGCAACCTTACTACTACTTTTAATATAATTGAATTTTAAAAAAAAAGGTGACTAAAATAACATTAGCCTACATTAAGAACTATAAGTTAAAGCACGTGCTACAGAAGCTTCATCCATACAAGATTTGTACATTGTGGGTGATGGCTGTTGTCAGGAAGGTCAGTGAGGGCTGAAGGAAAGAAGAGTCGGAAGTTTAAAGAAGTTGTACCTTCTGCATATTACTAGGAGCATATGTTCCAAGATTCTGCTCCTTTCTTTCAGGTGTTGGCAAAGGATACTGCTGCCCAGGGACCAGGTATGGTCTGCAACTTCACTTTAATGGCTTACAATCAAATGAAATTTTTTTCCATGTAACTATTGCACAGCATTAAGAGGAGTACTAAACTGTGATTCATGAACGGGATTTTACTGGCCTGCTCAGCACTCCACCAGGAAAAGATTTCCCATTTGGGCTTCAAGTGTTATGAAAGTAGTAACAAATCATGTAAAATGCACAACCTTAATTCCTTATGACTAATCAAAAGTAAACTATATCCACTTTAATTCTGTATGAGAGCCTCTATTCAGAGACTTACTGGTGTGGTTTTTTTTTTTCCATTTAACACTTTTAGTTAATTCATCTGAACATTTGAGAGAATTGCTTTACAGAGAACACCTATACACTCATTCCTTTCTCATTATTCATCATTAAAACTGTCCCAAGAGTATTCAAACTTCACAATACCACAACCCTGGCAGGGTCTTTTGGAACATTCATTTCAGAATATTTGCAGTACACCTTAAACCAGTCAGAGAAGCATCGCTGTAGTAGAACTACTAGTGGTAGTGGTGGTAGTAGTAGTATTTAAGGAAATTTTAAAATTTGGCCTAGAATTACAAGGTAAAGCTGATCCTTGGAATAACTTTGCAAGTTGCAGTAGAAATGCATTACTGTAGAGTTTGGTGTCTACAGATTAAGAAGCAGAAATTATTAAACTGTCGTCATCCAAACCCAGGAAGAAATGTTTGCACAGATGTCTTATTTATCAACAGCTAAACATGTGTGTTGGCTTCATTACAAACACAACCTTCACACAAATATGCTGGTTATCCTAGAACACAGTATTTCCAAACCACAAAATCGGTATCTATATGGATGTTGTCTGGTTGTTCCAACTGCTGCTTCAGGAGAATGAAAAAGCTTGATGAAGACCTCCCACCCCTTCCTTGAGGCTTTCTGTGGTCTTTTTAACTCCATTTTTGTTGGTTTTTTTGCTTTCTACCATCAGTGCTTCCAAACTCAAATAGAAGAGAAATGCAACATATGTCTCAGAGCAGTTTGCCCTATCATAGAATCATAGAATCATAGGCTGAAAAAGACCTCTAAGATCATCAAGTCCAACCATCCACCCAGCACCTCCATGCCTCCTACACCATATCCCCGTACATGTTTTTCGAACCCCTCCAGGGATGAGGACTCTACAACCTCCCTGGGCAGCCTGTACCAATGCCTGACCACTCTTTCAGTAAAGAATTTTTTCCTAAAATCTAATCTAAACGTCCCCTGACACAACCTGAGGTGATTGCCTCTCATCCTATTGCTAGTTACCTGGAAGAAGAAACCAGCCCCTGCCTCGCTACAAGCTCCTTTCAGGTAGTTGTAGAGAGCAATAAGGTCCCCCACAGCGTCCTCTTCTCCAGACTAAACAGCCCCAGCTCCCTCAGTCGCTCCTCATGAGACTTGTTCTCTAGACCCCTCACCAGCTTCATTGCTCTCCTCTGGACATGCTCCAGCAGCTATCAATAGCACACAGCAGCTTACCTGTTTAACAGCGTAAAGGAGGCGACCATAGCAGTACATCATGACCATCACAGGGATGACTAAGCAGAATATGAAGAGACAGATGATGTAGGATGTGGACTCAGCTGACTCAGAGGACCAGCGTACTGAACAGCTTGTACCCGCACCTTCTACCCCGTAACTGCTCCAACCGATCAGAGGTGGCACAGTCCAGAGCAGGGAATAAATCCATGAACCGCCGACTGCCAGCAGTGCCTTCCGGTAGTCAGCGCTGCGCTGGTTGCACAGGGTGAGAGTGCTGTAGCGTTCATAGGACAGGACAGCCAGGGAGATCAGGGACACAATACCTGCAATGAACCAAGCAATTTAAATGCTTACTTCCAACATTTTGCACGGTATCATTTTTAAAACCCAAGAAAGGAGACACTTTTCTGGTTATTACATTGTTGGAAGCAACAGTGAAAACTATTTCCATTATTCTCTATGCTTAAATCCTCAGCGGAGCCAACTGCTCTGTCCATGATGTCAAATTTTGTTTAACTAGTATATCTTATATTAGAAGATTTTCATACTTGAGAGCTATTCCTCTTCTAGTTAGGTTTTCAAATTTAGCTGATTTAGTATTACCCACGGGAAATCCATTTTCTACATGAACTAATTAAAGATTGAAAGATTCCTTTGCTAAGAAATACTAAGTTTTTAACATCCACGAGCATTTTCAAATATTGCATTGACTTTTATACATGCAAAAATATATATATTATGTTCAATATTGGGAGGCCCAAAAATGAAAGAAGCTTTTGCACTTCTGCCCCATCAGCCAGATACAGCTTCAGTTCTGACCACTCATCTATGGAAACAACAGACAACCCTTGGCAGGACTGTGACACAGCAGTTTATTTACTAATACATCACATAATCAGGTTAAAAAAAGTTTAGGTTAATATTGAGCCCTAGGCATCAGAGACCAGTTATATCTTCCAGTGGAAGATCCAAAAATCTGAGTTGTAGGACATTTTCACTCTCTTTTCAAGGTTCGGGGTACCTACCGCCTCCACAAATTTTTATGGAAAAAGTAGGAAATAGCTAAAAACCACCACTGAGTCATGACTGCTTGCTGCAATAGGATGCCTTATTTCTCAGGGGAAGAGAAGGCAAAAGAGTGTGAGGAGAAGGCAACTTTTGATGAAGAAAACATCTTGTTACAAAAGCCTACTAAATTTCTTTCTGTATAATACTGGGAAGTCAGACCTAAAAAGCAGACCCACTTACAGCTTTAAAATGACACAGCTCCACTAAATTCAACTGAATTATAAAGTTTAAGAGTCTAACTTTAAACCTATTTTAAGGCTAGACTATTTTAGAGGCAGTGGAGACTTTCTGATCATCTCTCATCTAATCTGATTTCCTAAATAACACGGCTCTTGAAAGCCCTTGGCCACAATTTCTGCATTAACCACCTATCTCAATATAGAAAAAAAATTAGCAGGTTCTGAATTACTTCTGAAAGACTCAAGAACAAAGAATCTACCGCTCTCTTCTCACTTCCAGCCCACACTTATTTATCTTCACTTTCTTAGCATTGCCTCTTCCCATGCGTTTGTCTGCTGGACTAAAGAGCTTCTTGCTATCAAAAACATTTAGCTCATGTAGGTACCTAAGGCAAAAATCCAGATTTTATATTTGAAACTTAGGCCTCAGTAAGGTGATACAGATCTATTTCTGCATTTTATATTAGACCATCATGGACTAACAGAAAACAGTCTTGGGAACAAGAAATCTCTCCCCTCCCAGCTGAGAGCTCTGCAGCAAGGTTATAATATTCTTGCTCTACCTCTGATGGCAACTGAGGGCACAATGTCCCTATTTTGAAGAGACAGCAGCCGAGATGTACTTTTGTTGAGAATATCCTACAGTCCTGCGGGTGCGGTGCTGCATAGAAAACCCAAATTAGTGGTTCAAACTTGCCTAGCTCAGGCCCTCTGCTGCTTTAGCCATCTGGCTCTCAGGCCAAGTCTGGCTGCCAGCTCTGCCTGCTTGTCCCTGTCGCGGTGCTAGTGTCCGGCAGCTTCTTACGGTGTGTATTGTCACGATTTACAGCACTCGTTTTTACTTCCTCATATTTTTGCTTATTGCCTATTATGAGAAAGATGCTCAGCTTTTCTCATGCTGGTATTCGTGATGGACAGCTTTATGGAGAGGCTCTGAAGAGAACTGGCCATGAAGACAGGGTTGCTTGCTTTAAGCCAAGGAAGAGTCTTGTCTTTAACTGCATAGAATTAATGCTCAGTGATTAAATTAGGACCATGGTGATGTCACTAAAGAATAAACCAAATGTTAGCAATCAGGCAAAACTACAAAACTTTCCTTTAAATTATAGCAAGTCATTTTTCTTCTCTATGCACTACAAGATTCGAGACTCTTAATTACACATCTTGGCAGCAGCCATTTCATCTTTACCCACCTTTTATTATGGATTTCCACTGACATGACACAAACATTTTTCTCCGGAGGACAAGAACTGTGATATATGGAATCCCAAACCACAAAAGTTCAGAAAAAAATCAGTATTTATCTTTTCCTTTTTGTCACAGTAAGACTTTAAGGTCTATGCTATACCTCAACTTTTTAATAGCACTGAAATTAACACCACTGTGCATTGACTTCTAATGCTTTCAAAACAACAGGGGAAAAAGAGGAAAGCACTGAAGGGGTAATTCATAAGAGGTTAAAAGTTAAAAGAATTCACCGTGGCTCATGTGGTTAAAATACACTAAACTAGGCTAACTATTTAGAAAAATTACCAATACTTTGTAAAAATGAAACTGGTGCTTTGAAGGACAGAAATGATGAAATCGGGAGCCATAAAAAAATAGAAATTTAACTTTTTTTCCAACAGTGAGACATATTCAGTTGAATTGGCTGTGAGTAATGCAAACGTGTATTACCTGGGTGAGGAAGAAACAGAAACAACAGAGGCTATGGCAACCCTCTGTCAGTCTACTCAGTGTGACCTTGCACAGTGCACACAAACTCACAAGATGTGCCCCGACCCCCAGCACTTCAGCTCCATTCAACCTTGTTGACGAAGGACCTTTCACCTTAGCACAGAAACTGAGACTGGACAAAACCAATATAGGATGCACATCAAAAAATAACCCTGTTTCAATATTGCAGTAGATTATCAACTCCAATGTCTCTGTTTGCTAAGAAGATCCTCAGCTTTTTAATTTAATTTTTTTGTTAATCTCATTCCTTTATCAGTTCAATAGCTGAATCGTGGGAAGATGCCACTACCATTTGATCAATTATAGCAGATACACGGGTCTAATTTGTTGGACTGAAACAACATAATTTCATAACAAAGACAAAACCAGACTTTGCGTTCAGTATTTAGTTTGACACTGGGTGGAAGTAGAAAACGGGGATCAGGCATGTAACAATTAGTGAATGAGCTGCCAGCAAAAACCTGATGATTGCCTTGTACTTTATATGTCTTTCAATAGCACCCAGTATGATCTTCTCCACAATTTTTCCAGGTACAAAGGTTAGTCTAACAGGTCCACAGTTTCCTCGATCTTCCCTCAGGCCCTTCTTGTAATTCAGTTTCGATAAAGTAGATTAAAAATTCTCACTTTCTGTCGTGCCTCATATCTTTGTATATCAGAGTTTTCTTAATGTCATATGCATTTAACTGTTGCGGCCTTTGCCAGAAATCCTGCAGCTATCTGGTATTCTATTTCATGCCTTTTCTATTGCAGTCATAGGAATTAGTGAGAATCTCAGCTTCAAAACAAAAAGCAATTAAATACTTTAGAATTACGGCTGAAGAAAAGACTTGAATGTAATCTCCATAGTCTTAATAACCAGAAAACAAATAAAAAAATTTAATATAAGTTATATAAAAAATAAAATAATTGCAATTTTAAAGCTAATCGCAATGCTTTATGCCACCATTTCATTCTTATTTTGCAGTAACATTTATGACCTGATAGACTGCATATATTAATTTCAAATGAGTAATGTTTTCTAGAATTGCAATGAAATTAAGTTCAGGAATTGCAAATCTAAATAGAATTTTCCTCCAACAAATATTTAGGATCTCAAGCTGGTACCTAGCCAAATAACTCCACAGGAGTCAATCACAGTGAGAAATGTAATTTGTTCCCTCATCACTTCATGCACATACCGGAACAAAGCTGAGGTTCTCACTGAACAGTACTGAAAGATGACATAAAAATCCACTGCAGACTGCAATACAGGCACAAATAATTATTCAGAAATTAACCATGGAAATAAGTGACTATGAGACAAGCTGGGTCTGAGGTATGAGCCTTTTCTACACAGCAATTAGTTGCAGTGAGTAGAGTGCAAGTAATTAAATTTCAAGTCACAAACCAGGACGGGCATCCATTTATAGGACCACCATCTAAGACATTATCTATTATTTACTTTTGTTTAAAGATCTGTATATTTCTTCCTGCCAGCACAGCACAGAGTATGGACCTAGGTGAAGGGCACAGCAAATCCATGTTTTGCTCCTGCGAGTCTCAACTAAGAGCGCTACATTTTTTATTATTTTTTGCTGGTTTACGTTGCTCACTGTGATGTAGTAACTGAAAAAAAAAAAGAGAATTCCAGTGATTCAGCCTACATCGGGTAGATGTTTTGAGTGTGTATTGTATTTGGTGTATATTCACCCCCTGGAGGTCATTATCCTACATCAGGATTAGAGTCCTGGAGCATCGCGGTTGCATGATGTAATGTATATCCCGCACTGTATTCTGGTTATCAAGGACCATGGGCAATGAAAAGAAGCCACAGTTAAGCTCAGGCAGACTAAGCTTGGAGGAATGCAATAGCACCTTCTCTGACAAGACATGAATGGACCAAAACTAAATGCAAGCTCTCAAAAAAGGCGAAGATGATTTTAGTGCATCCAGTCTCCACACAGGTTGATTTTTACCCACTCATAGTCACCCCCTCATAGCTTTCATTCACTCATACTCTCAAACCCACAGGCACAAAGGTCTGTGTTCAAGAGGTCTGTCCAGGATCTCTTTTGTGCAACAGGGAGAACAAGGGACTTTGTTAGTTCATCAAACCTCTTCCTTATGGGTACCCCCCTGGCAACAACTGGGATTTTGGATAGAGCTTTCATACACTTCAGGTGTCCACTGTTGTTATGAAATGATCCACTGCTTAGAACCCTGCCCACACCAACCTCAGCATGTCTCAGGTGAGGCTGCTGCTCCCTGTTTGTGTTTCCTCATGTGGAAAGTACGTCTGCCTGGAACGTACTCAGCTGCATAGGCACCATCTCTTTCATGGTGACCGACCAAGAAAAGAAATGACACGTGTGACATGCTGTACCCTTGATGCCATGTTCCTCTCAGTGGGGTGCAGGGTCCTCTGCCAATGAGTTTTTGTGCTCTGCTCTGCTCTTATCAGCTGGGAACAGCATTCTTCGTTATCTGCACAGGCCATTCTTCTAACTCTTCTTCTGCAGTTTCTTCTGATGTTTACACCCGTTTCCCTTCACACATTGGCTGTACCAACCTCAGTAACTCCACAGCAAGTCCCTACACTTCCCAATGCCATTGCAGCCTGCAGCCAGGCCAAAACCAGCTGCCAAGATGAAGCCAGGGCACAACCTGTCTGTGAGGCTGGTGCAAGGCAGGGAAACAGAGTCCACCTGGCCATGCTGCTGCTGAGACCCAAGGCATGATGGAGCCAGCTGAACAGCCCCTGGCATGCATCAGACCATCTACCAGCCACACACAAAATGCAAGGGGGAAATCAAAGGGATAGTAAGTGTTGGGGTTCCCATATGCCATCTACAGACCCCGTGCTAACCCCAGAGGGATCTGCCAGCAGCAGAGGTTAACCAACAGCAACTTCAGCCACCACCGCTTAAATGTGTTGCTGAAGGAAAACAGTGATGTTTCATACATTTATTACATTCCATACGTACATGTGTGCGTATGTAATTCCTCTTCCCATGAGTCAGCTTCAACACAATATCCTGGTAAGGACATCACGCACCTGGAAGTGGAAGCGGAGAGTGAACCAGCAGCTGGTGGGCGGGGACTCACCGAAAAGCATCCCTTGCACCTCTCCTTTTGAAGCCAGGCCACCGTGCATTGGTGAACAGAGAACTCGAAGAGATAGCAAGCAAGCAAGAGCACAGTGCGGTAAGGACACCTGCAGGGATGGAAGAAGAGTGCTCTGCTGTGTTGGTAACCTAACATGAGCAGCAGGTAGGTTTCTCAGAAATGTTATGCCTCTTAAAACAGCTACCTTCCCTTTCCTCTAGTCCCTCAGGTTTCAGCTGCTAAATCTGCTGCTCCATCAGCTGGAGAATATGCTAAAATGCTTTGTGGCACTATGAGGCAGAGATAATATGTAAAAGATAAGGTTTTTGTGTCTAAATGCACCCCAGGTTGGGAGTATTGGGGAATCCTGTGCTGAGGTATTCTTCTGCTGTTTCTTCTGGCTGAGATCCTTCATTGTGCTTGCTCTAGTACTTAGAGGTAAACACAGAGCAACAGCAGTAAGAAACAGCCCTCTTCAAATGAAGGCTCTTAGTATCCCAATTTTAAGGTTTCAAGTCTAATTCCAAGTTGTGTCACTGAATGGTATTACATAAATATGTTATTGAGTTATACAAAACTAGTTTGATCAGTGACTCAGTGCTGTTTTCAAGGGAAATAACTTTCCTGAATTTAAATGAGAGCATTTCTATTAGTTGTCTACAGAAATAAAACTCCACACATGGAAATGAAACATAAACAATTTAAGCAACTTAAAAGCCATGACCTTTCCAACATATTTGCACATCTATGTCTCCTTAGAAGCCTTTCTGAAAACACATCCTAATATCATCCCTCAGGGACTGTGCATGAAATACAATTTGTAGGTCTGATATTCACAGAAGAGGTCTGGAAGAAGCAAGATGGAAAAAAGCAACAAACTCTCTTTCTAACAGTAGCTTAATCTTCAGGTGAAATTTTGTCATCTCTGGACCAAAGTACCTCACCTAACACCTGCCATAGCATCGGAGACTTTATGAGAGTGCACATGGAGTAATCTGTTCTATCATCAGCTTTGTTTCCGTCTTTGATGTACTAGATAATGTTAATACCAACAAGCAAAACTGCTGGGCTCTGCATACCTCAAAGTCAAAGCATTTCTTCCTCAAAAATACAATCATTTCCACCACAGCAACTGCTGCCATCAGGAACTTCCTTGCAGGTGAGGAGGTAAGAACATTACAATGATAAAACCAGAAACTTTCAAAAGCTGGCTCACTGGGCAGAAAAGGGGGAGCATTTCTATGATTTGTTTACCTGATCCCTGACCTCCTCAGGGCTTATGCACTTTGCAAAAAATCAGAAACTATTGAGGCACAGCATCACAGAGGAAGAAAGAACAAAACTTGTTAATTATTTTAAAAACCCCCATCATATTCCATTTTGCTTTCTAGCTCTCAGTCTTATAACACACACTTCGCTCCTACAGTCAAGATAGACAGGAAAAAACCTGCCTCATGTACAGTCTCCAGTGAGGTTCTGCAGGTTACATCTCCTCTTCTTCTGTAATACCAGAACTGCCACAAGTGGCAGTGAGAATGCTGATCAGCCTGCAAAATCTGGGATAGGCAGCCCAGAATGAAACAAACTCAGCTAAACTAACAGAACACAGCTAAGTTACTTCACAACTTCGGCAGACACTGGTGCTAGTGGGAAAGTAGCATCAAATGAGCAAATGTGAGACAGAAACAAGTGAGAGATTGTGAAAATGGAATGTCACACAATAATTTTTATCAAGGTTTGCTTTTTTTTTTTCATTTTCTGAAATGAGAAGCACAAACGAATGTTCAGAAGGGATGCAAACAGGTCTGGAGAGTGGCAGATGTATGTGGCTGCTGTTCCTTCCTCACTAGCCCCCAGAATATAATCCATTTTTTCCTTTTCCCTCCCAAATAAAAATGAGATACACATTTTATGCACCAAAATCCAGCTGTCAATAGATTTTGGCAGAAGACCCCAAACATTTCCAGAGTTAACAAGAAAGCCTGCTGAACATAGCAGACTTTCCAGAGTTAAGACGAATAGACCCAAAGTGAGCACTGGCCTTGGTGGACAACCAGTACTAGCCTGACTTGCCTAAAGTTTACAGCTCAGTATCCACACTTCAGTGAATAAAAAAATCACAATAAATCATTTTATGATACAGCAAAATCACAATGTGAGTATAACAACTCCTGACAAGTCCAGTGCTAATATAAATGCTACAAACTCCAGAAGAGTGCGTGGATGACAGAAAGAGTGCATCAAATGACAGAAGCAGCTGACAATGAGATGTGCTTCCAGAACACTGCTGGCTGTATTTGGATATGCCTATTAAATATTTATACAACAAACAGTCCAAGCAATCAAATATTGTTGCTTTTGGTGACTCTTACTCAAGTTGACTGCTCCCACATGTTAGTGATCAGGTCACCACTTCCTTTTGATTTTTAAGGCATTAAAAACACTTCTACTGATTTGAAATCGAGAAAATATTTCCTACAATCATTTTTTACACATTAGCAGTTACAACCAGTTTTTAAATGCTGGCGGTCTAGGCTTTCAAAATACAGGGTACTTAAAATATCAACAATTCACTTTGAATAGAAAGAAAAACACCAATTGTTTTTTATCTAATGCCTGTAATTATTTGTTTTCTTTTGCTTAGATGAGTTGCAGTCGTGAGTCCATTAGAGCAGGCAATCATTCCTTTCCCTAAAGAATTCTCTCCCTGCTTAATTCTAATGGGAGTCACAGTTTAATTCTACGATTGAAAGAAATCACTGTGAAATCACTGTTGCATCCAAGCCTGCTGGGACAAATCTGACAGCAGACATTACTGGTCCTGTTCAGTAAATCTGTCCTGCTCTCCTCTGTCTTTCCTCCTTTGTACGGCATACCCTTCCTTTTGCGTTTGGTGGTATCTTCAGTACAGACAGTACGTATTACTTTTAATAGTCAGGAATTACCGGGTTTCTTCTTTCCTCCTTTGCTGGATTTTTAAATGTGTATACATTGTGCTTTAAGGGTGATCTTAATTCTTAGCTGTATCTTGTGACTTCATGTGCATCACTGAACAGTATTACACTTCTCTTCTGTGTTATTAATATGCCTATCCATAAACCAACCAACCAACAACTGCTCCTAGTGGCATAAATACAGCAAAGCATTCCCTTCTGCATCTCAATGATACCAGCACAGTACAAAAAACCTCCGAATATTAATTTCAGTCTCACTTTTCACATGTTACGCAGGATCCCTTTCCATTCTGGAAAGCAGGCTAGCACTTGCAAATTCAGTCTCCTAAACTGGCTGCCTCCGCACCAGTGTATTTCTCCAGCTGCCTTAGGGAGTCAGAGTAAGGAATAATGCCAGCACTAGATGGAGCTCCTGTACAGCAGCATCTCAGGAAAAATCTCTGGGGCTCGTGTGCATGTGGAAAGCGGGGATGGATGTACAGTGCTGGCGGAGCTGAAGGATGCTTTCAGGGTGGTCAGGTACACGGCAGCATCTCCACGCCCACGCCCACACTGTCCTGCAGGATCCCCATCTCCTGCCAGGACTGCTCCTTTGCTTTCCAAACAGGGGGAGATCCCTGGGACCTTCCTTCACGCTGAGCATAAGCACAGATGTAACACGCAGCGCCTAGTCTCAGGGTTTGTCTACATATGGGATGTGGCATCAAGCAAGCTAGAAAGTGAAATTACAGCATATTATCACCTGCCAGCCAGGGAGCTGAGCTTCCACCAGAGCACACCTAGCTAACTTCCCTCCTGCGAGCCTCTGCTTTTTCACTGAATGCATCTGCTCATTTTTAATAACAAAAGTATATTTCTAGAGATTTTTAAATGATACTATAATCTGCTTTTGTCGGCATTTACCATTCCTAGAGATGGAACACAGTAGAAATATTTACTCCTCTGAGTCCAGTTTCTGTCACAAGGTCTAGTGGTCAAATTGTTTTTTATAATAACTAGCTATTAACTGGTCAATAACTCGTCATACCTGCTAATACGAACGCAGTGTCAAAATATGTAGATGAGTCTTTACACTGCCCTTGGGCCAAGAGTTTCTTGTGTAGTTTTACACCCCAACAACTCCACATGTTACAGAGGTGGGATGAAACACTGGAGGAGCAGACTGTTCTCCTATTTCTATCCAAGATGACTTTGCTGGCTAAAGGATGTGCAGTGAGGAGAAGTGGTATTCTCCATTCCTTAGCCCCTCAGAAAGACCTCAGAAGAGGACATCTTTTGCTACATCCATTAAGAAATGGTTTGTAACTGATGCAGACAGAAATCCTTTGCAGTACATTTCATCCAACCAATGAGTCTAATCTGCAGCACTGGACAGATTGGTGGAAATTGCACTAGAGAATATAGTAGTAGATGTATAAGGAGATATGACATACTGGGACAAGCCAGCATGGCTACCATGGAGGAAAGACATCCCTCATTAATTCATTAGAGGTCCTTGGCAGTGCTATGCAGACAGGGGTAATACAGTCAATAAAGCCTACTTGGTTTTTCAAAAAGCTTTGATTAGCCCAAAGGCTCTTAGGCATAGTAAGCTACCTTGCAATAACAGAGAACTTCACGTGGATAAATAATTGATTAGAGGAAGGAAATAAAGAACAGAAGAGAAAATAATTAGCTATCTCACTGGAAACTGTGACCAGCAAAGTCCCCTATGGATCTGTGCTGGGCCCTGGGTTATTCGACATATTAATAAATGATCTGGAAAGGATGGCAAAGAGTGAAGTTTGCTGATTATACTATGCTGAATAACTCTCAATCAACAAAAGCTGACTGCAAAGTACTGCAGAACAACCGCACGAAACTGAGTCACTGAGCAGAGGAAATGCAATACTGATGTAAACTGCCATATGTGGAGAAAAACAGTCCTAGCTTTAAATACACAGCGATTGCTTCTGACTGACTTACTGCTCTGCAAAGAGAGTTATGATAGACAGCCTTAGGCAAACCACTTCCACTAAGCAGCAATGCTCAGCATTTACAAAAGCAAACATCATGGATTATCAGAAAACGAAAACAGAGAAAAGAAGAGAAAACATGAAAAGGTGGATGGGGGAAGATTATTTAGTATTTCTCATAATACAAGACCTGGGTTTTCAAATGAAATTTTCAGGTTGCAAACTCAGAATTAACAAACAGGAGAAGGTACTTTTCTTTGCGTAGTACATAGTTAATAAGTGGAACTCCTTGACATACTATATTGTGCATACTAAAATTTTTCAGGGTTCCCGAGAGCAAGATACATCAATGAAGACCTATTAGACTTAACAGCACTACTTCAGGGATGAAGTCGCTACACCACAAATCACAAGCTGCTGGGACTGTGTACTGGAAAAATATCATTGGATGCTGAAAGTTATCCTAACTTTAACATGATAGAAGCCTAGCTGGCCAAAATTTTTGAATGGCAAAAACTCAGTATGGATATACACACTCCTTTGCAAGGCACAACTATTATTTAGTTATTTAAATGATAAGAAGAAGAAATTACAGCACAGTAAGAGGCCATTACCTGTTTGTATGTACTATTAATATTTCTTTTCCTAAGGTCTGAGTTCCTGCAACCCCAGAAAAAGTATTAACACTTGCAAAACTCCTACTCATTCTCATCCTCAAATTCCTTGTTAAACACCCCTTGATGCACTAGCCCATAGAGAAAAACTGTTACATGGAGTAAACCAGATGGTGGTATGTCTGCTGCTCTTATCCCAAAGAATATTAAGCTATGGCTTTGTCTTGCCTCATAACCTGCTTTCTACCCATTAGAAAAAAAAAACATTTAAAACCTGACTAGCATATTTATCTGGCTGCCTTTCACCCTCCTCCTCTGATGCAGTCTTTGCCTCTCACAGGATATTAAATAGAAACACACTTTCAGTGTTAAGATCCTTAACACACGCAGTAAAGCCATCCTCAACATCCTCATGCAGCCATTGCTGGACCTCAGCCTTCTTGTGCTGCCATGCCCCCTTTCTCTGAAAACTGAGCAGACCAAGAACAGAGCAAAATTTGGCAGTTTGGATAAATTAACGCAAACTGCTGGGACTTGTTACAAAGACTTGTATGGAGAAGAGCTGCTTTGTGCATGGTAGTCAGTGTACAGAACACACCTATGCTGCCAGAGGTGGAGGGGAAGCCACCGCTCCCGGCCGCCGCACCGGGAGACTCGGCCTTGGGCTGCCCGCCGTGCAGCACGAGCAGCTTGTGTAAGTTCATCGGGGCGATTAAACATGTCAGTGCATAGAGGTCCCCTGGTAACTTCATAAACAGCCTGAACGCAGAACAGAAATTACCCACAAAATGTAAATTTGGCAAACAACAATGCTTCAGTGTGCATATGCATGTAAGAATTAAGTCTAATGCAGACCCAATCATATGCATCCATTGTGTGTTCTAAAGTTTTTATAAGGACAAGTTACAGGGGATTATCTATGCTTTTGTAAAATATTCATCCCATTTCTCAGCTCAAAGCAAATCTTGCCAGATATTAGTGTGGTATCTCCGTACTATCTCAGAGGTCTGTACCAGACTCGGACAACACTTAGACATCAAGCAATAGAACTCCACATATGTGAATTAACTAATGGTTTTGAATCTTGCATTTGCTGCCCACAGATATCAAATGTTCATCCTGCCTGTACCAGTTATGAAAAATTTACAGCAGCCAGAGGTCATTTGGACTTAGTATTTAAACCAAACCAAAACAAAACAAACAACTAACCCAAATCCACAAACCTTCCAGTAACAGAAGGCATTTGGATTACTTAAGTACAGAATTACGTTAACTATGAAATCAACAGAAACAATGTCGCCTGCAAATCAACAGAGGCTGTAATTTATTAACTTATCAGACATTTACTGAATCTCTGGTTTCAGAAACAGTTTCTCAATTAGTGATGATATCTAGAAAAAGACAAGTGTTGTAAAAAGGATAGCTCCACCTTTCGAAGAAAACTTATTTTCCCATGTCAGCACGCTCTTTTAACAAACCGCTGCAAATAAGTTTCTCATCTTAATAGACATTCCTAATTAGAAAATTAGCAAGCACACTAAGAGAAAAAAAAAACAAACAACAACAAACCACACATAGTGATCACTTTAAGTGCAAAGTATTGGCCATGGCTGAGAAAAGGGTGGAAAAATGAAATTGCCAATTATTACTTATTATTGTGTCATCCTTTGGAACTACGCCAATCCCTTTTATCACTGAAAATCCTGCAGTTAACTCATTTGCTTACTCAACTGGAAGACACAGCATCCTGCTTAAATGTTTCCTAAAAAGAAACAGACATAGAAAATTAATATCATTAGTTAAGAAAAAGCCACTAGTTATATAACTTGGATTTAAGTAGCCAGCGATAATATGCTCTCTCTGGTATACTTCAGGGACTATAAGGAAAGTTTAAAAGTTTTCCAAAAAATTACTGAATTGTGTTCAGGTGTGTCAGCAACGCAGATGGTCTTAAGAGTTACTAGAGATTATTAAACACAGTTAAACAGAATGTGATTTAATAGCCTTTCACAAGCAAAGTCCATTGCTCTGTAATACACCTTTCTGGAATGCATATTGCTTATTTAGTGGGCTCTAGTTTATTTCATTTTACCCACTGAGGGACCAGAAAGCCATCTACCTTTTAATAACATATTTCGTCAAATATATGTGGCCTGACTACCAGCACAGCTGGTTTCTGCTTTTTCCTAAAGTAACAGAAAAATCGACATCAGACATAGCATTGCCTGGGTTAATGCTGTGACCCAGGATTAGGGAAAACAGCCTGCAAATGCAAATGATTAAACTTCACTCTGACAGAAATGCTGTTCCATCATCTTGAACACAGCTTGCAGCCATGACCTTTTAGACTCAATTCACTGTCAGGATAATTTTGCACGAAATCCAATGTAGTCTTTGCCGTTAAGCTCCTATTCCAGGCTTCTCTGTAAAGTGATGTTATTTGTGTATTTCCTTGCACAAAGTCCTTAGCATTCTGCAACACATGGCCATAACGTAGAGCGACGTCCCAGAACCAAAAATATGCAACTGAACTGCAAGCATGGCTGCTCAACGAGGAAGCATCAAACACTGGCAGAAATCTGTAGTCACTTGCACATGCACAGAAACAGATTTCAGGCATGGCCAGAACATTTTTTACAGAACGTAAGCTGGCAATATATGGACTGCTAGCTATGCACAAAAAATGCCAAAGAAGTTATCAATCTCCTTACAAAATTCTTCTGTCCCTCTTTCCAGGGACACGTACACGGGCTGCTGTCTACCCTTCACTGCTCGTATCTCTGCCTAGTTTTTGCTGTTTTCTTTTGGTCAGGCATTAGGAAAATAGACGCTAGATTATCGTACAACAACACACAGCAGAAAACATTAAGGATGGCAGCCGAGGTATATGATGGCCCACCCTATGTGTGGCTGCTGGTGCACGCTGAGGGCACCTGGGGATCACCGACCTGCTCAGAGCAGGCCCCAGCTCCTGTCTGAGCTACGCGCTTGAGTCTCTGCTGTGCTGCAAGCTGGGAGGGGTGAGGAGGAGGGAAGTGGGGCAGTGCTGGTGCACCCCACAGCCCCACTGCAGCATGGTGTGGAGACAGGGCTTAGCTGGGGCTGCCCAGACCAGGGGAGGGAGAAGCAACCATGCCTGCTAAGACAGACACCGACCGCACACCACAGGATCTGACCTAACACTGTCGGCTTCCATGCCCATGGTCTGCAACGACTTAAAAACACAGGCAAATTGAGTGAAACCTTAGGAGATGCTCTGCCGTAACGATGGCAAAACCTCTTATCCTAAATCTGTGTTAAAGCACCTACCAGAGTGAAGTCTCTGAATTCAGGAATAATGTTCAAATCACAACATTAGGTCTTCCGTTTCCACTTTCTCTAGATGGCATGATTCCTTCTTTATCAGGTTTTCCAAAACTTTTGCCCAGGCTGACTCCCTGCTTCAAGCACTTAAATTGAACACAGAAGACCAACACTTGTTCTCGTACAAATTATCTGTAGGAAGACCAGACAGAGTTTTCCCTACAAGATGAGTGTGAATCTTAAGCTCTGAAAGAGGACTTGGGCACCTCTTCACGGAAACATAACAGGTGTCTTCCAAATACCCAGTCTTGGACAACTATTCCAAGTGATTTCAACATTGTCCAGTGTTTAGTGGCTATAGGAACAAGAAATAAACTAGAAATAAACCCAACATCCAGGGAGAGGACACTGAAGTGGGGTGAGAATTAAAAGCAAAAGTAAGAAAATGACAGAAAGACAACAGAGGCAATAAGCAGCCTATCTGTGAGGGCTGTCTCATGACTCCAGAGAGGTACAGAGGTAACGTCTGCCCCTGAGACTGGGCTTCTTTCATAGCCAGTGGAGATACAGGGGCACTTGTCAGACACAGCTCATATCACCATCTCAAATACGTCAGACAATTTGCATGCTGGCAGTATAAATTTGTTTTTCTATTGATTAATAAAGAAGCCTGGGGGATTGGGAAATGTCTGCTTTTAGTCAGATGATTGCCATTTGTCTCTAAGGGGTTCAGCATTTCATTGTACCATGTAAATATGGCTCTCCGAAGTGTATTTAATAATATACCACTATCTCATTGATTAATTATTTAAATAAAAAGAATAGCAGGCTAACTTCAACTTCCCTAGAGAGGGGATGCCAAAGAGGAATTCAGATTATTTATTTCCTGAATAAATACTTTTGTGTTTCCATTTACTATACAATCTAACGCATATCAGGTTCTTGAAGGTAAGTGGCAAAACTCAGGACAAATCATCAGTTGTAACATTGTATTAAAATAAGTAAAGCCCTCTAGGTAATGACAACATTTCTCCTGTTTTAGGTAAAGGAACTGTAAGCACCTTTGACCTATTCCCATTAGTCAGGCCCCTTTTTCTCCCCCCCCCCCCTTTTTTAACCAGCAGAGTATTTCTGATTCCGAGCAACCAGCTAGGAAAGCTTGCATGGGTCATGTTGACTGCAGGCATAACGGAGTCTACGCACTTCAAACAGAGAGCATTTTCAGGGCCTGCTGCAGAACTACATTTTCTTAAACATCAGTGATTAGCTGTGCTTGCTATCAGCTTTATTTATAGAAATATCACTTCTAATCCCATCCCAAGCCCACTGAAAAATGAGCTATCCTCTTCCAGTGGGCAGGTGAGGAGCTGCTAAGAGTGGTTTTGCACTGAGAGGTGAATACTTGCTGTACCAGGGCTCAGAAAACTTCAGGCTTGAGCTCTTGTAGGATCAAGCCCAGGGAGATTCTGTCTTTACTCCTGGAAATGAATGTATCATCTCACAGAAGGGTCATTCATTTCACCTGAGGTCTCAACTGCATCTTGTAAGCAGAGGGTTTCCAGTATGTTAGAAGTCTGTACTCTAAATTTAAGTACCCTGGTTTAGTGCAGTGAGTCTAAGCCACAGCATGTAAAATCAAGGTAAAAGATTACGGAGAAAATTATTTGTTGAAGGTCACAACGCAACTGAACTTTAAAACAAAGTCATGAGCAGCTCCGTTTCCCATTCAGTGTGTTCTCTCGCAGTTTACAAAGGAATAAATCAATAACTGCTTTAATGTGACTGAAAAGATTATCTACCCATATAGTTGAGTATTCTGGGGTTTCTAAAAAGACTAGTTTTTAAAGTTCTCATTTAGATAGGATCTTGGTTTATCAATGGACATAAAGACACATATACATGTTAAAACACGTTTAAGAACATCGCCCTCTTCTGCGTCCAGGACAGACAGAATGCTGTATGGGAAGACACAGCCTCGAACCACCCAGCTTTCACATGGCATAGGCAACTCTGTGTCCTCTGGCATAGTAATGCTCACTTACACACTGCTAATTTGAATTACTTTTTTAAAACTCAACACTGGAATCAACTTCCCAGGTATACTGCCAGATATTTTAACTACCTTGAAGGCTGAGGAAGATAAAACAAACAGCAGATACCTGAAAACGTGAGCTAAGAGTTCAACAGCCACAGAAACATCCTTGCTAGCGATGTGCCTTGAAACTTTCCTAGTGCTGGATTTCCTGAGCCAGAGAAAGCTTCACCTTTCCCATATGTAGTAATCTATTTAATATTTAATCCTGATATGGCATGCCATAAAGTAGCGATTCTGAAAATATACTCCAGAAGTAATCTGAGCCCAGAATTTGCGTGTCCTACATGTTTGGGGAGTCTACATTAGTGCAAGTATCTTGGCAAAAGATAAAAGTTTTCATCTGCCCAGAGATTTGAAGTGTTTAATAGGGCACCAGAGGGATTACGTGTGAGATGGTGAAAGCTGCATGACAAACTCCATTTTAGGATGGCATATCACTTTATGTATACATGGTCTTTATGGGAGTGTTAATAAATAATGTATTTTTCCTAAATTAGAATCTAATGCTTAATCATTTCATGATATATTTAAAAGTTCTTATTTCAGCTTGCTTGCAAAATTTACTCAGAGCTCTGCTGGGAAAATGCGTTCTGTCCCTGTGTCCCTTTCTATGTTTGCTTAAATGTATAACCATGAGCCTGTCAAACTGTGCCTAAGTGGTGGGTAACGGGAGCAAATTTAGCAAATCCATCCATTTCCCCAACTCAGCAACATGCTGAGTGACCTGTCTGAGAGACCTGCAAACATGCACAAGCACAAGGTAAAATCATTTACACTGGAGAACAGCCCATGCTGTTCCTTCTCTAGCTCCACCCCCAATGCCCCCCCAGACCAAGAGCCAGCAGCTCTTATGCTTCCATAGCAGGTCTCATGATATTTAATGTTCTCCTTTAAATCCCCATTACATGCTCATTGATCAGCAGCTGCACTTCCCGTTAGCTTCTAAACCTTCTGCTTTCCGTGAATGGTTTGAAATCACAAAACAGACGTGTGGTAACCAGCAGGTAAATAAACCAAACCTCTACGCTTTGTCCGTATTTTTTTTCCACTGTGCCCATGGCAACCCCCTGGTGCTGGTTCTTGGGTCACGGTTTTTAAGTGCCTGGGGTAGGCAATGGATTGCCCAGTAAAGAACTTACAACTCAATTCCACAGTAAGCGACATCAGAGTACATTGCACTGTTGGTTTTGCTGGGAGGAGAAGCAGATCTGCTTTCCAGATCGCCTCCCAGGGCAACAGTTCTGTGATTTTTAAAAAGGTAAGACACTTCAGATAAAAAGAGTGACCTATTGCCACACTTTTACATTTAAAGCAAATCTCAGCTTCCTACTTTCACTGGCTTAGGTTTCATCCAGGCCACAGACCTGGGGGATAGCACCTTTACTCCCAGTTCTAGTTTAAACAAGAAGATGGCTTTCATAGCATCACAAAACAAAGTGGAAGGGGAAAAAATTAACCACTAAAATACAGTCCTTCTCAAAAGCCTTTTAAAAATGAAATGCATTTTAAAATATTTTAACAGCTGTAAGTTGCCTTAGGTGTGTTTTACACATCATCAAATACTCACCAAGTCATGAAGATTCGTTGCGCACTTCAAATTTCTTCATGATTTAGGAAAATACTGTAGTTCAAAAAATAAGGTATATATCTTCATTTGGTACAGGAGACCACAATTCAGCTGAAGCCAGTGAATTTACTGTAACATCATCTGAAATCTTGGCCCTATACTGATGTTTATCCTAGGAGGATAGGATCTATCCCATGAGAAAAAAAGGGACAGGTAAGAATAGTGAAGTGTTTATTCGTACAAAGCTTGCTGTTGAACTTCAGTTCTTTTTAATCACATTTCCTGCTACACTTCTCTTTTCTGGACCCCAAGCATTAGGACCATTCCTCTTAGCCTTGATGGGCCAAAATCAGAGGCACAAAGGAGGGTACATTAATTTTTAACTAATAGAAAGGATATAATTTTTTTTAAGAATAGCTAAGGGATTGCAAGAAAGTGTAAACAACACAAAGAAATGTTCTCCTCCCAGCCTATACAGTTTTGCCATTTCTGTGTTCTTACATGCTCCTTTTATACCACAACCTCATATAGTGCTTTGTAGTCTTCATGGCTTGTGCATTTATGTTGATATATCTAATCAGCTTTGCCACATACAAGGCAGTCACAGTGATCAGGCCAAGGGCTGTGATCTAAACTGGACTACTTAGGTGTCAAAAAATCTTCTTGCTGACAAAAAGCTTCCTTATCCTCAGTAGCTACAGAGCACCAATCAGTGAGGTCTTAAGGCGCCAGCTTATGACACAGAATAGACTTGATTTTCCGCCTCTTGAGTTTCTGAATTACTTTGACAAGTTTTACACAATTTTTCCAAAGTCCATAGAAGACAAGGAAAATAATCCTACAATGATTGAAATGCTGTTTGGGTTTTTTTTAGCAACAGTACCTGCAAGACTCAATAAGAAGCTCACAGCTCTCTCGTGTCACTTTCTAACAGCCGTGAAAAAATTAACCATTCTATTCAATGGATCCTTGTTCAGTCTGTGGTGTTTACAGCACACATTGAATGCAAAAAAACCCCCACCATATACCTAGGCATTTTGTTTTCAAGTGCTATGAAGACCTGGAAAAGCCATCAACACACTGCACACCTACAGTAGCTCTTTTTTAGCACATTTTGGAGTACAAAAATTAAAAAAAACTGATGAATAATGGTATTTATTGGCAAATATAATCTGCCCATAAAGACATACAAATGTTATGCAACCTACTATTATTTGCTTTTCCTCATGTTATTTTCCAGTGAACACTTTTTAATTGTAACTCTGCAAGCAAAATTCTTCAGCATGCCCTTTATACACACCAGCAAAAGAAAAAATGTTGTGAGTGCCACAAGACTTTGAGAAAAGAATTGCGAACAAATTTTTTTAACACTGTCACGAAAAGTTTCCACGTGCACAGCTCAGTAACTCCCTGCACCCGAGCTGCCTCAGCCGCACAGGGCACCTTGCTGACAGCACCAATGCCACGTGGAGGAGCTGAGGTCTCCTTTGGCACTCTGGGTTTTGTGGGTTTGTCTGCTTGCTTGTTCCTTGACGATCTAATCAATTTTAAGAATTATACCAGAAACACTCACATGAACACAGCTGTCACTACATCACAGAAATCTGCTCTCCTGCCATCCAGCTGACTTATACAGAAGATTTGATTTAGAAGAATTGTCCTAGAAGCGAGGCATCTCAGCAGAAACTTACCAATTTGCTGGTTTAATTCCACAGTTACTGGGGTGGTAACACACAGGTATCCTGACAGAAGCCAGCTGGCTCAAATGGCACCTTCAACATACTTTTTTCTAATCCCCTAAACACATACCTGCCCCCCCCCTTCAAATGTTATTTTCCCATCCCACCCTTAAATAATAAAAAGGAGCCTAAATCAAAGGATGGAGAAAAAAACAGTCCCAACCTCTTTCTCCCTGAGAAGTTACTGAAATATTTGAATTCATAAAATTCAGAAAAATGAAAATGAAACACGGAAGAAGACATGTTGTTCTGCTGTTCACAGACCAAAACAAAAGCACCCTGCCAAAACAAGATAAGGTGTTGCTGGTAATGGAGTCTATTTTTGGATGGCCAAAGTCAGTGCTTTTACATTATACAACACTGCTAAGTCCTGAGAGCTCACTTTGGACAATGCAGCAGTTTCCCAGGAGAAGCTGCCAGGCTGAGACAGCTGTCATCAGTGGAGCACAAGCTGAGGAAAGGAAGGGTACACCACTGGAAACAGCAAGAGCTTATAATTCAGGTAAGAAACGTGGGTTTGGATCCACAGCCTGACTCTACATCAATTGCCAAAGTGCCTGCACGAGATGCACCATGACTCCAGGGTGGGAGAGGAGCCAGGGATGCCCTCGGTCCTGTCTTGGTGGCCTGGAGGCACCAAAGCAAGGACTTATGGGAAGTGGGAGCTGTGCCAGGTCCCCCAGTCTGGGTGAGAGAAGGATCACATCTAGATGTGCACACACACGCCAGTTTATGCTTTAGCAGACCTTTTACTGTACATAGGAATAAATGCAGAAAGGGTCACTGGTCAGTGATGCAGTTCTTAAAGTGACGGGCCACCTCGGAGTGATGAAGGCTGGCCTCTGACTGTGCTTTTTCCTTTTTTTATTTTTAATAACTAAAATAATTTCAGTTGAAACCACAGGAACAGTTTTGTCTGGACAGGAGAAGAATGATGAACACTGTTCTGCTGCGGCTTTGATGCACCCTTGGACTGTTTCCGACAAATCTATTCCTATGACTTAATTTGCTATCGAATCTGCAAGCATGTAATTTTAAAATAAAGATTTTGCTTTAGGGGAAAACAGAAAGCACCTAATGATGAAAACTGTCATTATCTGGGCCATGAGGGAATTCATATAATAGACTGATAGATAATTACAAATGTTAAATGGAGCACTTTCAGGAGGCTTTGTTCATGACAAAAGCAGCACTGAGGGGCCTGTTGATCAGCACTGGCACAGACTGTCCTGAAAAAGAGGGAAGTATTATACATGTTCATAGACTTAGTTAAACTTCTTCCAGTGGCTTGCCTCTTTCTAGATGCCTTTTTTAGCTCTTAAAAACTGGCAATTAAAAAAAAAATGGGACATGTTAGGAAATATTTATCAGATCTGTGCTACTCTTTCATAAAGTCTTTTGTTAAAATGTTTTAAACCATGCATTTCACTTGTGTTTAACCATAACAAGGCAATCAAAGCATCCTTCTGTTTACCACATAGCAGCAGTCACCTAATTCATCGAGTTGCTTCACGCACTGGTGTTAAAAAGATTAGGACAAGAGAATTATCACCAAACTCTTACCGAAGCAGGAATTGACAAAGCCATACCACCTACAACCATGCTCCCCTCCAATCCATTTGCCATGGATGTTAGATGCAAAACTGAGGGTAGTGCCTGAGACACACACTAACATGTCGCTGATACTGATGTTCAGGAGAAGCATGTTGACTGGATTACGGAGGGTTTTAAACTTGCAGAAGAGGATGAGGACAATCAAGTTATTCAAGAAACCAAAAAACAAGATAAATCCAAGAAAAATAGCCACTACTGTGTGCCCATTTCGTGAGACCACTGCCCTTGGCTCCGCAGGTGCACCAAAGCTCAGGTTGTATGTCCAGGAGTGGTTCATTTTGGACCTGCACATGGATGGGTGAGGGTAGAGACGCCAGGTGCCCTGTGCTGAAGTGCTCCAGCAGTTTCCCAGAAGCGTCCCTCCATTACAGGTCAAATCATCTCAGGATGCTTGGGATCTTCACTGAGCTGAGATAATTCTTGGGCAGTTACGCAGGTGTGAAACCCTGTATCGCAGCACAGGAGTGCTTTCCCGCACTGTGCCTTTCCAGTGGTCTGCTCCAGGGCAGCAAAACCAAGCAAACAATCATCTCAAATTCATCGTTGTTATTGGAACCCAGGATCACGTTAGATGGTCTTTTCTGAGGCTCACAATGGAAGATGTCTTAAAAAGGTGCTTCGGCATGGTCTCTTCCTTCAGAGCAACTGGGCAGCCCTTTCACCAACGGGCAGCTGCTACCATTGTTTCTGCTGACAATGGGTGTCTTCCTGAAAACAGAGAAGAAAACAAACAGTAAAAACAAAATAACCCTTTCCATACCAGGACCAAAGTTGGTACACCATTTTATAACAGTTCCTCCCTTTTTGAACTGTAACAAATATTTCTCAATCTTTTTAATTTTCCCTCTGATTTGCAGCAGAAAAATCAGTTTGTTGACATTTCCTTCATTTCCTTGGCTGTTTTAAACAGCTTTTCCCTAGCTCACAGTTTAGCAAGGAGAAGGTTATTTGCACCTTCCTAGCAATGTTCCTCAGGTGAGAAAATGAATGGTAAGACATATCTTCTGCAACAGCTTCCCAGAGGAAGAACTGTACCTTCCTCCATGTTCCTCCACACCAAGCAAAACCTCAGTCTTGGCTAGGCCATAATTAAAATGACAAAAATTTCAGGAGAAGGAGAAAGTATTTCTTTACCCAGAAAGAGTAATTTCAAGCACAGTCCTTGAAGCTCTCATGTGCTTACAAAGGTTGGCAGAGCTGTGGTATCAATTTCACTTCTCCCACATTTACCAGTGGACAGATGTTCTTCTCCATTATTTATAAAGCAGCCAAACACCCAAAGCCTCACATCTCTCTCCCACCACAGACATGAATTTGTATACCCACATGCAGTGACTACAATGTATGTGTGTGTGCGTGTGTGTGTGTGTGTGTCTGTTGTGAAGCAATAGCAGAGTGCTTCATGTGGATACACAACTGCTCAGCCAGCCTTCTGCATGGCTGCAGGCAAATTCTGCAGAGACATTTCTGTTAAAACAGAGATAGATAGATAGATAGACAGACAGACAGACAGATAGATAGATAGACAGACAGATAGATAGACAGATACATAGATACATAGATACATAGATACATAGATACATAGATAGATGGATGCAGGAGTCTCCACACCTTGGTGCAAAATGCATGATACCCATAGCCTGCCAAACCAAAAAGTATGAAAACTTTTCTTTCAGGAGTCATGTACTCGTAGAATGATTACACGCATTTCAAAATAGAGCACCTTCTGTATCATTCCTGACCACCGCTTTTTGGAAATTGTCTTGTAGGAAAAGATGTGCTAACCAACCACAGAAAATAAGAGTTCAGAGTTTACTAAAGACATGGAGATTGTTTGGATTTATTCTTTCATCACATCTTTGTGTCATGGTGAACATTTATAGCAAGTACTTGCTTTTATGACATCCTTATTTTCACAGACTCACTGTGCTAAATATGTCTCATTATTGCAGTGATTTTGAACTCTAAGGTAAACAGTCTTTACTTTCTCTTCTGATGAGTAAATTATGTACACTTTGCAGACCTTCTACTGTTTGGTCATTGACAATCTGAAACACTGATGCTTTCTGCTTTTTTCCCCAGTGTAGGAGGCACCCAGTAATTTAGATTGGTAAGGGTCTCGGGTAGCATATCTAAGAGAACGAACATTTGAAATCCTCTTTCTACCATTTCAGAAAAAAAAATTACTTGCTGTCCAATTCTGGTTGCAGGGTACAGAAGGAAGCTAACTGGGACTAACTGTCAATTTATTTTAATTTACTCGTAATTGTGTTTAAAAGAGCAGAGCTGAAGTTCAGTGAAACAAAACACAAATGAAAGAACAACTGATTAAAAAATACAATGCTGAGTGTTTCTCAGTCACTAATTCTATGGCTGAAAAGGCAAACAGCTGTACTGTTTTTTGAAAGATTCACAGGAAAGCGAGAATGTACAGTGAAATCAACTCCGTAGTAAGTAATCACTGGTAGATTTCTTAAATAATTCTGCTTGTACACTAGCTTTTACCAAACTAATCTACTCTTTTTCCATCACTTCGAAGACAGTTTTGTCTAATCTGCTTGCACGTGACTGTTTAATTGAGGAATGCAACTAAGGTCAGTCGTATCTGCTCCTCCCTTCTGCAAAGCATATTGCAGAATCTGCTTTCAAAATCTGAAAAGACTTAAGTCTGATTTACATGCAGATTAATTTCAGTTACTGATGCAATTTTTTTTTCAAGCTGAACTGGTTTCACCTAGATAATCTGTAGCAAGGATTATAGTATGCCATGATGAATGTTTCCATGTGGGAATTAACATCACCAGAATAATCACAGGCAAATGGTCTGAATAATATTATTGTTCGTGCATCACAGCCTTGCTGTTAGACAAAGCAAAAGATTATAATCCCCTTAGCAAATATGAAGAACTTTGTATATGTATCTCCATCAAGCTCAAAATATAAATAATAAAACATAGATCTTTTATATACAGTCACATACATCCTGCATTCTTAAAGACATTTTAAGAGTTAAAATTTACAGTGCTTGTAAAGGGACATTTACTCCCTGGATGGGATTCAGCTGACTAAAATTTAGCAGGCTGATACCAGACATGCAGGCACAGCCGAGTACCCAGGACATTCCTCCACTGACCGCAACCCGTCCGGCTTCAGTGGGATGAGTCCTGCCCCGGTGTGCCGGGGAAGGATGCCTTGACGCCCAGGCAAGAGGAGCAGGTGCTGGCAGTTAAGTGCAAGGTACATTTTTAGAAGTACTTGAAATCAAAAGACGACAAAAAGGATGCACAAAGATGTGCTTCAAAAAGTTTAGGGGGAACTTCAGAGACAGGGGTCTGCAGAGGAAGACATCTGAAGATCTGGGCTGTGAAAAAGTAAGCCTTATTAGTAGCTCACGTATAAAGTGCTAAGTTTTTTTACACCTCTGGATGAAGTACAAGCCAAATTCAGATTTCAACAGAGCTTCTAAACTCCCATACAAATCCCTTGAAAGAATGGGTCTAATTCTTATTTAATGTTAGCATTTAACTCAATAATACACATGACTGCTGAAAAACACCTGAAGATGGGCTTGTGTGCTTGAAGGTTCACTTTATTTTTTCCTCCAGACAGACAGCTTGGTTTAATAGGGGTTACTACGCAACTCCAACAACCCTGTCTGACAGGTGACACTGCGCTCCCCAAGGCTCCACGATAGCGCAGAACATCCTGAACCCTCCTAATTTCTAGCAACCTCAGGAGCTTGCAGGACCAAACTCTATCTAATTCTGCCAATTCTACTTCTCAAAAAATGTCAAGAAAAACCCAACGCAAGCTACAATTGCATTCAAAACAAGTAAATGAGCATCCAGTTTGTCTCCTTGAATTTGTTTGAGTTGACGTGGAACAGAAAACATACCCAAAGTGATGCAAAACATATGGCCAGGTGAAACAGGCCAAAAGTTCACTTAGCATCACCATTTATTAAACGCTTCATCTGTTAACCGGTTCTGACAGTAGTGATCTAAAGATACAGCAAAACAGACACCCATCACTGCTTGCACTTTTCTCTGAAGCAGTCTGTCGGAAAAAAGGTTTCAAAAGATGTTATATCAGCTTCTGGGAACACAAGGCACTAATACTGGGAGTGTAAGGCTTCTTTTTGCACTTGCCACCATGCATTAGTTTGAGCAGTTTCCTACACCACTGAAGCTGGTTTTTCTTTCTCACTTTGCCCCAAAATAAGCACTAACTTACTGAGCACACTAGCTTTCAGGGTTGAGGATTTTTTCAGTCTTTTTCTTAAATGAACTCACTCATTATTTCTAATTGGCAGATTCTTTACCGTCTTCACTCTCAATGTTGTGCAACATGCCAAAGTTCATGCTTAATTCACTTTAAATATTTAACAGCTGACAATATTGCATAAAATAAACAAAATCAAACTTCAAAATCATTTTGCTTAAAAATTGATATTACTTTCACATTATACTGATATTATTCTTGTGATATAGTGGAACTACAAAAGCCCCTTATATTTACATATGCACATAGCCTTAATCAGTCTTTTGTTGAGTTCATATTAAATCAATTTTAAAATGGTAATTTCCCTTCATTTATTAACTTAGATTTCTACCAAGAAGTTAAAATTTAAAAATATTCACAAAGTTTCAAAGACATCCCAGCTGAAATTTTATGAAGGAGGAATCAATTTTTTGACCTGATGCCAGAATTATGGAAGGAATACTATATTTTTAAGTTTTTATACACTAAACTTTGTTTTCCCTATCAGAAACTGAACTATTCTTAACAGCAAACAGCCACAATCAGGTGTATCACCTGAGATCATTTTTTCAAACACAGCTGAAAGATGGGGGACTGCGTGGGACTTTGCAATGCTGAAGACAAAATTCTTGGACTATTTTTTCCATTCCCAAAGTCACACTGCGAGATGTCAAGAGACCCAGAGGCAGGTCTTTCGAAGCAATCTAGAAGACAGAGAGGAGGCTCTATGGTCCAGATGTTTAGGTATCTCCCAGCTCCCCAAACCTGCAATCCGTGGGAGAACCTCTTGCACGCAGATTTACAGACTTACTTTTAGGAATTCGCACTCGTGAAAAAGACCGACACAGAATCACATAATCATTTAGGTTGGAAAAGACTCTTAAGATCATCAAGTCCAGCCGCTAACCTAACACTGCCAAGTCCACCACTAAACCGTGTCCCTGAACACCACACCTACATGTCTTTTAAATACCTCCGGGGATGGTGACACTTCCCTGGGCAGCCTGTCCAGTGCTGGATAACCCTTGGAAAACAACCTAAATGCAGAATACATCCTATGAAGTCCACCACGTTTGAGAGCCGTACCATTTACTCGAAGGAAAATTTTACAGTGCAGTAGAAGAGCGTGAAAAAACCTAGAACCACTGCTTTTGAAAGAAAAGCTACTTTCATTTGGTATTTTACAAGTTGAGACAGCGTGCAAAGAGGAATTTTCTGCACCGAAAGGTCTGTGCTGGCGGCAGACGAGCCCGTCCCACTCCGGGGGACGCTGAGGCGATGAGCAGCACCTCCCGGTGACCCCTCCGGGACGGGAACAGCGAGCAGCCCCTCCGCGCCCGGGCTCTGCCGGGCATTTTCAGCGCTGCGCCCAGCCGAAGCCCCTTCAGCCAACCTCAGTTCACCGCTCCTCCTTCGCCAACTTTCGTACGCTTATTGGGGG